>Ga0308007_10000693_pt1 | contig 15065 bp, 13 predicted proteins | sample Neamet71_FD_203152 | JGI IMG/M metagenome (GOLD analysis project Ga0308007, IMG submission 203152) | Marine microbial communities from water near the shore, Antarctic Ocean - #71 | ecosystem: Environmental > Aquatic > Marine > Unclassified | place: Southern Ocean | collected 2014-06-07
TTTACAGAGTCTGGTGATAAGGTACAAAATCACATCCATGATTTGCTGGAACGTCGTTGAAGAAAATGCGTATCAGCCGGGCCCCTATCATTTCACAGACAATTTCTCATGAAAATGTTCCATTTTTAAAGCTCTTTTATTGTGGTTTTCTATTCGTCTACTTCTCTTATAGCGGGTTTATCTAAAGGCTTACAGGTTATCAAAAAAGCGGTTAGTAAATCGAATGAAAAATGCTCACTTATTCTTTTCTTTTTTTAAAATTACTCCTTCAGGTTTATTACCTTCCAACCGAGTCATCTGAATCTCCATCCACTGATAAACATGGTTATTTATATCGGATACTTTTTTCATATTTTCATCAATTACGATCTTGTTTCCAATTACTACTTTAATCACACCAGGGTATTTGAGGAAACTATGCTTTGGCCAAACTTTACCTGCATTATGGGCAACAGGAATAATAGAATATCTAGTCTCAGCAGCCAAAAAAGCCCCGCCCATTCCAAATTTACCTATTTTACCTGTCGGTATGCGCGTACCTTCTGGGAAAATAACAACCCATGCACCTGAATCAAGTCTTTTTTGACCTTGCTCTACTACCTGATTTAATGCTTTTCTTCCAGCTCTACGATCAATTGCAATCGGCTTCAATGACGCCAAGCCCCACCCAAAAAAAGGAATCCATAATAATTCGCGCTTCAGTACCCAAACTTGAGGTGGAAACAATGCCTGTAATGCTAGTGTTTCCCATGAGGACTGATGTTTACACATGATAATGCAAGGTTCGTCGGGAATATTTTCACCGCCCTCTACTTCATAACGTATTCCACAGATCACTTCCAACAACCATAAATTAAATACTGCCCATTGGCTCACTAACTTATACCGCCACTGAAAAGGAATTGGCCATAAAATTAAAGCAAATATTGAAAAAAAAATAACTGTTAAAACATGCAAAACTGCAAATAATAATGACCTCGTAAATAGCATTAAAATCTTCTCTCTAACAGGGCTTCTGCCACAGCAGCTAGATCATCATAAACTGCGATATCTAAAGGTAGGTCAGGAGCTGCTAATGTTTTTTCACCTTTACCTGTTTTGACTAGAATAGGTCTGGCACCTGCCTCCTGCGCAGCCTGAAGATCTCTCAGAGAGTCACCTACAGCTGGAACACCCTTCAAGTCTATTCGCAAACGATTACTTAATTCATTGAAAGCACCAATCTGTGGCTTTCGACAATTACATCTATCTCCAGGCCCGTGTGGACAATAGATTATAGCTTCTAATTTACCGCCTACCTGAGACACCATTCTGCGCATTTTACTATGAATCCTACCAAGAGTATCTGCATCAAATAGACCTCTAGCAATACCGGATTGATTTGTAATAACTACTACCCGATAACCCCCATGATTTAATTTAGCAATTGCTTCAAGACTACCATCGATTGGCTCCCACTCTGAAGGTGTCTTGATGAACTCATCGGAATCATGATTAATAACACCATCGCGATCTAATATTATCAGTGACATAACCTTTTCTCCAACTAAATACTGACACCCAGAGATATGAAGATCAGTTTGATAACTTATTTAATCATTCATTTATCTGTTAAGCAATATCGTAAATTTTCACTTGCCACTACAACACTTCATGCTTGTAAATATGAAATATCTGCCACTTCTAAAAATAAAGCCCTAGTTTGATTCAGTAAAGCCAATCTATTCTTCCTGACAGCTAAATCATCTGCCATCACCATGACTTGATCAAAAAAAGCATCAACTGAATCTCGCATTTCTGATAACTGAGTTAATACACCGGCATAATCTGCTTTTGCTAATAACGGTGCAATTTCAGCTTTTACTGATAGCAATTTATCGGCTAATGCTTGCTCACTCTTCTCAGTCAATAACTCACTATTAATTGCCATAGTATTTTCTGCTACATCATTTTTACGTAATATATTGCCAATGCGTTTGTTAGCTGCTGCTAGTGTTCCTGCTTGCTCTAGTTCTCTAAAACCAGCTACCGCTGCTAGTCGCTGCATAAAATCAGCAGGCTTGGTCGGTTTTGTCGCAAGTACTGCTTCAAAAACATCATTCTGGTAGCCTTGTTCGCCAGCATAGCCACGCAAACGCTCAAATAAATATTGCAGTACCTGCTCAATAGAGTCCTTTTCAATCGCTATATCACCTATTCCCTTAAGAGCTTTTTCTAGCAATACCTTCAGATCTAAGTCTAATTTATTTTCAATAACAATTCTCAACACTCCTAATGCCGCACGGCGCAAAGCAAAAGGATCTTTCACACCGGATGGTGGCTGCCCAATCGCAAATAAACCTATTAGAGTATCCAACTTTTCAGCTAAGCTAAGCGCTTGACCTGTTTTTGTTTTCGGTATCTTATCACCCGCAAAGCGGGGTAAATATTGCTCATCAAGAGCTTCACATACTTCAGCCTCTTCACCATCGAGTTCAGCATAATAACGGCCCATGATCCCTTGTAAGTCAGGAAACTCCCCCACCATCTCTGTCACTAAATCACACTTAGCTAATAAGGCCGCTCGTTCTGCTAATTTACTATCACCATTAATCTCTTGAGAAATAACTGTTGCCAGTTGAGCAACACGCTTTGATTTATCATAAACTGTGCCCAATTTGTGTTGGAAAACTATGGTTTTTAGTTGAGCATACCGATCTGCTAATGAATGTTTCCGGTCTGTTTCCCAAAAAAATGCCGCATCACTCAACCTCGGCAAAATAACACGTTCATTACCAGCAATCACCTGCGAAGGATCTTTGCTTTCAATGTTACAAACCGTAATGAAGTATGGCAATAAGACATCGTTGTCATCTCTCACAGCAAAATATTTTTGATGTTCTTCCATCGATGAAATTAATGCTTCAGCCGGCAAATCTAAGAAACGTCTGTCGTATTCTCCAGATAAAGCTACTGGCCATTCGACTAGTCCCGTGACTTCATTCAATAATGCTTCGTTAACCACTGCCTTGCCACCTAACTTTTCTCCCATTGCTAATACTTGCTCAAGGATTCTATTTTTTCTGACTGACATATCCACGAGTACCTTCCCCTGGCCCTCTAGTTGAGTTACGTAACTCCGCACAGACTCAATTTCAATACCTTCCGGGTGATGGAAGCGATGACCTCGCGAAGTATTGCATGAAGATACGCCTAATAGGCTAATAGGCACCACATCTTGGCCAAATAAGACAACTAACCAATGTACTGGCCGTACAAATTCTCCTGGTAAATCACCCCAACGCATCCGCTTTTCAATCGGTAAGTTCAGCAGAGACTTTTCTAAAATATCACCTATCAAACTACTTGTTTCAGCGCCTGATTGCTGCTGCTTAAAAACGAGCCACGCACCTTTATCTGTTTCCATTGTTTCAAGCTCATCAACATCTACCCCGCATGATCGGGCAAAGCCTTGCAAAGCTTTTGTAGCTTGTCCTGATGCATCAAATGCTGCAGATGTAGCCGGTCCACGTCGCTCAATTAAGCGGTCACTTTGCTGAGTTTCTAAATCTTCTATAATAATTGCCAGTCGTCTTGGCGCCGCATAGCTTCGAACTGTTTTAAAGCCTAAATTGGCCTCAACTAAGCCTTGTTCGATACTTAACTCAAATGCTTTTATCAGCTTACCGAGCGCTTTAGGTGGTAACTCTTCTGTGCCAAGTTCAATTAATAGATCTCGAACTTCACTCATGACTTCTCCCCTAGAATTTTAGGGTTAATCAGAGGAAAACCTAATGATTCTCGGCGCTCGTAATATGCTTGGGCCACTGCACGTGCCAGCGTTCTAACTCGCAAGATGAAACGTTGCCTTTCTGTTACAGAAATCGCCTTGCGCGCATCTAGTAAATTGAACGTATGTGATGCTTTCAGCACTAATTCATATGCCGGCAAGGGCAAACCTGCTTCAATCATCCGTGCACTCTCACGCTCGTAGCTATCAAAAGTAGAGAAAAGGCTGTCAACATCTGCATGATCAAAATTATATTCAGACATTTCCACTTCATTTTGTAAAAAAATATCACCATAAGTGACTTTACCCATTGCTCCATCTGACCAGATCAAGTCATAAACGCTACTGACACCTTGCAAATACATGGCAATACGCTCTAGACCATATGTAATTTCACCTGTCACTGGTCGACATTCAATACCACCTACTTGTTGAAAGTAAGTAAATTGGCTCACTTCCATACCATTGAGCCAAATTTCCCAACCCAAACCCCATGCACCCAGCGTCGGTGACTCCCAATTATCTTCAACAAACCGGACGTCATGAACAGTTGTATCAAGACCTAACATTTTTAAAGACCCCAAATACAGATCTTGGATATTGGCCGGAGAAGGCTTTAAAACGACTTGGAATTGATAATAATGCTGTAAACGATTTGGGTTTTCACCATAACGACCATCCGTTGGGCGCCTTGATGGCTGAACATAGGCGGCACTCCAAGGCTCAGGCCCAATAGCACGTAAAAATGTAGCTGGATGAAATGTGCCTGCGCCCATTTCCATATCATAAGGCTGTAACAATGTGCAGCCTTGCTCTGCCCAATATTTTTGTAGTCTCAATATCAAGTCTTGGAAAGTGTTTGGCGTTTCTGCCACCAGCTCAGCTGTTGTCATCATTAGTAAAAATCACAGTCTATTATCAAAAACTTGTCGATTATAGCTAATATTCATCTGCTATGTCCGCTACAGAACTATGAGTTAAATATATTTAATAAGATTCAGAACTGTAAAAAATAAAATTCAGGTAAAATTACACAATATCTATGAAACCAGGAAGGTAGCCATGAGTCAATATCGCCTAGGAATTGTAATGGATTCCATATCAGCCATTAATATCAAAAAAGACAGTAGCTTCGCGATGTTGCTAGCCGCGCAGTCAAAAGGCTGGACACTTTTTTATATGGAACAACAAGACTTGTTTTTATCAGAAGGTACTGTTTCAGCAACTGTAAAACAGATACAAGTTTTTGATAACATCGACCGTTGGTATCAACTAAAAGATGTAGAAACCATTAAACTCAGTCACTTAGATGTCGTCCTAATGCGGAAAGATCCCCCATTCGATATGGAATACATTTACAGCACCTACTTATTAGAACAAGCCCAAGCTGCGGGAGTACTTATAGTTAATAACCCGCAAAGCCTAAGAGATGCCAATGAGAAACTTTTTACAGCATGGTTTCCTGAATGCTGTCCACCTACCCTTGTCACACCAAAAATAGACCTGTTGCGTAACTTTCAAAAATATCATGGTGATATTATTCTAAAGCCACTCGATGGCATGGGCGGCGCGTCTATTTTTAGAGTTAATAAAAATGACCCTAACACCAGTGTCATTCTTGAAACACTCACCGAAAATGAACAAAAAACGATCATGGCCCAAAAGTTTATCCCTGAAATTGCTCATGGTGACAAGCGTATTTTAATGATTAATGGCGAACCCGTTCCTTATGCTCTAGCACGTATTCCTGCCGACGGAGAAACCCGCGGTAATTTAGCTGCTGGGGGCCGGTCTGAAGGCCGCCTTCTCACAGACCGTGATCTCTGGATCTGCCAACAAGTTGGTCCTAAATTACGTGAAAAAGGCCTTATATTCGTCGGACTGGATGTGATCGGTGATTATTTAACTGAAATAAATGTTACTAGCCCAACCTGTATTAAAGAGTTAGATACAGAGTTTAGTCTTGATATTTCTAGGGACTTAATGGACTGTATTGAACATCAATTAACATGAAACTGATTACCGCCATCGCTATAAGCTTGGGCTTATTTCTCACAGGTTGTGGTGCGGAGCAAGGTGTTAAACACGCTAAACTTTATGCCTTTGGAACAGAAATAAATATTAGTATTTATGGCGTTGATGATGACACTGCTAACAATACTCTTAGTTCTCTCGAACATAGCTTTTCTAATGTTAATAAAACTTGGCACGCGTGGCGACCTAGCACACTTAGTCAAATTAACCATGCTATTGCACATCAAGAGTCAATTTCTGTCACACCCGATGTCTCAGACCTAATTATCCTTGCCCAAACTTTATCTGAGCAAAGCGGCCACTTATTTAATCCAGCAGCTGCCAAACTATTTGAACTTTGGGGTTTCAATCAAGATGACTGGTTTCGCTCTCGTATACCACCATCTCAGGTGGATATTGACGACTGGCTTTATCATAAGCCTACCATGGCAGATATTGTCATTAGAGACGGTGTACTACATAGTAAAAACTCACATGTTAAGTTGGGGTTTGGTGGCTTCGTCAAAGGCTTCGCTGTTGATGATGCCATTGCTTCACTACAGAAATTAGGTATAAACAACGCTCTAGTCAATATCGGAGGAGATCTACGCGCAATAGGTATGCCTGGTAAACGGCCCTGGGTGATAGGTATTCGCCATCCAAGGGAAAAAGGCATGATTGCTTCTATTCCCTTGCAGCACGGTGAATCTGTTTTCACTTCTGGTGATTACGAACGTTTCTTTGAATTTAAAGGTGCCAGATATCCTCACATTCTTGATCCACGCACCGGTTGGCCAGCTGACCAAGCTATATCGGTGACTGTCCTTCATAACAATGCTTCTATTGCCGATGCAGCGGCAACCGCTCTATTCATAGCCGGTGATGACTGGCCAAAGGTAGCCAAAGCAATGGGCGTTCTCCATGTTATGCTCATTAAACCTAATGGTGAGGTAGAGCTCAGCCATGAAATGTACCAGCGCATTGAAATCTTAAATGAAAATACACCTAGGATAATTCGAGGCCATGACTAAACCTTAATGGTGATATGTCTGTGAAAATTAATGACTCTTATCCTACTTCTGATGCTAACTCATAACCCTGCTGGCCTTTGCTAAAATTACTCGGCTGCAAAGGCTCCGTTATACACAAAGTTTCAGCTAACGTTTTTAAGTAGTGGAGCTCCCCATTCTTCAGCTCCAGCTCTAACTCATGAATCCTCCGTTCTGAAACCTCTGTATATATTCGGCCTCGGTCATAAGCAAGCTCTATCGTTATTTGATTATCTTTCTCCAACAAACAATGTTTTCGATAGAAATCTGTAGTAAATATTGGGGATAGAGTCTCCCAACCTTTTTCATCCTCGATCAATTCCTGTAGAGGTGTTTGTTTTAGTAATGCCACGTTAAAAGCCTTACTCGGTAGAAGATGTTCCCACTCCATCCTCTGATGAAGTCCATTTTCTATTTCGCCTTTCTCTTTTACAGTTTGTAGCCAGTTCCTGCCATCAAAGCGTAACCTAAGTCCCAGACCTTGCTTGGCAAGATTAAAACTTGGTGTATCAAAATAAGTACTCACTAAGTGTATGGTTTCAATGCTACTGCGTTGGTAACCTGCTATGGGGAGGACGGAAAGATCCAATATCTGGTCACTCATAATAGTCAACTTTATTTCTTGTTCCAATATCATGTTTTATTGCAATAGTGGCTTTAGATAATGGCCTGTATGAGAGCTTTTGTTATTGGCAACCTCTTCCGGCGTACCTGTTGCAACAATCATCCCTCCACCAGAACCACCCTCTGGGCCCATATCAATTATCCAATCGGCTGTTTTTATAACGTCCAGATTATGCTCTATAACAATGATGGTATTGCCATGATCTCTTAACCTGTGCAGTACTTTTAATAACTGTTCAATATCAAAAAAGTGAAGCCCTGTAGTTGGCTCATCTAAAATATAAAGTGTTTTCCCAGTATCTCGTTTAGATAGTTCTTTTGCTAACTTCACTCTTTGCGCTTCGCCACCTGAGAGAGTAGTAGCATTCTGACCCAGCTTTATATAAGTCAAACCAACATCAATTAGCGTGTTTAACTTTTTAGCTACAACAGGAATATTAGTAAAAAACTCATTTGCCTCTTCAATAGTCATATCCAATACTTCGCTAATGTTTTTACCTTTGTACCTTATATCTAAAGTTTCACGGTTATAACGCTTTCCTTTACAAACGTCACAAGGCACATAAATATCAGGTAGAAAGTGCATTTCAACTTTAATTAACCCATCACCTTGGCACGCTTCACAGCGACCACCTTTGACATTAAAACTAAAACGACCAGGAGTATAACCTCGTGCCCTCGCTTCTGGCGTATTCGCAAATAACTCTCGCACAGGAGTGAAAATTCCGGTGTAAGTTGCCGGGTTAGAACGGGGTGTACGACCAATTGGGCTTTGATTAATAGCAATGACTTTATCCAATTGGTGCAAACCAATCACTTCATCATAGTTTGCCGGCTCCTCAGAAGCATTATTAAGGGTTTTGGAAGTTAGTTTTAACAATGTATCGTTAATAAGCGTAGATTTTCCTGAACCCGATACTCCCGTTACGCAAGTCATCAATCCGATCGGAATATCAACATCTATATGCTGTAAGTTATTGCCCGAAGCACCCCGCAAACTGATCAAATGCTTTTTATCATAGGTTTTACGAACTTCTGGTAAAGCAATCTTCTTGCGGCCAGATAAATATTGGCCTGTCAAAGAATTCTTACTATTCATAATATCTTCAGGCGTACCTTGAGCAACAATCTCACCACCATGCACGCCTGCACCAGGCCCAATATCTAATACATAGTCTGCCGCACGAATAGCTTCTTCATCATGCTCCACAACAATCACACTATTACCCAAGTCACGGAGTCGAGTCAAAGTCGCTAATAGACGATCATTATCGCGTTGGTGTAAGCCAATTGAAGGCTCATCAAGAATATACATTACCCCAACTAATCCAGCACCAATTTGGCTCGCTAGCCTAATACGCTGGGCCTCACCACCAGATAAAGTATCAGCGCTTCTAGCTAGTGTTAAATAATCAAGCCCTACATTAACGAGAAATGTTAGCCTCTCACCAATCTCAGAGACAATTTTACTGGCTATCTCTCCGCGTTTACCAGGTAAGGTCAATTGTTCAAAAAACTGTTTAACCTCACCAACAGGCATATCGGTCACTGTAGGTAAATTCGTTTGACCGATGAAGACATGCCGTGATGCTTCATTTAATCTTGCGCCATCACAATCCGGGCATTCACGCACAGTGTGATACTTGGCTAACTCTTCTCGCACACTATTAGATTCAGTTTCATGATAGCGGCGCTGCATGTTAGGAATGACGCCTTCAAATCCATGGCTCCGCTTAACACTCTTCCCGCGGTCACTTAGGTAATTAAAATCAATTTTTGTTCTGCCACTTCCATATAGCACTACTTTCTTAATCGCATCTGATAACTCTTCAAACGGTATGTCCAAGTCAAAATCATAATGTGTTGCTAAAGATTTCATAAGCTGAAAATAATAAGCATTTCTGCGGTCCCACCCCCGAACAGCTCCGGCAGATAAACTCATCTCTGGATGCGCGACTATACGCTCTGGATCCACAAACTGTTTAATTCCTAACCCATCACAAGTACCACAGGCCCCTGCCGGGTTATTAAATGAAAACATGCGCGGTTCAAGTTCTAGAATTGAATAACCACAGGTTGGGCATGAAAAGTGAGATGAAAATAGGGTCTCACTGTCACTGTCATCCATTGAGGCCACTCGGGCAATGCCATCCGCTATTTTCAGTGCAGTTTCAAAAGATTCCGCAAGCCGCTGTTGTAGATCTGCTCTCACCTTAAAGCGATCAACTACGGCTTCAATAGTATGTTTTTTACGCAACTCTAATTCAGGTGGACTCTCTAACTCAATAATCTTTCCATTAACACGTGCTCTGACAAATCCTTGGGCTCTTAGGTTTTCCAAGACATCTTTATGTTCACCTTTACGATCTTGTACAACCGGTGCCAGTAGCATCATTCTCTCGCCCTCTGGCATAGCTAATACAGCATCGACCATCTGGCTTACTGTTTGTGCTGCCAACGCTTGCCCATGTGATGGGCAGCGTGGTTCTCCAGCCCTGGCAAATAATAACCTCAAATAATCATAAATTTCTGTAATTGTACCTACGGTCGAGCGAGGATTATGTGAGGTTGATTTTTGTTCGATCGAAATTGCAGGTGACAGACCCTCTATGTGGTCAACATCCGGCTTCTCCATCATAGACAGGAATTGCCTTGCATAGGCTGATAGCGATTCAACATAACGTCGCTGTCCTTCTGCATATAGCGTATCAAAAGCTAGAGAGGACTTCCCCGATCCAGATAGACCAGTGATAACAATGAGAGAGTCACGCGGTAGGTCAAGATCGATATTTTTCAAATTATGCGTGCGTGCACCACGAATACTTATACTTTTCATTAAGCTTCCGTATAGAATAAGGCCAAACCACTTAATATACCCCTACTCACTACAATGACGCAAAAGCAAAACTCTCCAAACAGCATGACCTCACTTGAGAAACGCAGTATCAGCGGACTAGCTAGTATTTTTGCATTTCGTATGCTCGGCTTATTCATGATATTGCCCGTATTCTCTCTAGCCGCTGGGCAATATAGTGGCTCAACACCCTTATTAATTGGCCTAGCTATCGGTGCTTATGGGCTGACACAAGCCCTATTTCAAATTCCTTTTGGCATCCTATCTGACAAAATCGGCCGAAAACGCGTGATTACTGCAGGTTTATTGCTCTTTGCAGCTGGTAGCGTTGTTGCTGCTATCGCCGATAGTATTCAGATGGTGATCCTAGGCCGATTATTGCAAGGGAGCGGAGCTATCTCTGCAGCTGTAATGGCTCTTACCGCTGATTTAACTCGTGATGAACAGCGGACCAAGGCTATGGCTGGTATTGGGATTAGTATCGGTTTATCCTTCTCCATTGCCCTAGCATCCGGAGCTGCCTTAGAGCAGTGGATAGGTTTATCTGGCATCTTCTGGGCTACAGCAGCTTTTGCTTTGATTGGCATTGCGATCCTACATCTCTGGGTCCCCTCACCGATCCGACGCACAAGTCATCGAGATATGGAGCCAGTACCCCAACAATTTACTAGGGTCCTTCGTAACCCCGAAATTATGCGCATGGTATTCAGTATCATGCTCCTACATTTACTTTTAACTACCAGCTTTTTTGCATTACCTATTAATTTATTCGAACAGGCCGGTTTGCCAAGAGAGCAACATGCCATGGCATACTTACCTGTGCTGGTCTTAGCCTTTATCGCCATGGTGCCATTTATCATTATTGCGGAAAAACACCGTAAAATGCGACCTGTCTTTATTGGCTCTGTTCTTGTGCTAGGCGTTGTGCAAGTACTCTGGGCATTATTTGACAACTCTGTCACTGGTATTTTGATCGGGCTCTGGCTGTTTTTTACAGCTTTTAATATTCTTGAAGCTAGCTTACCCTCATTAATGTCAAAGTTGAGTCCATTAGAAAATAAGGGAACTGCATTAGGTATTTATTCTACTGCCCAATTTTTAGGTGCTTTCATTGGAGGTGCTGCTGGTGGTTTCTTATATGGAGAGTTTGGTGCCACAGGTGTCTTCGTAGCAGGTGCATGTATCACTGTTGTTTGGTTGATTTTTATTATCCCAATGCGTCAGCCACAACATTTATCAACCCGTATTCTCGAGTTGATTAACCTCTCCGAGGATAATGCTGATGCTATTGCCCGACAACTCAATGGAATTAATGGCGTGGTTGAAACAATGATTGTCACCAATGAACATGTCGCTTATGTTAAATTTGTTGCTGAAGAAATTAATATCAATGAACTAGATACATATAGTTATTCACCGTAGAATAACTATTTTTATATACAAACAAGATTCAGGAGAAAACTATGTCAGTCAATAAAGTTATACTTGTCGGAAGGCTCGGTGCTGAACCCGAAAGCCGTGCTTTTCCTGATGGTGGCTCCATCTGTAACTTACGTTTAGCGACCTCAGAGTCTTGGAAAGATAAACAAACTGGGGAACGTAAGGAGCGTACAGAATGGCATCGTGTTGTTTTACGAAACCGTTTAGGTGAAGTCGCGCAGCAATATCTTAAGAAGGGCTCTCAAGTTTATATTGAAGGCCGTATCCAAACACGAAAATGGCAAGACCAAAGTGGGCAGGATCGTTATTCAACTGAAATCATTGGCGATGGCATGACAATGTTAGACAGTCGTAGTACTGCTAGTAATAACGGTTCTGATCAGTCTTCACCCCAACAGTCTTCAGGAGCGCAACCACAACCAGCCTCCCCATCAGCAGGACCTGATTATGGGTCAGCATCTGGTGGAGCAGATTACTTAGATGATGATATTCCATTTTAAGGTTCACCTGATGGCATAGTTAAAAATTTCAAATAAAACTCTCTAATTTACAGAGAGTTTTTTATATCTAAATATTTATTTGCTAATACAATAAGTACTAAGACTGGTATCCCCATCACTGCAGTAATAAGGAAAAACTGTTCGTAGCCAATACTCTCGACTATTGTGCCTGAATAGCCGCCTAATATTTTTGGTAGCAAGGTCATTAATGAGCTAAAAATAGCATATTGCATCGCAGTGAATGAAATATTAGTTAGGCTAGATAAGAAGGCAATAAAAGCAGCACTTGCAAGTCCTGCTGACAAATTATCCGCTGCAATAACCACATAAAGCATTGTAATATCTTGTCCTACTTGCGCCAGCACCATAAATAATAAATTAGTTAATGCTGATAACACAGCACCTAAAAATAAAATTTTCATCACACCAAAACGTATAGCAAGTAATCCGCCTAAAAAACCTCCTAGAATGGTCATCCCTAGACCAAAACTTTTCACCACACTTGCAATTACAGGCTTTGTAAACCCCAAGTCCTGATAAAATACATTTGTGATAACACCCAAAACAATATCAGAAATGCGATATAAGCCTACTAGTGCTAGTAGTAAAAAAGCGAGTGAAAGACCATAGCGATCAAAAAAGTTTTTCACCGGCGCAATATAGGTTTGAGATACTTGCTGCTGCTGAACTATTCCAAGAGAGACAAATAATTTTGCGACTATGCCTGCAAAAGTTAAAGCCAAAGAAAGACGCCCTAATTCAACGAGAAAGCTTGATAAATTGTTATTTCCAAACAAGCCGCTTAAATTTAATTTGGCTGTTTGCGTCAATTCTTCGCTGATATAAAAAACTGTAATAAAAGAGGCAACAACCACAAAAAATAATGCAAAGAAAGAAACATAGTCTTTTATCGAATGTACCAGTTCCTCACTTTCTCTTTCATGTGGTTCTTCAATTAATACTGTTGTTATTACCCCGATTAACATAACGGCTGCCATAATCAGGTACGTCGACTGCCAGGCTTGGTAGCTATATGTCTCTTTAGTCGACCCTAAGTAACTTGCAAGGTACAACGCACCCGCACCTGCCAACAACATGCCTATTCGATATCCAGCAATATAACTTGAGGCCATCAAGGTTTGTAAATCCGTTTCTGCTGACTCAATGCGATAAGCATCAATAACAATATCTTGAGTGGCAGCCCAAAACCCTAAAAAAACAGCTGCCCACGCCATAGCAGAAAGCGTATCTGTTGCAGGATCAATCAGAGCTATCATGCTAATGGCAAGCATAATCATAAATTGCGATAATAATAGCCAGGCCCTTCTCCGGCCGAGCATTTTTGTTAGTAGTGGTAGAGGCAACTTATCCACCAAAGGTGCCCAGACAAATTTGAAGGAATAACCTAACGCAGCCCAACTAAAGTAGGTTACTGCTGAACGATCAACACCTGCCTCTCGCAACCACAAACTAAGTGATGAAAAAATTAATAATAGGGGTATACCCGCAGAAATACCTAGGAATAGCATCGTAACTACCCTACGGTGACAGAATGCCTTGATACTCTCAGACCATGTTTCTACTGCCATTAGACTGACATAACGTAGTCATAATCAATGATTAACGGAGCATGATCTGAAAAGCTTTCACCACGATAGATATCCGTTGCTTTTACTTTACCTTTTAAACTTGGCGACAAAATATGATAATCAATACGCCAGCCGACATTGTTCGCCCTGGCTTGCCCCCGATTTGACCACCAGGTGTATTGATGTTCCTCTTGCTCAATTTCCCTAAAGGCATCCACGAAACCTAATTCGTTGAATAAAGTATCTAGCCAGGCTCGTTCTTTGGGCAAGAATCCCGAGTTTTTTAAATTACCTTTCCAGTTACGAATATCCTCATTTTTATGTGCAATATTCCAATCGCCACACAAAATATAATCTCGGCCTGATGCTTTCATTTCAGCCAGCTTTATCATCATGTGGTCCATACATCGATATTTAACTTGCTGGCGCGCTTCTTTAGAAGAACCTGATGGCATATAAACTGAAATGACACTCAAATTACCAAATATCGCTTCGATATAACGACCTTCAGAGTCAAATTCCTTGTTACCCATTCCTATGACAACCTCATCGGGCTGTTGCCTACAATAGAGAGCTACACCACTGTAACCTTTCTTTTGTGCATCGTGATAGAAGCAGTGATAACCTTCTGGATGGTAAAGTGCATCTGACAACTGTTCGATTTGTGCTTTGGTTTCTTGTATACACACAACAGTTGGCAGTATTTTTCCAATCCAGTCGAAAAAACCTTTTCGTCCAGCTGCTCGAATGCCATTTACATTAGCCGTAACAATTTTCATATTTTTACCTAGTTAACAGTTTTTGTTATAGTAACAAGGAATAAGCACGGCGTGCTGGCAAGTTAACACTCTTCCTGGATGCAGCAAAAAACTCATGATGCTTCATTGAAAAAGTACTTTACAAATATACTATAAATCAGGATAATGCTCTGTTCTTTACATATAGCTGGTTTTTAGGAGAAGCACTTTGGCAAATTCAGCACAAGCAAAAAAACGCGCTCGTCAAGCGGAAGATAGCCGCCAACGAAACGCAAGTCAACGTTCAGCAATGCGTACTAGTGTTAAAGCACTACACAAAGCAATTGATGCCGGTGATAAAGAGCAAGCTACTGCTGCTTACCAAGCTGCTGTCCCTGTTTTAGATCGCCTAGCTCGCAAAGGCCTTGTCCACAAGAATGCCGCTGCACGTAGTAAAAGCCGTTTAAATAAAGCTGTTCGCGCTCTTTAA
>Ga0308007_10000695_pt1 | contig 15061 bp, 15 predicted proteins | sample Neamet71_FD_203152 | JGI IMG/M metagenome (GOLD analysis project Ga0308007, IMG submission 203152) | Marine microbial communities from water near the shore, Antarctic Ocean - #71 | ecosystem: Environmental > Aquatic > Marine > Unclassified | place: Southern Ocean | collected 2014-06-07
GAGAAAATGGTTTTGAAATATAGTCATCTGCCCCTGATTCCAGCCCCTGAATCATGTTGTCTTCTGCAACTTTAGCTGTCAGCATGATAATAGGGATATTTTTGGTTAGCTCATCACGCTTTAGGCGTCGCATCAACTCAACCCCACTAGTGACTGGCATCATCCAATCTAAGATTATCAAATCTGGCATTTGATCTATGACTAAACTATGCGCATCCTTAGCATTTTCTGCCTGCAACACTTTGTAGCTGGCAAGCTCGAGTAATGAAGCTATCATCTCACGTATGGAGATCTCATCATCTACTACTAGGATAGTCTTTGTGTCCATAGTGCAATTACTCAAAATTTCAGCTACATTATTATACGTCTCTTACAGGATAAAAATATGTCATACCCATAGTCATCTACTAAGTTACTTGATAGTCCAAAACTAGGCCAACAAAAATCACCAAACCAACATAATTATTATTTATAAAAGCGTTCAAACATCTACTTGGATCTCTATAGCGCGCTATATATTGTTGATAAAGAAACAAAGCGCCCGCAAATATCAGCGAGCAATAGAACCACGCCCCACGCTCAAAATACTCACCAGTGATAGCAAGTAACACCAAAACTACTACTTGTAAGCACCCAATTATAAGAAGGTCCATATTACCAAATAGTATAGCTGTTGATTTGACGCCAATCTTTAGATCATCTATCCGATCAATCATAGCGTAAAAAGTATCATACACGACTGCCCATATCACGACAGCCGCATATAACAACCATAATCCCTGATCCATTCTATTAGTCACTGCAGCAAAGGCCATAGGTATACTCCAAGCAAAAGCTGCACCTAGAAAAACTTGCGGCCAGTTTGTGTACCTTTTCATAAATGGATAAATAGTAGCTAAGGCGCAACCTATAAAAGATAGCTTAAGAGTTAGGATATTAGTAAAAGCCACCAACGCCAGAGCAAAAGAGCAAAGTATCAAAAAAGTTATTACTGCTTCTTTAGAGGTAATGGAGCCATTAGGAATTGGTCGATTTCGAGTTCGCCCGATATAGCCATCAATTTTTCTATCAGCAAAATCATTGATAACACAACCAGCTGCTCGCATCAAAACTACACCAAGGACGAAAATAAAAAGATTTTTTATACTTGGTATTCCATCGCTGGATAGCCATAAAGCCCATAAGGTTGGCCACAGCAATAACAAAATTCCTACTGGCCTATCAAATCTCATCAGTTTCAAAAAGAATGGTAGTTTTTCTTTAAAACTTTGCATTTTTAAATCATACATATAATCGTTTGTTCTGAATCTATTTAAAAAATTTCTGGGAAGTTTTTTGGTCAAAGTCTGGCATAAATTGCTCACTAACAAGAAGTGGTTTTTTATCTAAATAAAATAGAGAGCGCCGCCCCCATACAGTCGTAACTGTTTTATTAAAAAATTCTTGGCTTGCATAGGCATAAGACTTCGTACAACCAGTTTCTATAGGGCCTCTCTTCATAGCGGAATCTTTAAATAAAAGGGCTCCTAAGGGTTTATTTTTTAGATTTCGTAAACTTCTCAAGCGTCCAGTGAGGGTTTTAAGAGGAATCACACTACGGGCATATACTAAGGGAACACCATGACTATGTAGAGCCACTTGCCGAATAAATGCTTTTTGTCTCAAAGGAAGTTTCAGTACCCTACTTTCTGACAATGTTGGATAGGCGATTTGCTGCCTAAGAATTTCTACGTGAAAATTACCGTCACTTAAGTCTATAAGGCGCTGTGTTAGCGAGCCCCTATCAAGAAGCCAACCTCTCATTCTTGGTGGCACAGCGGTATATGGAGTTCTTTTATAGGTCTGCCAGTTTGGTTCAGAAATAAAAAATTGATTAGAATTTTGAGCTGCAGTCAATATTTTTGCCTATATCTATATTGTTTAATAGACTTATATTCTAACTCGTAATGACATTGATGTTGTATTCTATTCTATACTTGACCGTAACGTTCGCCGCCTCCAAGCCATCTCCGAATAATAGCTTGGGTATTTATAGGGTGCTTGGATATAAGTAGTTGGGCTGTTTTATGTATTTCCGGCAATAGATGAGCATCTCTTTGTAAGTCTGCAATTCTAAATGACAACTCCCCTGTTTGTTTTGTTCCAAGAACTTCTCCTGCTCCACGAATTTTTAAATCCATTTCTGCTATTTTAAATCCATCATTAGTTTGCCGCATAATTTTAAGTCGTTTCGTACTTTTTTGTGATAGCGGTGCGCTATATAAAAGAACGCAATGACTTTCTATTTGGCCTCTCCCCACTCTTCCTCTCAGCTGATGAAGCTGAGCAAGACCAAGTCGCTCAGGGTTTTCAATTACCATTAAACTTGCATTTGGAACATCTACGCCCACTTCAATTACCGTTGTGGCGACTAGAAGTTGAATTTTCCCAGCTTTAAAAGCAGCAATGGTAGCAGATTTCTCACTCGACTTTTGCCTTCCGTGAACTAGGCCAATATTCAATTCTGGAAGCAATAAATGTAGTTCTTTTGCAGTCACTTCAGCTGCTTGTGCTTCTAGCAGGTCAGACTCTTCAATAAGCGTACATATCCAGTAAGCTTGACGATTTTCCATGCAAGCATTTTGTATTCGATCAACAACTTTTTGACGATTTTGGTCTGAGATTACCACAGTGTTTACCGGAGTCCGACCAGGGGGATTTTCGTCAATAATAGAGCAGTCTAGATCAGCATATGCAGTCATCGCTAATGTCCTAGGGATTGGAGTAGCTGTCATTATTAGCTGGTGAGGTAGTTGCCCATCGTTTCTACCTTTTTCTTTCAATGATAGTCTCTGATGTACGCCAAATCGATGCTGTTCGTCTATTATGGTTAATGCTAAGTCCTGGAAAAAAACCTCTTCTTGAAACAAAGCATGAGTGCCAATTACAATTTGCGCCGAACCATCTTTAATCATTTTTAGCTGCTCTATTCTCGCCTTTCCTTTTATTTTACCTGTGATCCATCCAACCTTTAAACCCAGCGGCTTTAGCCAGCCCTCAAAAGACTGTCTATGTTGCTCCGCTAAAATTTCCGTGGGTGCCATCAAGGCGCATTGTTTTCCATTGGCTATACACTGAAGCGCTGCAATTGCTGCCACAATAGTTTTGCCAGAACCAACATCTCCCTGAAGTAGTCTTAGCATTGGACGTGAATTAGATAAATCATTTTGGATTTCTAGCCCTACTCTTTTTTGTGCACCTGTAAGCTTAAATGGTAGAGAGGTTAAAAATTCTTTATTTAAAGAACCTTTATTTAAAAGAGCAGGAGCGCTTCTTTTTTGGATAAACTGTTTCATGCGAAGTAAGCTTAGATTGTGTGCCAACAGTTCCTCAAAAGCTAAGCGTTGCTGTGAAGCGTGCTCTCCTGTATTTAGTTCTTCAATTGAAGCTGTAATAGGAGGTTGGTGTATAAACTTGAGTACATCAACAAGTGATAATTTTGCAAGTACTGGTGGCAATAGCTCTTTTAATTTATGTTCATTCATTAAGGCAACACCCTTTAAAATGATATTCCTCATTCTTTGTTGAGATATTCCTTCAGTTGTAGGGTAAGTTGCCGTCAAATTTTTTTGGAGAGGCACATGATTAGCTGGATCAATGAATTGATATTCTGGATGATAAACTTCAATACCTGAGCTGCCTATCCTCGCCTCACCATAACACCTAAGATGAGAATTATTTTTTAATCGACTCTGTATCGAGCTATTAAAGTGAAAGAAGCGCAGGCTTATAGTTCCAGTTTTATCTTGTAACCGACAAAGGAGGCTCCTGCGACGACCAAAAACGATATCGCAAGCAATAATCTCACCTTCGATAACAACTTCTGTATTAGGCTGCACTCTCCCAATAGGTGATATCTGCGTCCTATCAACATAGCGAACGGGTAAATGGAATAGCAAATCTTGAATTGTTTCTATCCCTAATTTAGATAGCTTTGATGTAAGTTGTACTCCAACACCGTTTAGTGCAGCTACCGGGATTTGATCAAGGGTTTGACTGTTCATTTATGATATGTCACAGCTAGATAGGGGTTTTTTCAAACACATAATTCGGTTAAGGTCACTCGTGATTCTTCGTTTATAATAATAGCGAAAATAATTCATAAAAGGAAAGCCAATTGAAAGTCTTGTTTGCTGGTTGCGGAGATATAGGTGTTCGAGCAATCCGTATGCTGCCAAATAGCAGCTTAAAAAAAGTATACCAAGCGCTGGCTATGCGTCGAAACACTTCAGTTTTGCCAGCAAATATTGAGACGATAAAGGGAGATCTCTGCAATAGAAAAGATTTCTTAAATATATTAGATACGTCTCACATTGATGCCATCGTTGTAACCTTAACACCTGATCATATGAGCGATCAGGGCTACCTTGATAGCTACGTTACTGGTGCAAGAGCATTAAAATTCGCTTTCAGAAAAACAACACATACCCCTCGTCTTGTTATATGGATTTCAAGCTCAGGTGTTTATGGTCAAACTAATGGTGAGTGGGTAGATGAAATATCGGAGGTTTCACCGAAATCATACAGAGGTAGGCGGTTATTAGAAGCTGAGCAAATAGTCCGGTCTTTGTCAGATGATATGATGTCATATGAAAAACATTCGGTTAAATCAGTAGTTATACGCTTTTCTGGAATATATGGTCCGGGTAGGGGTAGATTGCTGAGTAAGATCAAGCAGGGAATAGTTGCTCCCAAAGAACCAAGATATTGGACAAATCGGATCCATTCAGAGGATTGCGCTGGGATTATTATTCATTTTTTAGAACTTTACGCACAAAGTAAACATTTGGCTAACTTATACTTAGCGACTGACGATGAGCCAATGTCTGCACATGAAGTACAAAGCTGGTTAGCGAAAGAGATGAAAGTAAGTTTTTCAGAAAATGATAACGAAAAAAATGAGAAATTAAATACAGTTGCAAATCGAAGATGCAGCAACAAACTTTTAAAACAAAGCGGCTACAGATTTATTTTTCCTAACTTCAGAGAAGGCTATCGCCCCCTTTTATCAAAATAGTAAAAAATCATACACTGATATTTCAAATGACCATAATCGCATCCATTTCTACGCCAGAATTTTTTGGTAAAGCACTCACTCCAATTGCTGCTCGGGCAGGATAAGGCTGTTCAAAGTGAGAGGCCATAACGCTATTGACTAAGGAAAAATTACTTAAATCAGTGAGATAAATATTCAGTTTTACTATATTTTTTAGTTCGCCGCCAGCTGCCTCACATACAGCAGTTAGATTTTTAAATACCTGATTTATTTCAGATTCAATATTGCCTGCGACAAGCTTCATAGTCTCTGGATCAAGCGGAATTTGACCAGACAAATAAACAGTATTATTGACTTTAATTGCCTGTGAGTACGTTCCAATAGCCGCAGGAGCTTTTTCTGTATTTATGATAGCTTTATTGATCATACGACTACTCCCTATTAATTTTTAGTGCGGTATACCCGCTGTACTTGATTTAAAATTCTAATACGCTTAATAACTTGAGCAAAATGTAGTCGCCCCTTAACCTCAACGAGTAAATCAACAATGATAGAATGACCTTCTCTTTCTTCTGTTTGAATTTTGAGTATTATCGCCTCTGCTTCTGAAATGCGTGATGCTAGTGTAGCAATGATACCTCTCTCAGAGACTAGCTCAACCTTAAACGCTACACTAAAATCACCTTTCACTTTAGAGGACCAGCTGAGAGGCATACATTTTTCTATATTGGTGCGAATTTCGTCGAGATTCTTGCAGGCATCAAGGTGAACCACCAGTCCTTTACCAGGACTTAAGTGCCCTAATATATTATCCCCTGGTATGGGGTAACAACACCTAGCGTAGTTTATAATTAGCCCCTCTCGAGTATCGATCATAATAGGTGACTCGAATTCTTCAGGAATTATGTCTTTTCGCATGGAAGGGGGCGCCATAAGATTAGCCAATGCATATGCCATCCTATCTCCTAGTCCAATTTGTTGAAGTACATCTTCAAATTTTGTACAGCCAGTTTCTTTCAGCGCTCGTTTAATCCAAGACTTACGAATACTTTTATAATTTGTTCCGAAACTCCCAAGCGCCCTATCGAGAAGATTCTTTCCTAATAATACCGAATCATCATGTTGTTGATGTTTAAGAAAGTGGCGAATAGCACTTCTTGCTTTAGCAGTCTTTACAAAATTAAGCCAAGATGGATTTGGTTGTGCACCTTTAGCCGTAATAATTTCGATTCTGACACCACTTTCAAGTCTTTCCGAGAGTGGAGTTAATTGACCATTAGTTTTACAAGCAACACAGGTATCACCCAGACCCGTATGAACTGCATATGCAAAATCAACAGGCGTTGCGCCTTGTGGGAGAGAAACAATTTCACCTTGGGCTGTAAATACATAAACTTCATCTGGAAACAAATCTGCTTTTACATGTTCAATAAATTCTAAAGAATCTCCAGCTTGTTTTTGAATTTCTAGAAGCCCTTGAATCCATCGATAAGCCCTCGGATTTCCTTCTTCTTGAGATTTATAGAGCCAATGTGCAGCAATACCATAATTCGCCATAGCATCCATATCTTGTGTTCTTATTTGAATTTCAATAAGCACTCCGTGCATACCTACTAAAATATTATGAAGAGACTGATATCCATTAACTTTAGGTATAGCGATATAGTCTTTGAATTCACCTGGAACTGGCTTAAAAAGATTGTGAATAATACCTAATGTACGATAACACTCATCAACAGAATCAACGACGATACGAAAGGCGAAGACATCCATAATATCTCGGAAAGATTTTTTTTTGGCCTTCATCTTTTGATAGATACTCCAGAGATGTTTTTCTCGTCCAGTTACCTCTGCTCGTATAGATTCTTTATTTAGACGCACATCAATACTATTTTTTATTTCTTGAACAATTTCCCGACGTGGCCCACGCGCAGTTTTAAGAGCCTCCATCATCCGTTGGTGTCGAACAGGATACAGCGAAGAAAAACCCAATTCTTCAAACTCTACTCTTATATTATTAATCCCTAGTCGTTGTGCAATAGGCGCATAAATTTCAAGAGTTTCCCTAGCAATTCTTCGACGTTTTTCTGGGATTAAACCTTTAATAGTCCTCATATTATGAAGTCGGTCAGCTAGCTTAATAAGCATTACTCTGACGTCTTTTGACATAGCCAAAGTCATTTTTTGAAAACTATCCGCTTGTCTTTCAGCTCTCGAAGTAGTCTCAATCTCGTCTAGTTTGCTAACGCCATCTACTAGATCTGCAACAGTCTTACCAAAAAGGCGCTTAAGTTCTTTTTTATTGACATGCGTATCCTCGAGAACATCATGCAAAAGGGCAGCCATCAGTCCCTCATGATCTAGGTGCATATCTGCTAGAATTGAAGCTACAGCAAGAGGGTGGGTTATATATGGTTCACCGGATTGCCTATTTTGACCTTCGTGACATTGCTTTGCGAACTCATAGGCTTGCAGAACACTTTGAACTTGTTTTTTTTCGAGGTATGGGGAGAGTTTCTGACCAAAAGCCTCGGCTACCGTAGAGGCTACCAAGATTTTATCTCCATTAGGCTATACTTCTTTTTCTATCAATGTTGAGGCTGACTCTTTAGTCGCAATAGCTGGTTCTTCTGTAGTTGCTTCAGCAATTGCATCTTCGCTTGCGGCAGTTACTTCAGTTTCATCACTACTAGGCGCTGTTGTGAAATCACCTGATTTTTTTTCTACCAAAATACTAGCTGTTATAAGACCCTGCTCTATTTCACGCAAAGCTACCACTGTAGCTTTATCGTTCTCCCAAGGGACTAGAGCTTCTTTTGTGCCTAAGGCTATTTGGCGCGCTCGTTTTGAGCTAACCATAACAAGCTCGAAGCGGTTGTCTACGTTTTTGAGGCAATCTTCTACAGTAATTCTGGCCATGTGTTGATCCGTTTTAGTTGGTTTACTATGCCATCAAGCAAATAAACAGCATTGTTATATTTAATATATGATCGCTCATTGTACAAAATTGCTGGTTTTAGGACAACAATTGCTTAAGCAATGTAAGATTTTTTTGTTGTTGAAACGAACGCCTGAGTCTTTTATGTAAAATAATCGAGCTAAGCTCTTTGAGAGTTTGGTTAAATCCATCATTTATGAGCAGGTAATCAGCTTTTTTATAATGAGACATCTCTTCCTTTGCTGCAGCCAGTCGTCGTTTTATGACAACTGAATCGTCTTGCCCTCGTTTTATGAGTCGCTCCTCGAGTGCATCAAGTGATGGCGGTAGTATAAAAATACTAGTACATGCAGGCATCAGCGCCCTAACTTGCTCAGCACCCTGCCAGTCAATTTCCAAAATCACGTCTATTCCACTTAAAAGCGTGTTTTCTACCCACTTTTTAGAAGTGCCATATGAATGATTGAATACTTGAGCGTGCTCAAGAAAAGATTTTTCATTCATCAAAGAAAAAAATCTAGCATCATTCACGAAGTGATAGTTTATTCCTTCCCGTTCACCTGGTCTCATTGGACGTGTTGTATGAGAAATAGAAGCCTGCAAATCAACCGTCGTTTTTAGCAGTGCTTCAACTAAGCTGGTTTTTCCTGCTCCAGAAGGAGCGGAAATTATATAGAGTGTCCCTTCGTTAGACATCTAATCCATTTCCTCCCATAATTGCTCCGTTATATATTCATCTATTCTTAAAATATTCCATCATATATTAACATGACAGAACATAAGCGAAATAAATCAGTTAAAATATAGATTCATTTTTTAGGAAGCAATTAATATGTCTCGACCAAGTGGCCGTTCCGCAAATCAATTACGTGATATAAAATTTACCCGCAACTACACTAAGCATGCTGAAGGCTCTGTGCTTATTGAGTTTGGCGATACCAAAGTAATTTGTACAGCAAGCGTTGAAAATTCGGTTCCACATTTTCTTCGAGGAAAAGGTCAAGGCTGGGTAACTGCGGAGTATGGTATGTTGCCGCGCTCTACAGATTCTAGGATGAACAGAGAAGCCAGTCGGGGAAAGCAATCCGGAAGGACTCAAGAAATTCAAAGATTGATCGGACGTTCATTAAGAGCAGTAATTGATCTCAGTATATTGGGTGAAAACACTGTAAAGATAGATTGTGATGTAATTCAAGCTGATGGCGGAACACGAACAGCTTCAGTTACAGGAGCTTGTGTTGCACTAATGGATGCGATCACTCATCTGCAAAAAACAAAAAAAATCAAATCAAACCCACTTATTGGTATGGTTGCATCTGTATCAGTTGGAGTTTATAACGGAAAACCTGTACTGGACTTAGATTATGCTGAGGATTCAAAAGCTGAGACTGACATGAACATTGTCATGAATAGTGATGGAGGATTTATAGAAATCCAAGGTACAGCTGAGGGCGCCCCCTTCACCAACGAGCAGCTTGACGAAATGTTATGCCTAGCTAAAAGTGGGATTAACGATTTATTGAAATTGCAACAGTTGGCACTATCGGATAACTAGATATTTATATTCCAGCTACTATACCTGCAGGAAGCATGATTTCTGTAGCTATTCCATAAATAACATAGTCTAGTACATTAAGGACTAAAAATAGTATCATCGGTGATAAGTCTATGACCCCTAGAGACGGCAGTATGCGTCTGAATGGCTCCAGCGCTGGTGATATAAGTTGTTTTACCAAAATTATTGCAGGATGTTGGCTTTGGGGGGCCACCCAGCTGATAATGATTGTTGCTAGTAATCCATATAGATAAATATTAAGGAGCATTGATAAAATTCCGACAAGACCCCAAGAAAGAGCTATAAAAACATTCACAACCCCTAAACCATTAATCACATAAGTTAATTGTATGATTAGCCACTGTATACAAATTGCCACTACTAAGCTCGCTATGTCAAAGGATCTAAATGGAGGCAATAATGAACGAATAGGATTAATTAACAGTTGGGTAGAGTTTTCTATAAACACAGAGATGGGGTTATAAAAATCTGCTCTAACCAATTGCAATAAAAAACGCAAAATTACTATAGCTAAATAAAAACTTCCTAGAGTTTGCACTAGATAAGTTGATACTGTAGTCAATGTGGTCATAACTCTTCTGCTCATTAGTTAGGTTAATGGATCTTACCGAATTTAATTTTTTGCTTCTTTTGCCATTTCTTTGGCTCGCTTGACTGCACTACCAATTGCTTTGTCAAATAACCCTAAAATATCCCCTTTAATAAAAGTATCAATAGCCTTTTCTGTAGTGCCATGAGGCGACGTAACTTGTTTTCTTAGTTCTGCAGGATTGATATCAGATTCAGTGGCCATTTTGGCAGCCCCTAATGCTGTTTGTAAGATTAACTTACGAGAAATTTCTTGGGGTAAACCTAAGTCTATGGCTACTTTTTCCATAGTTTCCATAAAAAGGAAAAAATATGCTGGGCCACTTCCTGAAATAGCTGTGATTAAATCAATATCATCCTCTTTCTCAAGCCAGCAGCATATCCCAACAGTATTAAAAATTTCTTGAGCTAAGTCACGTTGTCCCTGATTGACGTTAGAGTTTGCAAATAAACCTGCCGCACCTGTTTGAACAAGGGAAGGAGTATTGGGCATGCACCTGATGATAGGAGTATCTTTTCCAAGCCACTTTTCTAGAGATTCCAACGGTATCCCCGCAGCAATTGAAATCATTGGCGGCATGTTCTTTAAAGAAGTCACCAGCGCCTTACAAACCGATTGCAATATTTGCGGTTTTATTGAGAGGACCACTAAGTCTGTATTTCTAGCTGCTACAGAATTATCTGAAGTAGTATTGACACCAAATTTTTGACTAAGTTGGCTAAGATTTTTTTCAAGAGGATCACTGACAGTAATATTCTTAGAACAAAAACCTTTTTCTAATAATCCACCTATAAGGCTTGTAGCCATATTGCCACCGCCTATAAATGCAAGTTTTGGTTTATTCACAATACTATCCTTAATCATTTGTTTACGAGCAATTACCTGGGGCCAAAAATAGCTGAACCTATTCTCACCATAGTTGCACCATCTTTGATAGCCAATTCAAAATCTGAAGACATCCCCATAGAAAGTGTATCTAATTTCGTTAATTGAGAAGTCTCACTTTTTGTTTTCAGAAGAATTTTTGACATAGTTTGACATATTTCCTTGTATTCTTCCTTGGTTGCACTATTTTTAGGCATTGTCATTAAACCCCTAAGACGCAGAGAAGAAAAGGTTGAAATTATATTAGCAATTTTAGTGCATTCATAAACTGAAACCCCTGACTTGGTGCCCTCTTCGCTTATGTTTACTTGGATACAAACATTTAATGGGGGCTTGCTATCTTCTCTAGAGATATTAAGTCGTTCAGCAATCTTTATCCGATCAATTGTATGCACCCAGTCAAAGTTATTTGATATTTTTCCTGTTTTATTTGATTGTATGGGGCCAATAAAATGCCAGCATATATCTGATAGATCTGAAAGCTCCTCTTGTTTTTTAAGTGCCTCTTGTAAGTAGTTCTCTCCAAAATGTCTTTGTCCGCAATCATATGCGGTTCTTATAGCATTAGAAGACTGACCTTTGCTAGCCGCAATAAGAATAATATCTTTTAGACTACGATCAGTTCCCTCGAGAGCAAGGTCTATTCGGTTATAAATACTAGCTAAATTAACAGGTATATTAATCATATATTCAGTTACAAAATAAAATTTTTATTGCACTAAGGCTCTATGCCAATAGTTGGATCTGATAGCCAGGTCTGTAAAATAATGACAGCTGCAATATCATCTATAGGGTTGTCACGGTAGCTCCCTAAAGTAGCCCAGTTGTTTTCACGGCGTTTGACCTGATTTGGATGTTTCGCTGAAAACGTAGAAAGTCGCTCATCAACCATGGCTACTTTTACGCCATATTTTCCATGTATTCTACGCCCAAATTTACGTGTTCGTTGGCAAAAACTGCTCTCGCTCCCGTCCATATTGAGCGGTAACCCCACAAGAACCTGATCTGGCTCCCAGTCATCGATCAGCAATTTGAGTTGATTCCAATCAGGAATGCCATCACTAGCTCGAAGAATGGTTAGGGGGTTTGCTGTATCCAATAGAGCTTGACCAATAGCCACGCCTATTTGGCGCGTACCAAAATCAAAGGCTAGTACAGTACAAATTTTATTCGCGATAGTTTTATTCCTATTATGGCTTAATAGTTACCTAGAAAGCATATTTTTTTGGCTATGTTACTAGATATCTTAATTACTATTTTAAGAAAAATAAAATTATAGGCTCTTTTCAATAGCAGCTAGTAATTTGCCCCCTATATCTGTTGATTTTTGACGATCAATTTCTCTGGCACAGGTAGGGCTTGTGATATTAATTTCTGTCAGATAATCACCGATGACGTCCAATCCAGCAAACAAAATACCCTTCTCTTTTAATATTTTCCCGACCTGATCAGCAATCCAAAAATCGTGTTTATTTAACGGCTTTACAACACCTTTTCCGCCCACTGCTAAATTGCCACGAATATCCCCCTCTGGTGGAATTCTCGCTAAACAGTACGGTACAGGTTCTCCGTCGATCATAATAATGCGTTTATCTCCCTCACTTATTTCGGGTATAAACTTTTGTGCCATTATAGTTTTCGTACCGCTATTGGTAAGGGTTTCTATTATCACATTTATGTTTAGGTCATTTTTACTAACTTTAAAAATAGAAGCTCCACCCATCCCGTCCAAAGGCTTAAGGACAATGTCTAAGTGCATCTTTAGGAAACCTTTTATCTGTTGTGCATCACTACTGATCATTAAGGGCGGCATGCATTGTGGAAAGTGTGTCGCAAAAATTTTTTCGTTGCAGTCCCGCAGACTTTGAGGCTTATTAAAAACCATTACGCCTAATTTTTCTGCTGCTTCTAGTATATATGTTGTGTAGATATATTCGGTATCAAAGGGCGGATCTTTTCGCATCAGAATTATATCCAGATCTGATAGCATACCGAGTTCCTTTTTACCTTTAGAAAACCAACTTAATTCGTCGTCTTTGACAGATAGCTCAGTCATATTAGCAACCGGATCACCATTATCAAGAGACAGATCATGTTGCTCCATATACTTAATTTTCCAACCTTTTTCTTGGGCTGCTAAAAGCAATAAAAGAGTGGTATCTTTGTATGGGTTAATTGATTCAATGGGGTCCATAACAATACCGAGTGTTTTTATCATTTGCTTGCCCTTGATTAGCCAATCATGTTGATATGTTGTTAATATTCAAAATATGCCTGTCACTATAAATCATTCTTTGTTTTTTAAAACCATATTGAGCCACTTATGCTTAGGCTTATAACTGCCATTTCGTTAGTTTCGCTATAGAATATTTTTTAGTTCTGAGAATCCAAGCCTTAAATATGATAATAAGATAAAATAATAAGAGTTTTTCATCTGGAGATTTATCAGCATGAATAAAGAAATACAGCAGACCAAAAAGAGTCCAGTTCTCATAATAACGAGTTTAATTTTGTTAGTAACATTAGGCTATATTGGATATATGATCTGGGTAGTTTTTTCTTTACCGCTCATGCAAGAGCAAGTGGATAAAACACTTACTATTATATTATTGTTAGACGATTATCAGAAATTCTTCTATCCAATCCTCTCTGCTTTAGCGTTATGTTGTATTTTATTAATACTAATTATGATTGAGATGTATCAAAGATCATCAAAAAGGTCAGAATTAGAAAGTCATCATCATCAGGCTATACTTTTATTACTAGATGAATCGCACTCTTTAAAGGGTTCTGACTTAGATAAAGAATACAATAGTACTTTAAATCAGAATAGTAGCATTACAGAATCTATAAATTTTGTTACTAGTCGTTTGCAGCTCAATAGTAAAACCACTCAAGAATTATCAGATAATTTTTCTGCAACAGTAAATGAAATTCGAGTCATTGCTTCGCAACTAACAGAGGCCTCTGATCATCAATCAAATGAAATAAAAGCGTGCATTAAAGTTGTGAAAGATTTAGAAGGGGTTATACATAAACAGTCTGTTAATCTAAAAAATACAATAGTCGAGACAAAAAAAATATCCTCTTTATCAGAAAAAAGTACTGTAATTATTCAAAAGTCCATCATAGGTTTGAGATATACGCAAAATGCAATCAATGAAAAATCAAACAATATTAGCAAGCTAAGTAAAAATTTTAAGGAAATAGAAAGTATAGCCTTTGCCTTAGACGATATGGCTGATCAGGCTCATATTCTCGGTCTAAACGCAGCGATTCAAGCATCTACAGCTGGTGATGCTGGGAAGGGATTCTCTGTTGTTGCTGAAGAAGTTCAGAGATTAGCAGAACGCTCCGGTGTAGCCACTAAGCAAATAACTGCTTTGATCAATGCCGCCCATGTAGAAACAGATAAAACTAGTTGTTTGTTGGATGAAATTGTACGAACGGTAGCTAAAGATAAAAAAATATCAGAGGAGGCAAGCCTCGAAATTAAAAATATTGAAGCAGCCTCCTTATTATTAATTGAACAGATAGATGACGTCATTGAATCTTTAACAGAACAGGAATCTTCCGCTGTTAATGCCACCCAAACAATGAATGTTATTCAAGACATATCATCTCAGCTGCTTTTTGGAACGAATAATACTGCTGAAATTATGAACGAGCTCGCCGAAACACAGTCTATAGCAGTGAATGGTACCCTCCTCAAAAGTGAGATAAATCCAATAATTGAAGCCCAAAAATCGAACAAACTTAGTCCCGATTTCAGCTTTAATGCTGGTGAAAATCAAAGTGTTGAAGAAAAATAGTTTCTATTTTTAGAATGAATTATTTGCTTATGTATTATTCATAGCTTCTTACCATTAATATCATCGAGTGCTAAATAATTTTGCTCTTACAGTTTCTCTATATTTAGTTGGAGAGGCTGCAAAGTGTCGACTAAAAATCTTACTGAATGATGCAGCGTCTTGATATCCGCTATGAGCAGCAATTTCACATATAGGAAGATTAGATTTTTGAAGTAATTCCCCGGCA
>Ga0308007_10000710_pt1 | contig 14921 bp, 7 predicted proteins | sample Neamet71_FD_203152 | JGI IMG/M metagenome (GOLD analysis project Ga0308007, IMG submission 203152) | Marine microbial communities from water near the shore, Antarctic Ocean - #71 | ecosystem: Environmental > Aquatic > Marine > Unclassified | place: Southern Ocean | collected 2014-06-07
TATCACCCATGCTAAATGCTTGGAATGGACTAAAACAGCATGTTAATGAAGCGGGGCGATTGGGATATGTCCAGCCCGTAGGTAAAGATCCAAAGCCTTTTGATGCCGACTCTTGGGAAGAATTTGGTACAGGTGCTTTTTTACTCGCTGCCTCTGAATATATTAATTACTTAAAGACGAGTTCTGATGATGAAATGTCTTTTCAGAAGGGAAATGTTTTTTATGAAAATAACCTATCCGACGCATCAAAAACTCAAGATTGGAGGATGGAGGGGGAGGGCGCTGTTCTGTTTAAATCAGGATGGATGGAAATGTTCTCTCCAAAAGAGGCCTCCCATCATGTGTTTTGGTGTCCAAAGGATCTCCCAGAAAATTTTGTAGCAGAATGGGAAGTTCAAAACATTGAGACAGAAGAAGGGCTGTGTATTGTTTTTTTTAGTGCCAAAGGAGTGAATGGAGAAGATATTTTTGACCGCAGTTTAAAAAAGAGAGTAGGTGTTTTTAGACAATACACTAAGAGTGATTTGAACAACTATCACATCTCCTATTATGCCAATGCGCCCAATAAACCCAACCGACCTTTTAGTCATTTGAGAAAAAACAAAGGCTTTGTTAAAGTACACGTTGGTCGGCCAGGAATCCCATCCAACTCTAAACAAGTTCATAAAATTCAATTGATAAAAAAAATGAATCACATCATGATGAATCTTGATGGTGAAAAAATTATTGATTGGAAAGACGATGGCAAGTCATTGGGACCAGTTTTAGGCTCCGGTAAATTTGCTTTTAGACAGATGCAGTGGACCCGATTTAGATATCGAAACTTAAAAATATGGGAATTAAAATCTTAAACATAAATATGCATTTAATGAATAATTTAAAACAATTGAGTCTTACGTTGGCTTGTTTCTTTTCTTTCTACTCTTTAATTGCGCAAGAGAAGCCCAATGTGATTGTTATTTATACTGACGATCAAGGAACCTTAGATTTAAACGTCTATGGCGCTAAAGATCTTCTGACCCCTAATATGGATGCCTTGGTTACCAGTGGTGTTCGTTTTACACAATTCTATGCTTCGCCAGTTTGTTCGCCTTCTCGTGCTTCTTTGTTGACAGGAAAAACGCCTCAGCGTGCCGGTTGTCCGGGTAATGCAGGTCAAAATCCAAAAAGCACAAACGGTCTGCCAGGAACAGAATACACAATGGCGGAGATGTTTAAAGATGCAGGATATGAAACCTTACTGATTGGTAAATGGCATTTGGGATACCAACCCGAAATGTTACCGAATGCACAAGGCTTTGATTATTCATTTGGTCATTTGGTGGGTTGTATTGATAACTATTCCCATTTTTATTATTGGAATGGCACTAATCGACACAATCTACTTCGCAATAATGAAGAAGTTTATTATGATGGACAGTTTTTTCCAGACTTAATGCTAAAAGAAGCAGGTGGTTTTTTTGAAAGAAGATCAAAGGGAAAACCATTCTTTATGTTTTACGCAATGAACTCTCCACACTATCCCTATCAAGGAGAAGAAGATTGGTTGACTTATTATCGTGAAAAAGGAGTTGCCTACCCAAGAGATTTATATGCTGCTTTTTTAAGCACGCATGATGAGAGAATAGGTGCTTTAATAAAGATCTTAGAACAAAGGGGACTTAGGGAAAATACGATTATTGTATTTCAATCTGACAATGGACACTCAACCGAGGAACGCGCCCACCACGGTGGAGGTTTTACAGGTCCTTTCCGTGGTGCAAAACAATCTCTTTTTGAAGGTGGAATTCGAGTTCCTGCTGCGATTTCTTGGCCCGGGAAAATCAAACCCAATCAGGTGAGAGACCAATTTGTATCCGTAGTTGACTGGATGCCTACTTTGGCTGAACTTTGCGGTTTGAATCTAGATACAAATGACTTGGATGGCAAAAGTATTGTGAAATTAATTAATAATGAAAACACTAAAACCAACCACGAAATATATGCTTGGGAGTTCAGAGACACCTATGCGATTAGAAAAGGAAAATGGAAGCTGTTGGGCAATCCCTATGACACGAGTAATAGGGCTTATAAATACAAAGAGAAACACCTTTTGATAGACTTGGACAAAGATCCCAATGAGTCTGTTAATCTTTATGATGATTATCCCCAAATAGCGGAGGAACTCCAGCAATATTATTTAAAATGGAAAAATCAATAAAAAAAATGAATCACAAGTTTTACACCATAGTCTTTTTGTTTTCGATTCTATTGCAATCTTGTATTAGTCAAGAACAACCGAAGTCATTAGGAAAAGAAGTTATGCCAGATTTTATTTATCCAAAATACAGACGCTGGATGTCTCCTGATAATAATATTACTGCCAGGTTTTCCAGTCCAAGTTTAGAATGGCCTTCTGATAAATCTTCATTGTACGATGTTAGGATTGCTACAGATGCAGAATTTAAAAACGAATTAATTGAAATAAACGACATTCCATTTTCATTAATAAATCCTCATCAAAATTTAAAAAAAGGGCTTTGGTACTGGAAATATAAGTCCAAGATGTCAAGTTGGAGTGAAGCGGCTTCTTTTGTTGTTAATGATGAAACCATTTCGTTTGTCCCGCCTCCAGTAGATGAAGTGCTAGCAGGAATAAGTAAGGGGCATCCTCGAGTCTTAATTGAAAAAGAAAATTTATCTCAATTTCTAAAAAAAACGAAAAATTATGAAGAAAGAGAGAAAATTATAACAGCTGCGGATTTAGTATTAACACAACGAATTCCTAATGAAGATGATGCCACAGCAACTTTTAAAGGAAGGGACCGCAGTGAAACAGAAAAAATAAAAAAACGGTTTAGTCTAAAAATAGGAGTTCAATTTGGAGAATCACTCGAGACCTTAACCAAAGCGTTTGTTTTAACCCAAGAAGAAAAATATTTTAACACTGCCCGAAAATGGATGATGCAGGCTGCGCTATGGGATCCTAAAGGGTTGACCCATATTAATGATTTTGGAGATTCATATATAATGCAATCATTGGCTTTGGCCATTGATGTTTTTTGGAAAAAATTTGAGGAGAGCGAGCGTCAATCCGTTGTAAATCAAATTGTGGCGAGAGGTGATGGGTTTTACGACAAATGGACGAATTATGTGGAGAACAGAAATTCATCGATGCATGTTTGGCAACACATCTTTCACCGCTTGTTTATCTCTTCAATTGCATTGGTTAATGAAGTACCAGAAGCTTCAAAATGGTTTTCCTATCTATACGAACTTTGGATTGCACAACACCCCAAAATGGGGGTTGAAGATGGCGCGTGGTTTAACGGAACTGGTTACATGCGAATGAATGTAATGACATTACTTGATGTTCCGATGCGTTTGGAAGATTTTACAGGATTGGATTTTTTTGTTTCCCCTTGGTATGAAAACTTTATGACTTGGATGAGTTATAGTTACCCTCCTGGTTCTACCAGTGACGGTTTTTGCAATGATGGAAGAAAATGGCCAATACCCAATATTGAATATGGCGCATTTTCGGATGCTATAGCAAGGATTTTGAAAGATCCACATGCTAGAACATATTCAGATCAGGTCTTTGATATCCTAGAGAATCTGGAGGAACCTTATATTGATCTTGATTATACGGGTGATGCACTTGTGAAATCCAAACTTAGCGATGATAATGATTATGCATGGTTTAGAATGACACGAGGATATGACATGGAATTGCCGGAAACAAATGGAATTACTGCCCTAAGAGATGCTGCTGTATTTAGGGACGTAGGCGTTGCTTACCTTAATTCGGATAGGAATAATATTGATAAGAACTTAATGGTTTCTGTGAAGAGTTCTCCAATGGGTCCATTGGCGCATACACATGCGGAGCAGAATAATTTCAATATTGCTTATAAAGGAAAACGTTTATTTTACAATAGCGGTTATCGCCCTTGGATGGGATCTCCCCATCAACAAGCATGGCACAAAAACACACAGGGTCACAATGCTATTTTGGTCGACGGTCACGGGCAACCCTATGATTCAGGTGCTTATGGGTTTTTGCCTCGTTTTATGGAAGGAGACCAACTGTCTTATGTTGTTGGCGACGCTTCTCACGCCTATGAATCTCATGAATTAAGTCAGAGAGTTAGAAAAGACAATACTCCAGACGACATGAGCGTTAAAAAGTTTAGAAGGCATTTCATTTTGTTAAAGCCGGATATTTTGATTGTTTATGATGTGTTGGAAGCTGAAAAACCAGTTGATTGGAGTTGGTTGATTCACAACTATCACGGGCTAAAGTTAGATGCTGAAAATAAAACCGTGGAGACAACTTACGAAGATCGTGGGGGGAGGGTGACTCTTTTTGGAGGTTCGCCTATAAGCTACGATGTTAACGATAAATTTACGGTAGAACCCGTAAACTTTATCAAAAAACTGAATGCAATAGGAGAATTGGTTACTTATGAAAATCACTGGCATTTTAAAGCAAGAACAAAAGAAAAACATGAGAAAATGAAATTTCTAGCAGTGATTCAAGTAAGTGATGATTTACAATACGGTAAAGTTGTCCCCTCGGAAAAAGGGGTTTATGAGATTTTAGACTGGAAAATAACAGCAAATATGGATGCCAATGCTCCAGCTAGGATTAAAGTTAAAAAGAATGATGGATCGCTTGAATTCATTTCTCACTTAGAGACGAGTGATGGTTTGGAGTCGAACCAAAAAGTGGGATTGTCAAGATTGATTGAATCCATTGGTGGTGAAAAACATATAAATACTGCGGGAGATGTCTACCCTAAAAGTATTTTGAATGAATTAAAAAGATGAAAAATGTTTAAGACTTGTTTTAAAACTTTTATTCTGTTTTTTTTAGGACTCACCCTTTGGGGATGCGAGCACAAAACTACCACCCTGCCACCCAATGTATTAATGATTAGTATCGATGATCTCAATGATTGGGTTGGTGTTTTAAAAGAATATCCTAACGCCATAACTCCGAACATTGATAGATTGGCTCGTGAGGGAATCCTTTTTACTAACGTTCATTGTCAGGCTCCTATTTGCGGACCCTCTAGAGCTTCTCTTATGACTGGACTGCGACCATCCACTACAGGTATTTATGGTCAAATTAAAGACGATGACATACGATCTGCAAACCCCATACTTTCGAATATTGACTTTTTACCTAATTATTTTAAAAAACAGGGCTACAAGACATTGGGAGTGGGAAAGATCTTTCATAATCATGCCCCAGAAGATACTTTTGATGTTTCCGGGGGAAGAGAAAAAGGTTTTGGACCAAGTCCTCCTAAAAGCTTTAATTGGGAGAAAAAAAAGGGGACTGTTACCGACTGGGGAGTTTATCCAAGTGCAGACAGTTTAATGATTGATTATAAAGTTGCCCAATGGGCAAAAGAGGAACTCTTGGTTGATCATCAAAAACCTTTTTTTCTTGCCGTTGGATTTATAAGGCCTCATGTTCCTTGGCATGCTCCCCAAAAATGGTTTGATCTTTATCCCTTAAAGGATATTAAATTACCTTCTTATAAAGCAAATGATTTTGACGACCTTCCTGAAATAGCAAAACGAATTGCCTTTAAAGGGATGATGCCAACCACCGATTGGGCGATAGAGAATAACCAATGGAAAAAAATAGTTCAAGCCTATTTGGCTTGTATATCCTTCGTAGACCACCAGGTAGGGGAAGTGCTGAAAGCCCTTAATGATGGGCCAAACAGTAAGAACACAATAGTTGTATTGTGGTCTGATCACGGCTATGAGATTGGAGAAAAGGGTTCGTTTGGAAAACATACGGTTTGGAGTGAATCGACTCGGGTACCAATGATTTTTAAAATTCCAGGACAGCCAGTCAATCGGTTAGTGAACACTGCGGTTGAGTTATTGGATATTTATCCTTCTTTACTGGAATTGTGCAACCTCCCCAAGAACCTTTTGAATGAAGGGAAAAGTCTTGTTCCGCTTATCAATGGAGAGACTGAAATAAATCGAGTGGCAATAACTACCTATGGAGCAAATAACCACAGTTTTGTTAACGAAACCCATCGTTATATTATTTATGAAGATGGTTCCGAAGAGCTGTATGATTTAAGAGTTGATCCTGAAGAAAGAAATAACCTTGCACTTGATGAGAATACAGAGGATATTAAGTTAAGTTTTAAAAGTAATACACCAAAAACAAATGTTTCTTGGTCCCCCAAGAGCTTCCTCACAATAAATGAATATTTCAAAGCAAAAAATTAAGAAATGATAATGAATTCAATTTTAAAGTTTAGCGGGTTAATCCTTACAATTTTATTCACTAGTGCTGGTTTCTCACAATCAAATGAAATTCTTTCTGAACAAGAAGGGCCATATTTTGCTACTGGAATTAGAATTGGAGATGTTAGTCAAAATGAAGCTATTGTATGGACGCGTTTGACTAAAAATAAAACAAGAGTGAACAATGCATTGCTTCCCATTTCGATTTATACGGATCCAGAGTCTGGGAAGAAGCATTTAAGAAAAACCCGTAGGGACAAAAATCCTCTTATTTATTTCCCTGAAGGGCATGACATAGAAACCATTGAGGGAGCTGTTCCTGGTAAAACTGGAGAGGTTCGTTTAAAGTATAAAATTAAAACCGCAAAAAAATGGACAATTACTAAATGGAACACAGTAGATCCTGAGGCAAATTTTAGCAAGAAGTTTATTTTAAGCAACCTTAGATCTGGTGTGGATTATGATCTTCTTGTAGAAGGAAAACCAACAGGGTCAGAAAAAATTAGCGCAACCCTTACCGGAAAATTTAAAACAGCACCCAATACAAAAGTTTCACGGAAGGTGACTTTTGGTGTCAGCACAGGTCAAGGTTATGGCCATCAAGATCGCCCCGATGGATTTAAAATTTATCCGTTAATGTTAGAATTGGGAGTAGATTTTTTTGTTCATACGGGTGACATTATCTATTATGATAATTTAGCAAAAAACAAAGCAATGGCTTACTACCATTGGGACAGGATGTTTAGCATACCCACAAATAAAGATTTCCATTCCCAAGTGAGCAGTTATTTTGAGAAAGACGATCATGACACTTGGTACAACGACAGCTATCGTGGGATGAGTCCTGATTTCATGGGAGATTTTACTTTTGATCAAGGTTTAGAAATTTTTAGGCAAGAAATGCCGATAAAGAACAAAACTTATAGAACTTTTAGATGGGGAAAAGATTTGCAAATATGGTTGGTTGAGGGGCGAGACTTTAGAAGTCCGAATATTGCACCTGATGGACCTGAAAAAACCATCTGGGGAAAAGAGCAAATGGAGTGGTTTAAACGAACGGTCAAAGAATCTGATGCAACTTTTAAATTACTAATAAGTCCAACACCCATCATTGGTCCAGACAGAAAAACAAAGAAAGACAATCATGCGAATCCCAGTTTCAGGCATGAAGGAGATATCATTAGATCCTTTTTGGCCGAGCAAAAAAACATGTATTCTATTTGTGGGGATCGACATTGGCAATATGTTTCAAAACATAAAAAAACCGGAACAGTTGAATTTTCAAGCGGTCCTGCAAGTGATGCCCATGCTGGGGGATGGAAGCAAGAAGATTTCACTCCCGAGCATTTATATCTCAACGTTATCGGTGGGATGATGACCGTTACCATTGATCCTGATAATGGAGGAAGTATATCCGTTAATCACTATGATGTGAATGGTAAAATAAGAAATGAATTTAAAGCCAAAGCAAAATGAAAATTTTAAAAAATTCTTGTGCTCTGATTGTATTAATTATTTTTAGCTGTGCACCCCAAGTAGCAACCAAAAAGCAACTTCCAAATATCATATACATCCTCGCTGATGATTTGGGCTTCGGGGACCTTTCTTATTACAACAAAGATTCAAAGATAAAAACACCTAATCTTGATCGATTGGCAGCTTCCGGGATATCTTTTATGGACATGCACTCCACTTCTTCTGTATGCACTCCAACGCGATACAGTATTCTTACTGGAGAATATGCGTGGAGGACTGGACTTAAAAAAGGGGTGCTTTGGAGTTACGGCCCCCCACTTATTGCTCCAAAAAAGAACACAGTCGCTAAAATGTTAAAGCAAAAAAAATACAATACTGCCGTTATTGGCAAATGGCACTTGGGACTTGGTTGGGAGTTGAAAGAACCTTATAAAAGTTCACAAGTGGATAAAAACAGTTTTGGTTTAATACGTGATTATGATGAGGAAATAATTGACTTTTCTAAGCAACCCAATTCCGGGCCTTTAGAAACTGGTTTTGATTACAGTTACATCATTCCTGCTTCATTAGACATTCCTCCCTATGTATATTTAGAAAATAACAAGTATGTTAAACCAGTAAATCAATATACCCAAGGAAATAGTTTAGATTCAGACAGAGACCTTGCATTTTGGCGTCCAGGACCAATGGCAGAAGAATTTGAGTTTTATGATGTCCTACCAACTTTTATAAACAAAGCCAAAAATTATATCGACACACAACAGTTGGAAGAAAACCCGTTTTTCTTGTACTTACCCCTTCCAGCACCCCATACCCCTTGGCTCCCAACAGCTGATTACAATGATAGTGCAGAAGCGGGAATGTATGGTGATTTTGTAACTATGGTTGACGCTCAAATTGGAAAGTTATTAGATCATTTAGAAGAGAAACAATTGGCCGATCAAACCCTTATTGTCTTTACAAGCGATAATGGACCTTACTGGAAGCCTCGGCACATTGAGCTCTACCAGCACAAAGCTGCAGGAAACTTGAGAGGGATGAAGGGGGATGTTTATGATGGTGGTCATCGGGTTCCTTTTATTGTGAAATGGGAAAATAAAATTAAGGGAGGCCGAAGCAGTTCGAACCCCAACACCTTGGCAAATTTGATGGCTACGTTGGCTGACATTACAGGAGCTGGCTCCAGTGGAATTGACAGTCACAGTATTTATGATGAATTAATTAATGAGGATTACATACCGATAGTAAAACCCATCATACACCATTCTTCGCGCGGTCACTTCGCAATCAGAAAAGGGGACTGGAAGTTTATAGAAAAATTAGGGTCAGGAGGATTTTCACCCCCAACTTTTGTTACCCCAAAAAAGGGCATGCTTTCACATCGTCTTTACAACATGAATATTAATCCATTAGAAACAATTGATCTATCAAATAAACATCCAGCTCTTGTCTTGTCAATGGAGTCCGAATTAGATTCAATTATTAATGTAAATTAAGTTTTTACACAAAGCTTAATATCGAGTATTCATTAATTTATTTGGAAGTATTAATCTAAATGAAGGTAGTAAATGAACTATATTAAAGGTAAATGGATTATTATTAAGGTTATATGACCTTTTTTTTCATAAATTTAATAAACAATTTATTTGTTTTTTAAAAAAATTATCATTTAATTGTAATATATTATTTTTTTCGTGTGCCCACACAAAAAAAAATAGCATAAAAAAGTGTTGATTTTTTGGTTGATACTTTAACTAATTAAAAAAATTCTATTTATGATTTTTAAAATGATTAAACAAACAGAATCAAAGGTTAATCTATTATCAATTCTGCAGAAAGGCTTTCTGTTTTTATTGATTTTTGGAAGTAGCCAAATGATGGCTCAACAAACCCTAACAGGTGTAGTTGCTGATGATCAAGGCCCCCTTCCCGGCGCAACTATTCTAGTGGAAGGTACTTCAAACGGTGTATCCTCAGATTTTGACGGAAACTTTTCAATTCAGGCAAATTCTGGAGATGTTTTAGAAATATCCTATGTTGGATTTAAAACACAAAAGATTATTGTTGCTGATAACCAAGACACAGTCAATGTTTATTTGGTTGCTGACAATGAACTTGATGAAATTGTTTTAACAGGTTACGGAACAACTAAAAGGGCCAACCTTACAAACGCAGTTTCCAAGTTAAACACAGAGAGCCTTGTAGATCGACCAATAATGACTTTAGGTGAGGCTTTTTCTGGACAGATTGCTGGTGTATATGCTCAGCAATCATCAGGTTTGCCAGGTGCTGAATTCAATATTAAAATAAGAGGTACTAACAGTATCACCAGTGGTTCGAATCCTTTATATATTATTGATGGTATGCCCGTTGAGAGTATGAGGGATATTAATATCGGCGATATTGAATCGATTGATGTATTAAAAGATGCATCTGCAGGAGGAATTTATGGTGCAAGAGCTGCTGGTGGAGTTGTAATAATAAAAACAAAGCAAGCTAAACCAGGCGAAACTAAAATAGATATAGATGTTTATACTGGAATGGAATCTATTGCTCCTGGTAACAAGTTAAATATGTTGAGTGGACCAGAGTATATAGAACACAATGAGTGGTCGCAAACATTAAGGTATATTAATGATAACGGTGGAGTTTACGATGGCACGACAGTTGCACAAAGATCAAATAAATATCATGCTCGAAATTGGTGGTATACCAATCCTGAGTTTATAACTGATACAGATTGGCAAAAAGAAATTACTCAAACAGCTGCTAGAAAAAATTATCAGGTGTCTATTTTTAAAGGAGTTGAGGGTGGTAATTTTATGATTTCTAGTAATTACAATGCCACAGATGGACTAGTTATTAATACGAAATATGAGAGGTTTTCTTTTAGAGCAAACGGAAATTATAAGGTTAACGACTATGTGTCTGCTGGTTTAAGCATGTCTACGACTGTTTCCAGAGAAAGAGGAAGAAGGGAAGCAGAAAGAAAAGAGGGAGCTTACATGAGAGCTATAGTAGCTGACCCTACAATTCCAGTTGATTTTAATCACAGAAATCATCCATTAGGTTTAATAGATAATCCAAACCCTGTGCTTCAAATGCTAAATATTAAAGATTACGGTAAAAGAAAAAGATCATTAGTTACATCATACATAACAATTCAACCTATAGAGGGACTAAATATAAAGGGTCAGTTTGGATTTGACATAGAGGATAGTACTTATGATTATTTTAAACCGATGTGGCTTAATAAAAAAGCAAGGCGTGAGGCACTGAATCAAGCAAGAAATGATAATAAATTTTTATATCAACTAACAGCCACCTATGATCTTACTTTTGGAGACCACAATATTGACTTTTTAGCTGGAACATCATATGAAAAACAAGATTGGGAGGTCACTACAATGGACTCATGGGATTTTGGTGGTGATGATATTACGACATTTAATGCTGCTACTGCACTCAGAAGTTGGAATGATTATGAAATGGCGGCTTCGCTACAATCATATTTTGGAAGAGCAGTATATAATTTCGATGATAAATATATAGTTAATTTAACTGTACGTCAAGATGGGAGTTCGAAATTTGGTAAAAACAATAAATGGGCATTATTCCCTGCAGCTTCAGTTGCATGGAGATTAAGTAATGATATATTCGATAATCCAGATATAAACCAATTAAAAATTAGAGCAAGTTGGGGTCAGGCAGGAAACGATAGAATCGGAGCATATTCTTCCTATGGTCAATTAGTAAGTTCAAATTATTCATTTGGAGGTAATTTAGGTTACGGTTTTTCCCCATCTACAGCAAGTAACCCTGACATTAAATGGGAAACAACGACAACTTCTGGAATCGGTATAGATTTTGGGTTTTTTGGAAATAAGATCTATGGCTCTTTAGATTATTATAAAAATATCACTTCAGATGTTTTGTTAGAAGTTGAGCTTCCTGCAGTTTCGGGCTTGACTCAGGCAAGTACTTTGAACTCTGGTGAGGTAGAAAATTGGGGCTGGGAACTTGAATTAAATACCGTTAATATTAAAAAAACAGACTTTACTTGGCAAAGTTCTCTTAATTTCACTAACAACGAAAACAAAGTAACCAAGTTAGGTTATGGAATGGAACAACTCATTGGTACTCTTAGAAACCAACCGACTCACCGAACTCAGATTGGAAGACCTTTACATAGTTACTACATGTACCAGACAGATGGTCTTTACACTGAGGCTGATATTTCTAATCCCTCTGTTGATCGACCATTATTGAATAATGCAGTTGCTGGAAATACGGCAATAGTTGATACTAATAATGATGGTGTAATCAATTCTTCGGATAGAACAGAGCTTGGAAACAATACTCCTGACTATATTATTGGTTTTACTAATACTTTTAAATATAAAAATTTTGATGTAAGAATATTAGCCACAGCTGTGCTTGACTTTAAAGCATATTATTTCTTTGGCCGTTACATGGATTCTGGACAAACAGGTAGAAATCAATTATCAAAATGGGCTAATGGTGCAAGACGCCTCCCGTCTACAGGTGGAGTTCCTACAGGGGTGCCCTTTACGATGGGTAATGGAGATGCATATAATAGAGCAGAAGGACCAAATCTTCCTGATTTTACTGATAGATGGCTTTATGATGGTGATTATCTTAGATTAAAAAACATAACAGTTGGTTACACGTTCGATAAAGAAACAATTACAAGGGTTGGAATGAAAAATTTAAGACTTTACCTTTCAGCAGATAATGTTCTCAATTCGACCGAATATCCAGGTGGGAACCCTGAAGCTAATAACTCTGAAGTGGAAAATCAATTAACTCAAGGAGTTGATTATGCTGGATATCCTCTATCTAGAACCGTTACGGTAGGATTAAAAGCAACTTTTTAAAAAACGAAAACATGAAAAACTATAAAAATTTAATATTCGGTTTAATAATTTTATTTACGGTATCTAACTGTAGTGAAGATTTAGATTTAGCTCCAGTTTCACAGCTTACAACAGGTAATTTTTATCAAACTCCAACCCAAATTGATCAGGCTTTAACAGGAGCATATAATGGTCTAAGATCACTTTATTCCACCGGCGACGCGATGATTAGAGCATCGATATGGAGAGGTGATAACTCTTCTCAAACTAATGGGTATTCAAATAATTTAGAACTGAATATCTCACAATACAATGAAAATGCTGGCTCGCAGGTATCGACGAATATTTGGAACAAATGTTATTCAGTAATTAGTAGAGCTAATATTGTTATTGAAAGAGCTGCAGAATTAGATTATCCCGAGAAAACTGCTCAATTAGCTCAAGCCAGATTTTTAAGGGCATTAATGTATTATGAATTAGTTAGGCATTTCGGGGGTGTTCCAATGATTAAAAAATCAGTTGGATTAGAGGAAAGTTTCACAATTCCAAGAGTAGCAGAAAGTGAAATATATACTTTTGTAATTTCTGAATTTGAGGAATTAGCAAACGCTTCAAGCGGTTTGAGTACAAATCAAAATAACAAGGGAAGGCCAACTATTTATTCTGCACTTGGAATGGCTGCAAAAGCACACATACAAAATAAAAATTATAGTTCAGCTAAACCACATTTAAAATCTATCATTGATAGTGGAAAGTTTTCTATGCTGGCTGATTACGCAGATATTTTTAAAGAATCCAATGATAATGGTTTGCATGTTGTTTTTTCAATTCAATTTGATAAATCTGTCGTGGGTCTTGGAAATGCGCAACCACAGCAGGTCCCAAAACCGGCTTTAAATATCCCTTTTCAAGGGGTTACTCGAAGACAAATGGCCAGTGATGACCTATATAATAAATATGAGACAGGTGATTTAAGAAGAGATCTTACTATACAAGATGGTTATACGTCTTCGCAAGACGGATCAATTGTTAAGGATGAACTATTCTGGGTTAAATGGGCAATAAACAATCAACCTGCAGCTTTTGGACGATGGGGTGTTGATATATCGATTCTTAGATATACCGATGTAAAGATGTTATATGCAGAAATATTAAATAGTGAGAGCTATCCAAGTGCCGAGGCATTTAGTATTTTAAATGAGGTGAGGACTAGAGCTGGTCTATCATCTGTATCTTCGACGGATATTACTAGTCAATCTGCATTCTTAGATGCTATTATAAAAGAGAGAAGGTTTGAGTTTGCAGGAGAAAGTAATCGTTGGTGGGATCTACTCAGGACAGGAAAAGATGAAACTATATTAAACTCCTTTGTCACTCCAGCATATCCTTACAGTACTGACAAACGACTTTTTGGAATCCCAGAAACAGAAATGTTAAAAATCAATGATCCTGCGATTTTACCACAGAATCCTGGGTACTAATATTTGAATTTTAATTTAGAGCTACAACTATTTTAGTTTGTCTTCATTATTCTTAGAATAATGAAGACAAACTAAAATTTAATTTAAAGAGTTAGATAGTGATAATCCATTCTAAGCATTTGATATTTCTAAAACAATATATAAGGCTTTTTAAGGAAATATATTCCTAATTAATTGGACTCTATTTTAATTAGTATTAAATAGAAAATATAAAATGAACTTTTCGAAATATCTTTTTATCAAACTTAGTTTTGGATTTGCCCTTATCCTTTTCGCTTTTAATTCATGCGAATCTCAAAATAAAAAGGTGAAAAAATCACCTAATATTTTATTTGCAATTGCAGATGATCAATCCTATCCTCATGCTGGCGTTTATGGGTTTTCACAGATCAGTACCCCTGGGTTTGATTATGTTGCTAACACTGGAGTATTGTTTCACAATGCCTTCGTGGCTGCACCTCAGTGTAGTCCTTCCAGAGCTGCTATATTAACTGGGAAAAATATTTGGGAATTAGAAGAAGCTGGAACGCATGGCAGCGCTTTTCCTAATAAGTTTAAAGTCTTTACAGAAGAATTAGAGAAAAATGGATATTTTGTTGGTTACACAGGAAAACCATGGGGTCCCGGAAACTGGCAAATAAGTGGCAGAGAACAAAATCCTGCAGGAATAGCATATAATAAACACCTATTAAGTAAATCGCCTACAGCAGGAATTCAGCCAAATAATTATATTGAAAATTTCAAAGATTTCTTTAGTAAAAAAGAGGAAGGATCCCCATTTATGTTTTGGTTTGGCGGGCATGAACCCCACCGCGTATATGAA
>Ga0308007_10000713_pt1 | contig 14891 bp, 11 predicted proteins | sample Neamet71_FD_203152 | JGI IMG/M metagenome (GOLD analysis project Ga0308007, IMG submission 203152) | Marine microbial communities from water near the shore, Antarctic Ocean - #71 | ecosystem: Environmental > Aquatic > Marine > Unclassified | place: Southern Ocean | collected 2014-06-07
GGCGGCTATGTGGTTACTGAGCGCATGCTGGAGATGTTTAGACCTAGCGATAAGAAAACAAAAGATGAGGCCTCGTAGATGGAATCTCTAATCCAAGCAGTCTATCTGACAGCAGCCGCTCTATTCATTCTGGGCCTTAAGCAAATGAGTTCGCCGGTTACCGCAAGACGCGGAATACTCTGGGCAGGCGCCGGCATGGTCATTGCGACTCTAGTCACCTTCATGTCCCCGCAAATCATCGAGAGCGATCAGGTTAGCATCAACATCATGTTGATAATTATCGCGATAGCTCTGGGCGGTGGTTATGCCTGGTATAGCGGCAAGAAAGTCGCCATGACCGATATGCCACAGATGATTGCTATGTATAACGGCATGGGAGGTGGAGCGGCAGCTGCAATCGCTGCTGTCGAGTTAATCAAGGCCAGTAACGAGGCCGCGCACGATGTGACAGGAAATACCACGATAGCCGATATGCTTGGTGCCGATGTGGCAGTCCTTGGCATACTCGGCGCTATCATAGGCACAATCTCATTCAGTGGAAGCATCATCGCCTGGGCTAAGCTCGATGGTCGCTTAAATCGTAGTAAATTACTGCCGATGCAACATAGTATCAACGCCTTGCTTGCAATTGTAACCATGGGCTTTGCTGTCGCTATCTACTTCACTAATAGTATCGATACAATCATCGTGTTCTACCTACTTGCCTTAGTGTTGGGCATTTTCATAACGGTTCCCGTTGGTGGCGCTGACATGCCTGTGATTATCTCACTATTCAATGCGTTAACAGGCCTTGCTGTAGGCTTCGAAGGCTATGTGCTCGGTAACGCTGCGATGATCATCGCCGGCATTGTCGTTGGCTCAGCCGGCTCCCTACTGACACAATTGATGGCAAAGGCAATGAATCGCTCTGTGGCGAATGTATTCTTTGCGGGCTTTGGAACAGATGCCGTTCCATCCAGCGGAGAAGCCAGCGAAGGAGTCATGAAAGAAATTCAGGCTCAGGACGCCGGCATTCTTATGTCTTTTGCTAGCCAGGTTGTCATTGTCCCCGGATACGGTATGGCAGTAGCTCAAGCGCAACATAAAATTTGGGAGCTTACGCAAATTCTGACTGAAAAAGGCGTCAGCGTGAAGTTTGCCATTCACCCTGTAGCTGGCCGCATGCCAGGGCATATGAACGTATTGCTCGCCGAAGCCGGTGTACCCTATGACATGATTTATGACATGGAAGACATCAATGCAGACTTCAAGAATACGACCGTGACACTAGTTATCGGGGCAAACGATGTCGTGAACCCCTCGGCAAAGAGTGACAGCAGTAGCCCGCTATTTGGCATGCCAATTCTCGATGCTATCGATTCGGACAACGTAATTGTTATTAAACGTGGACGTGGAACTGGATTCTCGGGTGTAGAAAACCCACTATTCTTTACTGACAATACAAAAATGTTATTCGGAGATGGACAAAAAGCAGCGAGTGAGTTGATTCAGGCGGTTAAAGAGCTTTAAGAAAACCCTAGAGTTATCAATCATTGACTGACATAGAACAAGTAAGCGGAACACGGAAACCCCTTCCAAGAGCAGGCTTGATGCGTCGTCTAGCCGCCCTGCTCTACGATGGGTTTCTCGTAGCGGCCATCTGGATGGTGCTTGGATTTATACTGCAGCTCATTGTCGGCACGGAGTCAAATCAGCTAGTCGACGGGATAGTTCAGACCGACCCAATACTCGACGCGCTACTGTTCATCATCATGATTGCAAGCAGCAGTAGCTTCTATATCTGGTTCTGGATACGCAGTGGTCAGACTCTCGGAATGATTGCGTGGCGGATCAAGGTTGAATCCGTGGGTGGCGGTCTAATCGGTTTCAAGCAGGGAACGATCCGTTATATCGCTGCCTGGCCCTCATTCTTCCTCTTCGGGCTCGGCTATCTATCAATCTATTTAGATAGTAATCGCGACGCGGCTCACGATAAGATGTCTTGCAGCAAAGTAGTACTGTTACCCAAATCCCATCGTCCATTCGATTAGACTGCATTTTTCATTCGGTACCGTATATCAACAATTTAATTGTCGCCGAAAGAAACCGGTGGCAAGCATAGCATTTTCTTCTGGGTTTGAAAGAAAAGCCTGCGCATTGTCTCCTAAGAGGAGATTCGACGGCTAATCGATTGCAAGATCAATAACCCTCCAGCGCAGAGGGAGACTGACCTTGCATTTCGTAAGTTTCATCAAGTTTACGTGTTACAGCGGAAATTTTTTCGTTGATTCTGCAAAGCTTACATATTATCACCCGTGAGATCTAAAACTGAATAAGCACTCACTGATTACTTTCTGGTCAAATTATTTTTGAAACCTAACAATATGGTTCGTTAATTTGCGATGGGACTGTTAACGCACACGACTCATCAAAAAAAGCCCCAGCAAAGCACAGATGAAAATAGGTGTCAGCACCGCGAGTAACGGACTAAATCCATACAACAAACTCGCCGGCTCCATCAACCGCTGCGCAATAGTAAACACTAGGCCGATACTTAGCGCCACAAAAACCCTAAAACCCATTGTGGACTCCCGAAGCGGCCCAAAGACAAATGATATTGCAAGGATTACTAATATTAGAGTTGCTAGGGGTTGCAGCAGTTTCTTCCAGAATGCGAGAAAATACGTAGCCGAGCTCAGGCCTTGGTCATCAAAGAAACGTGCAAATCGATAGAGACCCGAAATCGACTGCTTGTTTGGCGGCACTAACAGCAACGAAAGCAGCTCCGGCGACAAATCAATCTGCCAATCCTTCTGCCGATATTCCTGAGCGTATATCGTACCGGCCCCAAAGTTGCTCTCTCTTACATTGCTAAGCTGCCAGTAAGTCGAGCCTTCTTTTTCCATATAGGTAGCAAACTCTGCAAAACTACTAGACACGATATTGCGATTACTGCCTACTTCGTAACGCGTTACACCGTAAAGCAATTCACCACCAGGCTCGATGGCATTGAAGTGAATATATTCATTGCCAACTTTACGCCACGTTCCTTGCTCTGAGGCAATCGAGTCATTGCCACTCTGCTGAATCGCCTTATTGCTTTGGGCAACCTGCTCCAAGGGAGGCGCGACATATTCCCCTAAAAGAAGACTCAACAGCATAATAAAAAGCGTAGGTTTTAAAACCGATCCGACGATTCTCCAAACACTGACCCCAGCGGCCTGTATAACTACCAACTCGTTGTTGGAAGCCAATATACCAAGGCCAATCAATGCTCCACCAAGCGCAATGAATGGCAGCAGCTCGTAAATGCTCGTCGGGAGTGTAAAAATGATATAGCTGAGCGCGTCATTTAAAGAATAATTCTCATCTGTATTTGGGAGCTCATCAGCTAGAGCAAATACCAAGTCCAACGACATAATGACAAGTACCACAACTATCATGGATAGGAACACAGTGTTGCGAATATGCTTATCAATCATCTTCATGATGTGATGCTAAGCTTTTTGGGAGCTATAAGAAAGCAAGATCATCTAATGCCTCTTTAAGCCTAGCAAGCTTCCTACTCTAGGAAGCTGGTAGCACATAAAAGCGACACCAACAAAGAGCCCATGCACCCACCACATACCAACTATAAAAGGCACAACCTCCTCAGCGACGAGATCTTTTGAAAACTGGAGCAGAACGAAATAGATGGCATACAGTACCGCGGCTGGCACCAATTTATTAAAGCGGCCCTGCCGCGGACCGACGTTGCTCAAGGGAACCGCGATAGTGGTAATTATTGGGATAAGCAGCAGCATCGATAATCGCCATTGCAGTTCCGCTTGGTATTCAGGCAAATCTGAGCCGATAAGCTGCCCGGTAGTGAGAGACTCCTCTCGCAATATGGGCGCGATACTAGTCGAATCGGGCAAAAGGATAGACTGAACATTGAACTGTCCTATACTGAAATTTAAAGCGCCAGGTGCCCCGTCATACTGTAGCACATTCTCTAACCGCATGAAGCGAGCGCCAGTCTCAGAGTCTATCTCTGACCGTGCCGATTCTGCGATAATTATTCGAGGGCTCCTCCGTCCCGCCTCATCTTCAGCACCACTAACTGCGACGAACACATTCTGCAACTGGCGTTCGCCAGCCACTGATGAGCCGATCCGCTCAGCATACGTCACCCGATTACCATTACCGAAGCTCCGGAATTGCCCTGCGATAATGAGGTCTAGCTCTGTAAGCTGGTCCGTACTCTCCTTCAATTGTTCAGTGTTACGCACTCCCCAAGGTGCCAACTGCAGGCTGAGCACTGCCATAATTATCATCACCATCGACGAAGTCCCCAGCGCACTGAATAGGAGCCTTCTCGAGCTGTACCCACTACCGATCAAAATCACCATTTCATTGTCGGCGTACATCCGACCATAGGCCAGTAGGATGCCTAGAAAAAGTGCCAGAGGAAGAATGACCAACAGGAAATCAGGCAATCTATAAAGCATGAGCAACAGCAGTATGTCCGATGCTAACTCTCCTGCCACTGCTTGAGAGAGGTATTGGATAAAGCGGCTGGTTAGCGCCACGACCAGAAGGATGAGCGTGACTGACGCCATTACTTGCAGAATTTGCTTGCTGAGGTAGCGGAATATTATCAATCTGGGGCACGTCCGTTACTTGGAAGAGCACCTAGCTTACTAGAAATAGGAGTGTAACGTTAGGCTGAAAACAGGAAGTGAAGAATCAAGCAACTTGAGATTCCTGACGTCCAAGCAATGACTTGAATGCAGGAGGCACATCTATGATCTGATGCCTGTCGAAGTCGAAGAAGACGATACCCATCTTTCCGTTACAAACCACCGTCTCGAGCGCACTGTTGGTGACCTGTAGGCCAATGTCGAATCCATAACGATTAAAGCTGCTAACACCCACATCAATGACAAGCATGTCATTGGCGAACGATTCGGAGCGATATTCAACCGCAAGATCTGTGACCACCATGCCCAAGCCAAAAATATTGTCTTCAGCAAAACCAAGACTCCCAAGAAATTGCAATCTAGCCTCGTGTAGGATTTTCACCATTGCTATGCTGTCGAGGTGCTTTGCGTAATTCACATCACTGATACCAATACGACGTTCCATACTGAACAAAAATTGATCAGGCGGGGTGACTTTTACTCTAGGCATACCTATTCCTCTAAAATTACTGCAACGGCTCTTCTAAGACAGATATGGACCTAATAGGTTCAATGTTTTAATCAATTTATCTTAAAAAAGTGAAATTATGACTTCTAAGTTTTCTTCCATTTCCCTTCAGCGCCATTGCTGTTGCTTAAGTGTCTGAATATCTTTAGGATTCTATTTTAATATAAATCAGGCCAACTTTCGGCACCAGCAGGGGCTCATCAGAACATGAAGTATTCAATCAAGACCGGCGCCACAGATAAGATTAATTCCGATTGCATCGCTGTCGTCGTTTGGAATAGGGGAAGCTTAAGCGAGGAAGCTCAGCTTGCCGATAAAATGAGCAATAAAAGCATTAGCAAGATCATCCACTCAGGAGACTTTACTGGCATGCTGGGTCAAACTCAGCTCGTATATAACCCCATAGGGCTAAAGAGCAAGCGTTTACTGCTAATGGGAGGTGGTGAAAGCAAAAAGCTTGATGCGAAGAACGCCGCTAAGATGCTTGCGGCTGGCATCAAAGCTGTATTTACATCGAATGCCGCAAGCACCCACTTCGCCATAGCCAGCCTAAAGGTAAAAGACAAAACCTCTTCATGGGTTTACAAGCGGCTCGCTCAAGAAGCCGAAACAGCGAGCTATAGGTACAACGAAACGAAGAGTAAGAAGAGCAAGATGGTCAGCGTGAACCTGATCAGCGCCTCGCCCGGCAAGGGTGCGCGCAGGAAATCACTGGAGGAAGCCCTCAAATCTGGTAGCGCTATTGGCAGTGGCATCAATCGCGCACGTCACCTTGGCAATCTACCCGGCAATGTCTGCACGCCAAGCTTCCTAGCCGACGAGGCCACTTTAATAGGCAAAAAGCATGGCTCTATGAAGGTAAAGATCCTAGGCGAGAAGCAGATGGCGCGACTCAAAATGGGCTCATTACTTTCCGTCTCCGCCGGTTCAGCTGAGGAAGCAAAGCTGATCGTGATGGAATACAAGGGAGCAAGAGCGGATAGCAAGCCCCATGTTTTGGTTGGCAAGGGAGTTACTTTCGACACTGGCGGCATCAGCCTAAAAGGTGGCGGTGGGATGGATGAAATGAAATTCGATATGTGTGGGGCGGCAAGTGTCATAGGCGCCATGGCAACAGTTGCCCAATTAAAACTGCCCCTCAATATAGTCGGCCTAATTGGTGCTGTTGAAAACATGCCCAGCAGCACCGCAACCAAGCCCGGCGACATCGTAACGAGCATGGCCGGTAAGACTATTGAAGTGCTCAATACCGATGCCGAAGGTCGCCTGGTATTATGTGATGTGCTCACCTATGCAGAGCGCTATAAGCCGCAAAGTGTGATTGATGTTGCGACGCTAACTGGAGCCGCTGTAGCAACATTTGGATCGCACGTTAGCGCACTACTCAGTAACGATGACAAATTGACAGAAGCGTTGATAGAATCTGGAAAGAGTAGCCTCGACCGTGTCTGGCCACTGCCGCTGTGGGAGGAATACCAGGGCCTGCTAAACAGCAATTTTGCAGATATCGCCAACATCGGCGGCCCTCGGGCTGGAACCATAACTGCCGCATGCTTTCTCTCTAGATTCGCGGAGAAATTTAAATGGGCGCATCTGGATATAGCTGGCAGTGCTTGGCACTCCGGTGCACATAAGGGCGCTACTGGGCGCCCTGTAGCGCTATTAGTTGAATATCTAAGCCAGCAAAAAGCGTAGGTCTGGAGGCAAAAGAATAGAACCTGAAAGCTGTGACCCAAGTTAATTTCTATACACTCCCAAGCGACGATTCACTGTCTCGACTACTATTCGTCTGCAGACTGACGGAAAAAGCCTATTCACTCGGCCATCGCATCCATATTCAGGCAGAATCTGACGAACAGTCAAAATTGCTGGATGATCTGCTCTGGCAATATGCACCCAGCAGCTTCATTCCCCATACAACACAAGATGGGAGCGGTGACAGTCGCGATCCCGTTTCACTGCGCACAAACTTGACAGACGCCAAGCATGCCGATGTATTGATTAACCTTGGCGACCAGGCCAGCCGAGCTGAAGATCAATTCAGTCGCATCAATGAAGTCATTAGTGCCGATCCCGAGAGCCTAGAACAGGGCCGGAATAAATATCGCTACTACAAGAGTAAAGATTACCAAATCGAAACCTTCAAGCTCTGAATTTTAGGCAGGTTTCTAATGCCGCTTAATCCGGCAAAACACCGTCTGATCATGTATAATTGCCTCTTTTAAAAGCATGGCAAACTATCAGCAGTATGGATAAAACTTACCAACCAAAACAGCTGGAAAATCAGTGGTATAAGACTTGGGAAGAGCGTGGCTATTTTGCACCTCAAGATGATGGCGACCCCTATTGCATTGTTATCCCGCCTCCTAACGTTACTGGTCGACTACACATGGGCCATGGTTTCCAGAATGCGATCATGGATGCGCTCATCCGCTACCATCGCATGCTCGGCCGCTCTGCACTCTGGCAGGTCGGTACCGATCATGCTGGCATAGCAACCCAAATGGTTGTAGAGCGAAAGCTAAATGCAGCTGGCTCCTCACGCCAGGAAATTGGTCGCGAGCAATTCGTTAAAAAAGTATGGGATTGGAAAGAGGAGTCTGGCGGCATAATCACCGAGCAGATTCGACGCCTTGGATCCTCGCTAGATTGGACTCGCGAACGCTTCACCATGGATGAACAACTTTCTTCCGTAGTTGAAAAAGTGTTCATCGAGCTCTATGAAGAGGGCTTGATCTATCGTGGCCATCGCCTCGTCAACTGGGACCCACACCTGCTTACCGCCGTTTCCGACCTAGAAGTTATCTCCGAGGAAGAGAATGGTTCGCTGTGGCATTTCCGCTATCCGCTCGCCGATGACCCGAGCCTCCATGTGGTTATTGCAACAACTAGACCAGAAACTTTGCTGGGCGATAGCGCGATCGCTGTGAATCCAGATGATGAGCGGTATAAAGATCTAGTCGGAAAATTTGTTGAATTGCCTCTTTGTAACCGGCTAATACCTATAATTGCTGATGATTATGCTGACCCAGAATTTGGAACAGGTTGCGTAAAGATTACGCCCGCACATGATTTCAATGACTACGAAGTAGGCAAACGCAACGACTTAAAGATCATCAATATACTCACTGACGAAGCCTGCATAAACGAAAATGCTCCGAAGGTATATCAAGGCATGGATCGATTCGAAGCTCGCAAAACAATTGTAGAAGATATGGACGCCCTAGGGCTCGTCGAAACAATCGAGCCGCATAAATTAAAAGTGCCTAGAGGCGATCGCAGTGGCGTGATCATCGAGCCTTATCTTACTAGCCAATGGTATGTTGCCGTGCAATCACTCGCCGAACCCGCGATCAAAGCTGTCGAGAATGGTGACATAGAATTTGTGCCCAAGAACTGGGAAAACACCTACTTCGCTTGGATGCGAAACATTCAGGATTGGTGTATCAGTCGACAACTTTGGTGGGGACACCGTATTCCTGCCTGGTATGACGAAGATGGGAAAGTCTACGTCGGCAAGACTGAGGGCGAGATTAGAGAGAGACATAATATAAATGATGATATTCCTCTGCGTCGGGATGAAGATGTTTTAGACACCTGGTTCTCCTCTGCCTTATGGACTTTCTCAACATTGGGCTGGCCGAATGACCGAAAATTCTTTGACCGCTTCCATCCTACTGACGTCCTGGTAACTGGCTTCGACATCATATTTTTCTGGGTCGCACGCATGATTATGATGACCCTGAAATTTACCGGTGAGATTCCCTTCAAGAAGGTGTACATCACAGGATTAGTAAAAGACGAGCAGGGACAGAAAATGTCCAAGTCCAAAGGAAACATACTCGACCCAATTGACCTTATCGACGGTATTGAGCTCGATGAGCTAGTGAAAAAGAGAACAGCTGACATGATGCAGCCACAACTCAAAGCTAAAATAGAAAAACATACCCGTGATGCATTTCCTGACGGGATTGAAGGCTACGGCACCGATGCCCTGCGATTCACTTTCTATTCTCTGGCCACAACGGGCCGTGACATTAAATTCGATTTAGGGCGAACTGAGGGCTATCGAAATTTCTGTAACAAAATCTGGAATGCTGCGCGCTATATACTAATGAACTGCGAGGAAAAGACGATTATAGGCCGTCATAGCATATCGCCCGAGCACCTGTCGACTGCTGACAAATGGATTAGAAGTCGCTTCGAACAGACTGCATTGAGCGTCGAAGAATCCATGGAAAACTACCGCTTCGATCTTGCAGCTCAGGCTCTCCAAGAATTTATTTGGAATGAGTACTGCGACTGGTATGTCGAACTTTCTAAACCGGTGCTCTGGGATGAGGAACACAATCCAAATGAGGCTCAAGCAACACGATGGATGCTGCTGAATATCATGGAGAAAAGTCTTAGGTTATTGCATCCCTTCATGCCATATATTACGGAAGAGATATGGCAGCGCATTGCCCCACTCTTAAGTATTAGTGGTGAGAGCATCATGCTGCAGCCCTACCCACAACCTGATGATACAAATGTCGATCAGAGCGCCGAGCAAAGCATCGAATGGATTAAAGGCATCATAGTTGCTATTCGAAATATTCGTGGCGAGATGAACATCTCGCCGGCCAAGGCCATTCCAGTTTTTCTCAATAAGGGAACAGAAAGCGACCAAGCAAAGCTCGAAGAATATCGCCCTTACCTTGAGAAGCTAGCAAAGGTAGTAAGCATTCAATGGCTCGATCCCGAGGAAGAAGTGCCGTCTGCCGCTACTCAACTGCATGGCGACATCGAAATCCTTGTGCCGATGGCTGGTCTTATCGATGTTGACGCCGAACTTTCTCGTTTAGAGAAAGAAATAGCAAAGCTACAAATTGGCATGAAGGCTGTATCTGGAAAATTGAACAACAAGAAGTTTATAGACAATGCACCAGAAACGGTAGTCGCCAAGGAACGTGGAAAAGCAGAACAGATGTCGGCCGCATTGACGGCCCTACAGGAAAAATTTGAAGAGCTCGTAAGGTTGTAATATAGGGTGAATGTAGACTTAGCCGCGCAGGTCTTTAGGCATACTGAAGACGATGTTCTCCTCAACCCCTTCTAACTCTTCTGGCTGTTGATGACAAATTTCCCGTAACCGTTCTACCACCTGCTGCACCAGAACCTCGGGCGCCGAAGCTCCGGCGGTAATACCGAACTTTGACTTGCCATCGAACCACTGCGGATCGATATCTTCAACGCTGTCAATAAGATAAGATTTGCAACCCAGTCTCTCCGCCAATTCCTTCAGCCGGTTTGAGTTCGAGCTATTTGGTGAACCCACCACGAATAGCAATTCACACTCTAAGGCTAGCTGCTTAACTGCATCCTGTCTGTTCTGGGTCGCATAGCAAATGTCTTTCTTACGCGGGCCCTTGATCGATGGGAATCTCTCTCTGAGCGCATCGATGACTTTGGCAGTGTCGTCCATAGACAATGTGGTTTGAGTTACATAGCTCAAATTCTCTGCGTTATTTACCTTAAGTTTCCGCGCATCAGCGACGGACTCTACCAAGTAGATCTGGCCTCCAGCCGATTTATCATATTGCCCCATCGTGCCTTCAACTTCCGGATGGAATTGATGACCAATTAACACGCATTCCCTGCCTTCCTGACTAAACTTCGTTACTTCAAGGTGCACCTTAGTCACTAACGGACAAGTTGCATCGAATATTTTATAGCCCTTGCTAAGCGCCTCGTCTTTTATTGCGACCGACACTCCGTGGGCGCTGAAGATGACTATTGACGATCGTCCACGCTCATCTATAACAGGAATATCAATGAGTTCGTCCACGAAAATTGCTCCACGCTTACGCAACGTATCCACAACGAATTTATTGTGAACGACTTCGTGACGGACATAGATTGGTGCACCGAAAATATCCAAGGCGCGGTTCACAATTTCAATCGCACGGTCTACACCCGCACAAAAGCCCCTGGGATTAGCCAGCCGTATAGACGTTGCATTCGAATCATTATTTACAACATGAATATTCACTAATGCCTCGGGATGGGTATATTGAGCATGTTTATACTTTTATTTCGACCGCTTCCACGTCAGCATCAATTACCGAATTGATCCGCGCCTTGAAAACTATTTGCTTGCCTGCGAGTGGATGATTAAAATCAACCACCACTATGAATTTTGTTAGTTCTGAGATGACACCGGGAAGATCGAATCCACCCGCATCCTTAAATGAAACAACTGAACCCACTTCAGTGGGTATTAAGTCATCTTCCAGCAAATTCTGAAACTTGGCAATGGGGAATCGGTGCCTGTTTGCAGGGTTAACTTCTCCAAAGGCCTGCTCTGCGGCTAATGTAGTCTCGATTTCTTCGCCCTTCCTTAGGCCAAGCAATTCTTGCTCAAAGCCGGACAACATAGTGCCATCGCCCAAACGAAAGCTTGCGGCCGACTGCTTGAAGTTACTATCGATTAACTCACCAGTAGTGAGCGCAAGAGAAAAGTGAAGACTGACAAGCGAACCTGCCGCTATGCTCTGTGTTGTTCCTAGAGTCATTACTTGATCCAAATTATCTATACGAAATCGCGTGCTTCACCCGAACCAAAGACATTTATGACACATCGCTGACACAGCGTTGGATGATCGGCACTTTGGCCTATGTCCTCAGTATAGTGCCAGCAGCGCTCGCATTTCTCATGCTTTGAGGCAGAAACTATCAGCTTCAGATTGTCTAGATCAGTAGAGCTAGCATCAGCTGGCGCTTCTGATAGGGAATGTACCGCCACCCTGCTCACGATGAACGCGAACTTCAGCTCGGATTTCAGGCTTGCCAATGATTGAGCGAGAGCATCATCGCAGTAGATATCGACTTCCGCACTCAGACTGGCGCCAACCTCCTTTGCCGCTCGCTTCGCTTCAAGCTCTTTGTTCACCGCGGTCTTTACTGCGAGTAACTGCTGCCAAAATCCATCTTTAAAGGCGCTCAATTCCGGGTAGTCAGTAACACTATCTGCGAAATTGGATAAAAACACCGACTTCTCTCTAGCACCCGGAATATTCTGCCATATCTCGTCAGCCGTAAAACTGAGTATTGGTGCAATCAAGCGACTGAACATCTCAAGAATGTGAAACAGAGCCGTCTGTGTCGAACGCCTAGCCAGACTATCTGCCTGAGTTGTGTACTGCCTGTCTTTGATTACGTCGAGATAAAAACCACCGAGCTCAACGACGCAAAAGCTGTGAATTTTCTGATAGATATTCAGAAAATTGTAATTGTCATAATGGTCGATAATTTCTATCTGCAGTTGCTTACACTGCCGCGTGATCCAATAGTCGACGGCGACCATCTCCTCAGCCTTTACCTGATGTTCCTCAGGATCAAAGCCATTAAGATTCGAAAGCATAAACCGAGAGGTGTTTCGAATTCTGCGGTAGGAATCTGCAACTCTTTTAAATATTTCATCAGATACGGTCATCTCACCGCGATAGTCTGTAGCAGCAACCCAGAGACGCAGGATATCAGCGCCGTACTGTTTAAAAATTAGATCTGGCGCCACAGTATTACCCAGCGACTTAGACATTTTCTTGCCATCGGCATCCACGAAAAATCCATGAGTAAGCACTTCCTTATAGGGGGCTGTATCGTTCATAGCTACGGCCGTCTTCAAGGAGGACTGAAACCATCCGCGGTGCTGATCTGAACCTTCCAAATAGAGGTCGGCTGGGTAGGTTAATTCATTCCTTTTAGCTAGGACAGAATAATGACTAACGCCAGAGTCGAACCAGACGTCTAGTGTGTCTGTGACCTTCTCGTAATTTACCGCATCATCTCCCAGCAATTCTTGGGGCTCTAACTCGAACCATGCCTCGATGCCGGCTTTCTCGATACGCTGCGCTACCTGCTCGATCAGCTCACCAGTTTTTGGATGCAGAGCCTGGGTTTCCTTGTTGACGAACAGTGTAATAGGCACGCCCCAAGTACGCTGGCGAGAGATACACCAGTCAGGGCTACCCTTCAACATGATTTCGATACGTGCCTTGCCCCACTCGGGAATCCACTTCACATTTTCGACCGCTGCCAACGATTTACCCAACAGATCTCGCTCGCTCATGCTAATAAACCACTGCGGCGTAGCACGATAAATCAGAGGTGTTTTCGTGCGCCAGCAATGTGCGTAACTGTGAGTGATCTTGTCCAGAGCAACCAGCGCCTTTGCCTCACGTAACTTAGCTATTATACCTTCATCGACTTTGTATACGTGAGCCCCCGAAAAATCACCAGCAGCTTGGGTGAAGACACCGTTCTCATCGACAAGGTTCAAGGTGCCTATGCCATAGAGTGCACCGACATTAAAATCCTCGACACCATGATCTGGTGCTGTGTGCACAGCTCCCGTACCAGCCTCGATGGTTACATGTTCACCTAAAATCAGAGGCACTTCTCTTTCTACGAAGGGATGCTCTAGAATTTGATTTTCCAGCTGTGCGCCAGTCGTCTGGGCAATTACCTCGAATGACTCGCACTCATAACGAATCATGATTTTTTCAAGCATATCCATCGCTACAACCAGTAACTCAGCACCTTGATCAAGCTCACAGCGAACCAACGCATAGTCTAGCTCAGCGTGCAGACAAACTGCTTGGCTCGATGGCAACGTCCAAGGCGTAGTTGTCCATATAACGACAGAGATAGGTTCATCAGTGGCCGCGGCAGTGCCACCAGCTGAGAACATAGCTAGAAATGAATCTCTATCTTGCGGCGCAAACCGCACATCTATCGCAAAGGAATCTTTATCCTGATATTCGACCTCAGCTTCAGCCAGTGCAGAGGCTCCGACTACACTCCAATACACTGGCTTGTAGCCCTTAATCAGATGACCCTTCTCCACAATTTTGCCCAGCGAACGCACGATGTCAGCCTCTGTCTCGAAGTCCATCGTTAGATAGGGATTTTCCCAGTCTCCCAGTACGCCCAAGCGAATAAAGCCCTTCCTCTGAATATCTACCTGCTTCGCCGCATAGTCTCTGCAGGCTTTGCGAAATTCGGCATGAGATATTTTTTGACCGGCTTTACCCTTCTTTTTTTCTACATTGTGCTCAATGGGCAGTCCATGACAGTCCCATCCAGGAATATAGGGTGCATCGAAACCATTCAGTGATTTGGCTTTTACGACGAAGTCTTTAAGCGACTTATTGATCGCGTGACCTAGATGCAGTTCACCATTTGCATAAGGAGGACCATCATGTAGGACGAACTTAGGCTTCCCGCTATTTTTTTCCGCAATACGCGTGTAAAGATCAAGCTTCTGCCAATTCTGCAACATAGCTGGTTCCCGCTGAGCCAAGTTGGCCTTCATCGGGAACTCGGTGTACGGTAGGTTTAATGTATCTTTATAATCACTCATAGCTTGAACTGCACGCTGTATTAGTTTCTTCTATTATGTATCTGTTAATAGCCGAATATTCTTAGCTAGTAACTCCAAAAAGCTTTCTTACTTGGTCAACGTCGGCACTGATCTGTTTCTTCAACTCATCTAACCCGGAAAATTTCGTCTCTTCCCGTATTTTATGGCGAAAAATAACCTCTATCGTCTTCCCGTACAGGTCCTCATTGAAATCCAGTATATGAGCCTCTAAAAGCGCCTCACCCGATTCCGTTACCGTGGGGCGATAGCCAATATTAACCGCTGCAGGTCGATACTGATCGACCAATCTTACTTCGCA
>Ga0308007_10000716_pt1 | contig 14885 bp, 14 predicted proteins | sample Neamet71_FD_203152 | JGI IMG/M metagenome (GOLD analysis project Ga0308007, IMG submission 203152) | Marine microbial communities from water near the shore, Antarctic Ocean - #71 | ecosystem: Environmental > Aquatic > Marine > Unclassified | place: Southern Ocean | collected 2014-06-07
AGCAAAGGCCGCGGGTTAATCAATGTGTCGGTATTAAAAAATAATGACAACGAACTGCCCACACCCACGTCCGCCATTGTAACGGCAAAAGTAACCAATCTTATTGGACAAATTGTTCGATTAAAATTTACCACCATTAAAGAAGGCGATGCCATTTACTACATCGCGCCTTTCACTAAAACCAACGATGAGATCTTAAAATTTGAAATCAGCGCTAAATTAAATGCCAATAGTTCGCCAATGACAGTAAACTTCCGAAAACATGTCTACGTTGATCGATAAAAGAGAATTGAACCATGAGTAATACCATTGTCCTTGCCAGTAATAACACTGGAAAAATCCAAGAGTTTAATGAAATGCTCAACGAATTAGGCCTTGAAATAAAACCTCAAGGTGAATTCAATGTAGAAGAGATAGAAGAAACTGGACTCACCTTTATTGAGAATGCCATTCTCAAGGCACGTAATGCCTGCGCTCAAACAGGATTACCCGCTATTGCTGATGATTCAGGAATCGAAGTCGACTTTTTGGATGGTGCGCCCGGTATTTACTCCGCCCGTTTTTCTGGTAAACATGGTGATTTCGACGCACACAATGCATTAATACTAGAAAAATTAGACGGTGTTCCTGTTGAAAAACGAACCGCTCGATTCCAATGTGTTCTCGCTTATATGCGCCACGAAAACGACCCAACGCCTTTAGTTTTTCAAGGTACATGGGAAGGTTCTATTTTAACCGAAATCCAAGGAAAACACGGCTTTGGTTATGATCCTCTATTTTATGTTGCCGATAGAGATTGCAGTGCCGCCATGCTCACTAAAGAAGAAAAAAACAGTATTAGTCATCGATCAATCGCCCTTAAACAATTATTAGATGCTTTTCGTAAACTTAATATTTTATAACACTTTATGAGACAACCATTCCAAGCCAGTAACTCTGTTGCTGGCGAATTACCGCCTCTCAGCCTTTACATCCACTTGCCGTGGTGTGTTAAAAAATGCCCTTACTGTGATTTCAACTCCCATCAAGCAGATCGCTTCACTAAAAAGGTTGGGGAAGAGAAAAGCCAACTGCCGGAACAGGCATATCTTGATCAACTGCTGGCTGATTTAGCCACCGACCTACCTTATATACAAGGTCGTTCAATACAAAGTGTGTTTATTGGTGGCGGTACACCCAGCCTCATGAGCGCCGACTTTTATTACCAATTGATGGAGAAATTACAAAAGACACTTTCTTTTGTTGATCACGCCGAGATCACCATGGAAGCCAACCCCGGTACTTTTGAGCAGGAAAAATTCAGTCATTTTCGCAAAGCCGGTATTAACCGACTCTCCATTGGCATTCAAAGTTTCCAGCCAAACCTGTTAACAACCCTAGGAAGAATCCACAACCGCGAAGAAGCCATGCACGCTGTGGATAAATCTCGACTCGCTGGTTTCGATAATATCAACCTAGATTTAATGCATGGCTTGCCCGATCAATCCATAGAACAAGCCATGGAAGATCTAACCATTGCCATTAACCTGCAACCTGAACATCTGTCTTGGTATCAACTCACCATCGAACCCAATACCGAATTCTACCGTCGCCCGCCTATATTACCGACAGATAATACTCTGTGGGATATTCAGGAAAAAGGCCAAGCACTGCTCGCCCAACACGGCTATAGCCAATACGAAGTATCTGCCAACTCCAAACAAGGTAAACAAGCACGCCACAATCTAAACTATTGGCGCTTTGGCGATTACATTGGCATTGGTGCTGGCGCCCACGGCAAAATCACTTTAGCCAATGGGCAGATATTCCGCACTCGTAAAACACGTCATCCGACCCACTACCTCGCGTCTCTTCCAGAAGCGTTGTGTATCAAAGAAAGCATCGAACCAACCGACATGCCATTTGAATTTATGATGAACCGTCTACGCCTGTTTGAAGCCTTTGACCTCGATGAATATTCAACCTTCTGCCAGCAAAGCGTCCCAGATAGCTTAATAAACCAAATAGAAAAAGCCCTCAAAATGGGATTACTGGAAGAAAAAGACTGGCAACAAAAACGCATAAACACCACAGAAAAAGGCAAACTGTTTTTAAATGAATTGTTAGAGTTGTTTTTATAATAGGTATGGATGCAAAAACAATCAAAAGAAAGTGAAATAAAAAATCGATACTAATCGAATGTCATATCAGTTAGGTAAAGATATTCACTTTCTCCTCTGTCCTCCAAACAATCCATTTTCTTTCTTTTACATAAATAAATGCCCGCCGATTCCTGGAATAGCTCCTGCACCGTGATTAGTAAGATTATTAGCTCCAGTTATGTTCATCTGATTGGTGTTTATTTGAGGAACTCCTGCATTAATACTAACAGATACCGCTCCTGTGCTTGCTGGTCGATTATTGATATGTGGAACAATATTCAATAAATAACTCGACAAATCACTCAAATCAGTAGCTCTACTGCTTCCATGATCTACTGCGTTACCATAATATAACCAAATCTCATTGGGCTGAATCATTGTATTCATATCATCTATTATAGTGCGTGCTTGACTTCCTAAAGACGCTTCTGCCGGTTTATGGTACAAACCACCAACGCCCGTAACTGTATTTACCATGATAATAGCCGAGCAACTTCGTAGTGCATTACCTATAGGTTGTGGTCCTGTGTAAATAGTATTGCCATTTAAATTATTAAGTACCAGCGCCTGACCCATTGCTATGTGGTAATCCGCCATAATATTCCCCTTTTTAATATTCTAATGATGTGAGTTAAATCAATACGATTTCTTCTTAGTTACAAACAAGCCGTAAATTTAACCTCTGAGCCTCCGGTAATAACGTTACCTAGGCATGATAAAATTAAAACGCCTTTGAGTTATAAATCCTCGGCTAAACCTAGCAATATATAAGCTTTTCATCTGATACTTGAGAATACTGGAAGAGCAAAACTGGCAACAAAGCTGAATAAACACTACGAAAAAAAACAAACTATTTTACACGAATTATTAGCGCTACTTTTGTAGAAAAGTTATTTGAGAGTAAAGGCTATGTAAATTAGAATACAGCGGTTAACAGAAGAGCTCAAAAAAGAGTTGGCTGACTCAAGAGAAGATGTACGCTTGTTAAAAAAGGCAACCGCCTTGTTCATACGCGACAATCCAAATTTAAAGTGATTCGACAATGGATCAAGGCAGAGCCTCTGATCGTCATTCAGAAAGTGTGTCGGTTACTTGAGCTGCCAGTATCGAGCTATTATTACCCGTCTGAAATTCGACCAGAAGATGAGGCGATTAAGAAAAGGGTCGTTTAAGATGGGTGTGTTCAAAACGGCTAGATTAATGAAAACATTGGGGTTGGTCGCGAAAAAGCCAAAGAAACCGCATTACTATACAGTTGATAAAGAACAACCAACGACACCCCATTTATTGAAACGAGCGTTCAATCCGTCTGATCTCAATACTCGTTGGGTAGGCGATATCACCTACATACGATCGCACCAAGGTTGGAGTTATTTAGCGACAGTGATGGATCTCGCGAATCGAGAAATAGTGGGTTATGCATTATCAAAAACACCTGACACTAAGCTGGTGAAAAAAGCATTAACGAAGGCAATCGCAACGCATCAACCAAACACTCAAGGATGACTGTTTCACTCAGATCAAGGTGTGCAATACAGCGCTAAGTTATTTAACGAGATACTCCACGATCATAAAATGAATCAAAGTATGAGCCGACGTGGGTGCTGCTGGGACAATGCCGTTCAAGAACGTTTTTTTCGTAATTTAAAAACGAAATACTTGAACGATTTAATCTTTATCAATCACCAATCGGCGGTGGCCGCCGTCGAGCGCTATATTAGGTTTTACAACTACAAACGACTGAACTCCGTGATTAATTATTTAACGCCTGTTCAGAAGCGACAAGAATTACTAAAAGTGGCTTAGAAGTCCTACAGGATTACTTGACTATTACACACGTTCAAAATTATGGAGAGGTACAACAAAGAGACATATGGGAATATGAGCTAAATTTAACTCAAAAAGAAAATGAATTGTTGTTGGGGCATATTTGGGAAGTTCTAGGCGAAAAGTATGATTATTATTTCCTCACAAAAAATTGTGCCTCTAGAATGGGAGAAGTTTTAGATATACTTGATGGTGTTAATGTCACGCCAAAGAATCCTATGTGGGTAACACCGCATAGTTTATTACAAAATATGGCTGCTGAAACTATTGATGGCAGGAGCCTAATCAAAACAATCAAATACCACCCTTCTAGACAAAGTCGATTTTATCGACGGTTCTCAAATCTGGCTTATGATGAGCAAAAAAAGTTAACTAGATTAGTATCCAATATGGATGAGTTAGACTCGCCAGTATTTTCTCAATTGCCGGCATCAACACAATATCGACTCTTAGATACATTGCTCGATTATTTTCAATATGTCAGAGATGAAAATAAAAAAAATGAGGACATTAATAATGTCCACTATCCGTCTGTACTGTCCAAGCGTTTTAAAATGCCTGCGTATGATGACAACCTCGATTTCAATGCGAAATCAACCCGCACACTGAAAGAGGAACGAGTTTGGTTGGAATTAGATACCTTTACAACGAAACCGCAGGACAAGGCTTAGAATTTCAGCTCAGACCTTCTTATTATGATGCTCTAGATGGAGGTGCAAGCCACATTCCTCATTCTGAACTTACTATGGGTCGGTTACGTTTTTCTCTTTTTTCAGATGATTTGAAAATTCGTGATCTTTCAATAGTAAATGTAGAAAGTGTAAATAACTCATTAACTGGTTTGCCTGGTGATTCTGACCGTCCATGGAAAATCGGATTAGGTCTTGAACAACTTTCTTTAGATTGCGAAGATTGTTTAACTGGATATTTTCGTGCAAGCACAGGTTATTCCTCCTTGCATATGGGTAGAAAATTATATCTAGGCGCTTATTTAGGTGTAGGGTTAGCTGACAATACGGGTGGTCGTGGTATCGTATATGTAAATCCAATTTTTGAGCTAGGTCTTAATCTTAATCAAAAATGGAGACTAAAACTAAAGTCTCAATATCGTGATTATGTCGAATCAAATAATGCTGATGACTTAATCAGTGAAGTACTGATTAGGCGAGCAATCACACACGATCTCGACCTTCGTATAGATTATAAACATGATACGGTTTCAGAATACGGTATATCTACTCACTATTATTGGTAAGTTATATAAAACGACATACGCAAAAAGTAGAGCCTCTCGTATTGAGAAGGCTCTACTTGTTATAGCGATATGATGTTTACTTTAAAACAGTAAAAGACCTAACGAAATAATCACACCAGAACCGATTAAGGCCATCAAACAATATCCCATAACATCTTTCGCACCAAGTCCGGCGATAGCCAATGCTGGCAAAGCCCAGAATGGTTGAATCATGTTTGTCCAAGCATCGCCCCACGCAATCGCCATCGCGGTTTTTGCTGCGTCCACACCCAAAGCCGCACCAGCGGGCATCATAACAGGCGCTTGTACCGCCCATTGTCCACCACCAGAAGGAACAAAAAAGTTAACAAGGCCAGCACTTAAAAAGGTGAATAGAGGGAAGGTTGTTTCGTTAGAAATAGACACAAACGCTTGTGAGATGACACTCGCTAAAGATACACCAGAATCGCCAGCGGCGGTCATCATCCCCATAATGCCGGCATAAAAAGGAAACTGGAGTAAGATGCCTGAGCAGTTACGTGCACCTTGAGAGACAGAGTTTAATAAACTCTTTGGTGTGCCGTGGAGTAAAATAGCGGCAAACAAGAAGGTGAAGTTAACAATATTCAAGTTCAAGGCAAAGCCGTTGTTGACGAAATAATAAATAATATAAACAAAGCCCATTACGCCTAATAACAAAGACAATATTCGGCTATTTTCAAGATGCTCTGCGGGCGTCATATTATCAGTTTTGATTTCTACTTCTTCTTGCTCCTCCAACAAAACGGCATCAATGCAAACAGTATCTTGAGGCGCAGGATGCATTAGACGGTTCAATAACGGAATAGTGACAAGCATGACCGCTAAAATGGTTAAATTCATAGCCGAAAATAGTGTCTGCGATGTGGGAATAGCACTGATAACCGCGCCATTAGTCACGACCTCAATGTTATTACCACCCGCAATGGCTAACGGAATAGAACCCGATAACCCCGCATGCCAAAATAAAAAACCACTGTAGGCAGAAGCGATGAGCAAACGATAATCGACACCTTGCACTCGAGAAGCAATTTCACGGGCAAAAATAGCACCCACAACCAGACCAAATCCCCAGTTAACCCAACATGCCAACGCACTAATTACCGTCACTAGGATGATGGCTTGCCCCGGTGTTTTCGCAACACTAGCGAGAATAGCAAGCTTACGCTTAAAAGCAGGCGCGCTAGCCATAGCATGACCGGTGACCACTATCATGGCCATTTGCATAGAAAAGGTGAGTAAATTCCAAAAACTACCTGCCCAGGCATTCACTACTTGCATTGGCCCTTGCCCAGTACTTGGCATCACTAACAAAAACACCACCATGGTAAGAACAATCGCAAAGATGAAAGGATCAGGAAGGTAACGCTGTAAAACAACAACGAATAATTGACTTACTTTTTGTAAACCAGTTCGTTTGTGCTCTCCTATGTCTTTTTGTTCGAAAGTATTCATTCATAAACTCCTATTTTTATATTTTTTATTAGGAAATATAAAACGATCAGCTATAAAACCGATGTTTTGATACTGCATATTATTTATATAAAATTATACAAAGAGATCAAAAAATCAGATAAAAATACATCAGGATCAAATAAAGAACCAATGGCTAACAAGGCACCTAGTAGGGGAACCTTTTAGCCAACTCTATTTTTTATCTGATCCCAAATGTACTTTTACCCTCAAATGCAGTTCGTTTTAATGGTCTTAGTTAAAAGCGTTAAAAGAAGCCCATTGGATTAACGTCATAACTGACCAACATATTCTTCATCTGTTGGTAATGTTCCAACGCTATTTTATGGGTTTCACGGCCAATGCCCGATTTTTTATAGCCACCAAAAGCAGAATGTGCTGGGTAATGATGATAGCAGTTCATCCATACTCGGCCCGCTTCTAAGTTTCGACCCATGCGATAAGCAAGGTTGGTGTCTCTTGTCCAAACCCCTGCACCTAAACCGAACTCACTGTCATTGGCAATCGCCAGCGCTTCGGCTTCATCTTTAAATGTGGTCACACTGACAACGGGGCCAAAAATTTCTTCTTGGAAAATGCGCATGTCATTGGTGCCTTTAAAGAGCGTTGGCTCTACATAGAAGCCGTTATTAAAACCGTCTACAGGTGCTATACCACCTCCAATTAGCAGTTCGGCACCCTCTTTTTTACCAATGTCGATGTAACTCAAGATTTTATCGAATTGGCCTTTTGACACTTGAGCACCCACTTGTGTTTCTGTATCCAGTGGGTTACCCCGTTTAATCGTTTTGGTACGCTCAATCACTAGCGCTATAAATTCATCGTAAATAGACTCATGAACCAAGGCTCGAGATGGGCAAGTACACACTTCACCTTGGTTAAAGAAGGCCAGCACCAATCCTTCAACACATTTACTGATATAAGACTCTTCTTGTTGCATGATATCGGCAAAATAAATATTGGGAGATTTGCCGCCTAATTCCACACTAGAAGGAATGATGTTTTCTGCCGCGCATTTTAAAATGCCCGCCCCCACTGGCGTTGAACCCGTAAAGGCAATTTTGGCAATACGTTTGCTAGATGCCAACGTTTGTCCCGCTTCTTTACCGTAGCCGTTGACGATATTCAACACGCCCGGCGGTAATAAATCTTGAATCAATTTTACCAACTCAAGAATGGATACTGGGGTTTGTTCTGCAGGTTTTAGTACCACACAGTTACCCGCTGCAAGTGCAGGTGCGAGCTTCCATGCCGCCATTAAAATAGGAAAATTCCAAGGAATAATTTGACCAACCACCCCTAGCGGTTCGTGAAAATGATAGGCCACTGTGTGTTCATCTATTTCGGCGGCGCTGCCTTCTTGGGCGCGTAAACAGCCCGCGAAATAACGAAAATGATCGGCCGCCAAAGGAATGTCTGCGTTTAACGTCTCGCGTATTGATTTACCGTTATCCCACGTGTCTGCTACGGCAAGTGCTTCTAAATGCTCTTCTATTCGATCGCCTATCTTTAATAGTATGTTAGAACGGTTAGTGACTGAGGTCTTTCCCCATGAGGCTCGAGCAGCATGGGCGGCATCCAATGCAAGGTTGATGTCTTCTTCTGTCGAGCGAGGAATACGACAAAACACCTCACCATCAACAGGGCTAATTTTATCAAAATATTGACCTTTTACTGGGGCTACCCACTCACCGCCAATAAAATTTCCATATTTAGCTTGAAACGTAATAAGGCTACCAGTACTGCCAGGTTTTTTATAAATCATCGTCATTGCTCCACGTTTATTATTTTTATTAAAAGGAATTAGTGTTACGCCTAACTTTAAAAACAATGAGAAAAGAAAACTTGCCTACCAGTCCATGAAGTTTGTCTGGGAATCCATTTTTCATAATGCATTTTTATTGACTCATGCATAAGCGCATTGACCCATGGACCATCAAGGGTGATGATGAGTGCAAGAGAAAATCAGCCACGCCAAATACAAAAATAAAAGAGGTGTGTAAATGAACCGTTCTTCGTACATAGACAAAACGTTACTCAGACACAAACGTTCGCCAGTTCAATTGGTCGAAAATCGTGTCTGCTTCGCGGGACCGCACTCTGAGTTAAGTATTTATGACACTTATGAGCAGGCTAAAAAAGTCAGCTTAAAAGCCGACTCTTTACTCTATTGCGGCATGGTAACGGGCGCCAAAGTGATGCACACCCAATATCTAAGCGATATTGCCTTTCTTCCTCATGAATCTTTCATACTGTCACCTGATGAAGAAGTGTTTATCGACTTTCCTGAGGCTCAACTAGATAAGCCGACCACCTGCCTAACCATAGAAATATCCAAGGAAAGAGTGGCGGAAATTTGTGACAAAATGAATGACGCACTGGTGCAACCCTTGCCTACAGGGGCGTTTATCGATCCGAACCAACCGCTACACACCTTACATACTCACGCAACACAACAAGTATTAGATCGCTTAACCAGTCATTTTATGCAAAACGACCCCGACAGAGATCTATTAGTCGATTTTGGCGTCAGTGAATTAGTCACTCGTATATTAAGACACCACGGTAGAGATGCTTTACTGCACTTTACACGTAACGCCCCCGATGCCAATGGACTCACTAGTGTTTTGCATTGGGTCGAAAAAAACCTCACCTTACCTTTAGATCCAGAAGTATTAGCAAAAATTGCCTGTATGAGTCGTAGTCGATTTTATCAAACCTTCAAGCGTCAACTGGGTTGCACGCCACTTGAGTACCAACACCAACGCCGTATGAACAGAGCCTACCAGCGTCTACAAGAAAAATGCACAGTCACCACAGTCAGTTATGAGTTAGGTTATCAAAGCCTTAGTCACTTTAGTCGACGTTTTCACCAACACTTTGGCGTATCTCCGAGTCAAGTAAGCCAAGCCAAATGCGTCAAACTCAGCTGAATTCATAAAGATATTTGAGGACAAACGGCAAACTAATCAACAAACTTATCACTCATTTTATACCTGTCTAAATATCTTCAAAACACCTTCCCAACATCCTTGTCAGAAAGAGAATCGTCACGTATCTTTGTTCGCGCTTCATTATCGAAACTGTCAAAAAGGTAGCAGGCTTAGTTGTTTTATAATTGCCTCTATTAAGATAAAGAAAAAATCAGATGGACGCATTATTGACATCATTAACCTCTGTGACTCTTGCAGAGATCGGCGATAAAACACAATTATTGGCTCTTTTTTTAGCAACGCGATTTACGTCTAAAACGTCTATTATTTTCGGCATTCTAGTCGCCACTGTGGTTAATCATGCTGCAAGTGCGTGGTTTGGATCTTGGGTTACCACACAACTACCTGAATCATGGACACATTGGCTAATAGGCATAAGCTTTATTGCGGTTGCCTGCTGGCTGTTAATTCCAGACAAAGACGAAGGCAACGACAGCGCTTTATTAAAAATGGGCGCTTTCTGGGCGACGCTACTGCTATTCTCCTTAGCTGAAATTGGCGATAAAACTCAAGTAGCGACGATTTTATTAGGGGCAAATTTCACCAATACTATCGCCGTTATTATTGGTTCTACTTTAGGTATGTTATTAGCCAATTTACCTATGATTTATGCGGGTCATATTTTACTTAATAGTCGTTTTAACAAATTCAATTCGAACCAAACTCGACGTCTAGCCTTTGCTATCTTCCTGACTCTCGGTATTATCACCTTATTAACCCCATTTTTTTAATGTAGCCATGTAACAACGAGTCAATTTACTTTAAACATAAGCTTTACCGCTCTGTTGATGTGACCTTTTTATCACTTATAGATCAGGAATGTTTTCATGAATATCAAACGCCTTATTCATCTTACTATTGCACTTTCGAGTTTTAGTTTTACTCAAACTTATGCGACTACCACGCTCACCATGGCCAATTGGTTGCCACCTTCACATCCTCTGGTTAAAAATTTGATGGTGCCGTTCTCAGAAGAGATCAGCAAGGTAACGAATGGCAGTGTTACTGTGAACATGTTAAATGCACCGTTAGGCCACCCTGCCGCTCATTACGACTTCGCGGTGAATGGCATCGCGGATATTACTTTTGGCGTACAGGGCTATACTCCGGGTCGTTTCAAAACGACCAACTTAGTAGAGTTGCCATTCTTGGGGGATAGTGCAGAAGCCATTTCGGTTGCTTATTGGAGAACCTATGAGGCCATGCTTAAAAAGGCGGGGGAATACGATCAAGTCAAGCTTTTGTCTTTGTTTGCACACGGCCCCGGTGCGATTTTTACTAAAAATAAACCGTTAACTGAGGTCGATGCATTAGCGGGTGTAAAGCTGCGTGTCGGTGGCGGCATTGTCCATGAAGTGGCCAGCGCATTAGGCGCAACACCGGTAGAAAGTCCGGCATCAAAGGCTTACGAACTATTGTCTCAAGGGGTCGTTAATGGCATTTTATTCCCTCATGAATCTGTTGCCTTTTTTAAACTTATTCCTTTGTTAGATCAAAGCCTTACCGTACCCGGCGGTCTCTATAATACCTCGTTCTATATTGTAATGAACAAGAGTAAGTGGAATCGCTTAACCGCAGAAGAACAAGCCGCTATTGATAACATTTCGGGTGAAGTACTTGCTCGTCTGGCCGGTAAAATGTGGGATAAAGCCGATGCTGAAGGTCTTGCTGCAATGGAAGATCAGATTCAAACCTCTGTCGCGTCCAAAGAACAAATGACGGCTATATCAGCTAAGTTGCAACCTGTTATTGATGCCAAGCTACAAGAAGTCGCTGAAGCCAACATCAATGCCAATGCCGCTCTTAACTTCTTGCAAACAGAAATTGCACGAGTAGAAACAGAGTGAACAATCGAAGTAAATAATAAAGAGGCATGATGAGCACGACTCTTCGTCAACAGATCTATAAACGGATCCGTCAAAAAGTAAATTCATTGTTTACTGTATTGGGCGTTGCTAAATTCAATGCAACTTCATCAAGCACTCAATTAGGCATCATGCATACCGTATTAGGTGTTGGCTTTTCGGTTATTTTGTTTGCTCTAATGGGGTTAACGGTTGCCGATGTTGCTGGCCGTTACTTGTTTAACGCTCCGTTAACCGGTGCCACTGAGCTCACTGAAATTTTGTTGGTGAGTGTTATTTTTATGGGCTTGCCGGTTGTTTGTCTCGACAATAGTCATATAACTGTTGATCTTGTGGTTGACCGTTTCCCTGCGTTTATTCAGCCTTTGAGACAATGGTTATTAGCGTTGATAACGACGTTGGTATTAAGCGTTATTAGCTGGCGTTTATGGGTATATGCCGATCAAATTGCCAGCTACAACGGCACGACTAATAGTTTGCGGTTACCGCTAGCGCCCGTTGCTTATTTATGCTCAATGACGACGGCATTAGCGGCGATAATCACGCTTTATTTCGTCTTTAAGCCCATTTTTTACGCTATCTTCTCCTCTTCCACACTTCCCAAATAGGACATAAACCATGAGTTGGCCGCTTGGTATCTCTATTTTATTCATCTTGTTATTGACTGGAGTACCTATTGCAATAGCGTTAACCGCTATTGGTACTATTGGTGTTGTGTCTATTATCGGTTGGACGCCAGCACTCTCTTTGTTAGGCACCACTTTTTTTGATAGCGGTCGTAATTATTCCCTCTCTGTCTTACCGCTTTTTTTGATGATGGGTAATTTCGTGGTGCAATCAGGTATTGCTTATCAGCTCTATGCTACAGCTAATGCATGGCTCAGACATCGCCAAGGCGGTTTAGCTATGGCAACCGTTGTTGCCTGTGGGGGCTTCTCGTCTGTGTGTGGTTCATCCATGGCGACGGCTGCCACCATGTCAAAAATTGCTTTACCGTCGATGAGAACGTTTGGTTACCCAGACAGTTTATCTACTGCTGCTATTGCCGCTGGCGGAACCCTCGGCATTTTGATCCCGCCGTCTGTTATCTTAGTTTTTTACGGCATCATCACTCAGCAGGATATTGGTCAGTTGTTTTTAGCAGGCATTTTGCCCGGCTTATTAGGCATTATCGGTTATACCGTTGCGGTGATGATTTCAGTACGTTTGGGTAAGCTGCAACTGCCGACAGAAACAAAACTCCCCCTCAAAGACAGAATACAGGCATTACGCGGCACCCTTGGTGCTTTTATTCTGTTTACTTTTGTGATGGGAGGCATTTATTTTGGCATTTTTACGCCAACAGAAAGCGCAGGCATGGGCGCTGCTGGTGCCTTCTTACTCACTATTTTACAAAAAAAGTGTAATCTACAAGACACCTTGGTCACTCTACTTGATACCGCCAAAACAACCACCAGCATGTTTTTCATTTTGTTTGGCGCACTAACCTTCAGCCATTACGTCAATCTTTCTGGTATGACGCAAGACATGCAGGCTCTACTTACCGTCTTTGGTGATAACCCCACCGCCGTTATATTAACCATCCTATGTATTTATTTAGTATTAGGCTGTGTGTTTGAAAGCTTATCTATGATCATGCTCACCGTACCCATTTTTTATCCGATAGTAGCCGCACAAGGGTTTGATTTAATTTGGTTTGGTATTTTTGTCGTGGTTGTCACTGAAATTAGCTATATCACTCCGCCAATTGGTATGAACGCGTTTGTTTTACGATCTGTGGTGAAAGACCACAGCTTAAACACGATTTTCAAAGGACTCACCCCCTTCGTCGCTATGGACATTGTTCGTATTATCTTATTGTTGCTCTTCCCGATGATTGCCTTGTTTTTACCTTCACAAATGTAAAAGCGCCTATTTAGAGAAGGCTTCTAAATAGGCGCTTTATGAACAACATTCGTTTAGAGAAATAGAGGCAACGGCTCTGTCTCAGAAGATGAGTACTATCAAGGGCAGCTCTCTCGGATAATAAGCTCCGTTTTGAGCATTTCTGCTTTAGCTTCACGCAACCCAAGGAACAACTCCGCCGCAATCCGTCCTTTCTCCACGCTTTGTTGATGTACGGTCGTGATAGAGGGATGCAGATTGGCACTTTCAGGGATACCGTCAAAGCCGACAACATGTAAATCTTCTGGCACCCTTAAACCCATTTGCAGAGCTACTTGTACTGCCGCAATGGCAATCAAATCACTCATGCAAAGTAATAATTTAGGACGATTTACCATTTGTAGCGCTTCTCTCGCGGCTTGATAAGCAAACTTATGTGCGTTAAGTGGCACATTCCATATATTTTCTGGTGCCATCCTATAGCCATTTTCTTCTAGGGCATCAAAATAACCATTTAGACGCCGTACAGAAATGGACGCGGCTTCATCAAATAATTCATCATCACGAATACGACAGACTCGATCTGAGTTCAACAAAGCCAATCCTAAAATAGCAACATTATCCGGCTTGTGGCGTAACGCATGATTAGCAATGTCCTTCGCGCCTTGATAGTTATCTACACTAACGGAGGCGCCTTCGGTCGTAAAACTATCCACTTCAATTGTACGCTTTTGTTGCAGAGACCAAGGCGCATTCTCATATTGCCTTGGCCTATGTCCGTAAATAATGAAACCATCTACCATCGAAGCTTGCATGCGATTTTGTAACTCATGCTCATGGAGCGATAATAGAAGCATATTATATTCTGCAGTATCTAATACCTCGGCAATACCCCGCAAGAATTGGCTGGCTACGGCATCACTAACACTAAAACTTAATTTATCTGACAGCACTACACCAACGATACCTGTACGTCCAGTTCGTAAACTGCGAGCAGCCGCATTTGGCCCAAAATAACCAATGTCTTCACACTCTTGCAATATGCTCACGCGCAAATCTGCTGATAATTGGTCAGGTCGATTAAAGGCATTGGAAATCGTCGCGATAGACACGTTTAAACGTGCAGCAACATCCTTTAGTGTTAAACGTCGAATCATTTTATCATTCATGATCTCATACTTATTTTCCTATAATACGAAATGTAAAACAAAGTAGTCCTTTGACATCTCATATTATTTTGCTTTACGCCATTTCGCCATAAAACGCTTGATAGGGTGGTAAAGTTAACTCTTTATTAGTGAGACTGGCTGTAAATCCATGCCCTTCTAGTACAGAAAGTATATTCATCGATAACACTGTTTTTTGCACTTGCTTTGTCATATTAAGCACAACAAGAACAGTCTGATCTTGGTACGTTCGTATATAAGCC
>Ga0308007_10000717_pt1 | contig 14875 bp, 12 predicted proteins | sample Neamet71_FD_203152 | JGI IMG/M metagenome (GOLD analysis project Ga0308007, IMG submission 203152) | Marine microbial communities from water near the shore, Antarctic Ocean - #71 | ecosystem: Environmental > Aquatic > Marine > Unclassified | place: Southern Ocean | collected 2014-06-07
GTATTGCGCTTGAAATCGGCCAACTCAAAGGTATCGGTGTTGAGGTTGGCATTGTCATAGGTGGCGGTAATCTATTTCGTGGGCAAGCATTAAGTGAAGCAGGAATGGACCGAGTGACCGGTGACCATATGGGAATGCTCGCTACTGTGATGAATGCTTTGGCAATGCGAGACGCGTTGGAAAGAGCAAATATAACGACTCGTGTTATGTCGGCTATTACTATGACAGGTATCATCGAACCTTATGACCGACGACGCGCAATGCGTTTAATTAAAGAAGGCGATGTGTTAATTTTTTCTGCTGGTACGGGTAATCCATTTTTTACTACAGATTCTGCTGCGTGCCTACGTGGCATAGAAATCGATGCGGATATTGTGTTGAAAGCGACTAAGGTCGATGGGGTTTACTCTGCTGACCCTATGAAAGATTCGAATGCCATTAAATATGACGTATTGAGTTATGATGAAGTATTGGAAAAACAGTTAGGCGTTATGGATTTGACCGCTATCTGCTTAACTCGAGATCATCATATGCCAATTCGAGTGTTCAATATGAACAAGCCAGGTGCTTTAATCAATGTGATTGTTGGTAGTGATGAAGGTACATTAATTAAGTGAGACTTTTATGATCGATGAAATTTTACAAGATGCTGAAGAACGTATGGAAAAATCCATAGCAGCAGTCGAAACCGCGTTTAAAAAGATTCGTACAGGCCGAGCCCATCCAAGCATTCTAGATTCCGTACGTGTTGATTATTATGGAACGGATACACCCCTAAGTCAGATTGCTAATATTACAGTTGAAGACGCGCGCACTTTGGGAATATCACCATGGGAAAAAAACCTAGTGCCTGAAATTGAAAAAGCAATTATGAAATCGGATCTGGGATTAAATCCTTCTACTACGGGTGGTTTGATTCGTATTCCTATGCCAGCATTAACAGAAGAAACTCGTAAAAACTACTTTAAACAAGCAAAAGCAGAAGCAGAAAATGCTCGTATATCAGTACGTAATATACGTCGTGATGCAAATGCCGGTTTTAAAGGTCTAATTAAAGAGAAAGAAATTTCTGAAGATGAAGAGCGTCGTGGTCAGGATCTAGTGCAAAAATTGACAGACAAATATATTGCTCAAATAGAAGACCGTTTGGGTAAAAAAGAAAAAGACCTAATGGCTATCTAAAAGTTAGATAGTAGGGGAACCCCTGCTTTCAGGACTTTTCTAATTATAGTGAATGAATAGATATGCTTAAATTAATAGGTAAAAAACAAAAACAGCCTGTATTACTTAGCGATAGTGCTCCTGCTCATATTGCTATCATTATGGACGGTAACAGCCGTTGGGCGAAAAATAAAAAAATACCCAGTGTTGCTGGTCATAAAGCGGGTGCGACAGCTGTTCGCCGAGCTGTTGAAGCGGCTGTAAAAGCGAATGTTAAAGTATTAACTTTATTTGCTTTTTCAAGTGAAAATTGGAAGCGTCCTCATGCCGAAGTTGAGGCTTTGATGACGTTGTTCTTACGTGTGCTAAAAAAAGAAGTGAAGCGCTTAAATCAGCATAAGGTCAAATTGCGGATAATGGGTGACGTCTCTGGTTTTAGCGTTGCTCTACAAAAACAAATTGCGCTCGCTGAAGAAGATACAAAAAATAATGATGGGATGGAACTTGTCGTTGCTGCCAATTATGGTGGCCGTTGGGATATTGCAGAAGCAACTAAGTCGGTGTGCCAACGAGTAATGGCTGGCGAATTAAAGATAGAAGACATTAATGAGACTCTTTTATCACGATATGTGCAATTGGCAGACCTACCTGATCCTGACATTATTATTCGTACTTCTGGGGAGCAAAGAGTGAGTAATTTTCTCTTATGGCAAGCCGCTTATTCTGAATTTATTTTTATACCTGTGCTTTGGCCTGATTTTGGTGAAGAAGATTTTATTCACGCCATTGAGGTATTTCAACAACGTCAAAGACGTTACGGTGGTCGTTAGTCATGCTTTTACCTAGAGTTATCAGTGCTGTTGTTATGGCCGCTTTGTTTGTTTGTGCGGTTTTCTTTCTAGATGAATTGGGTTTCATGCTGTTCGTGGGGGCTGTTCTTGTTGTTGCCGCGTGGGAGTGGGCTAGGCTTTCTGGAGTTAAAACTCAACAGACGCGTATTGCCTTTGCCGGCATGGTAGGTACTTTTTCGTATGGCGTGGCGATTTTTAACTTACAACGTGACATGCTGTGGATTGCCCCTGTGTTATGGGTTATCGCTTTGTATTGGGTATATAGCTACCCAACAGAAAAAAGCTGGAAAGGTACTTTTGTCAGACTTTTATTTGGGCTGAGTGCACTCTTAACGACTTGGTGTGCTCTTGTTGTTTTAAAGCAAAGCCCACATTTTCTTATCTATTTATTCATTCTTATGGGGTTAGTCTGGGGTGCTGATAGTGGTGCTTACTGCTTTGGTCGCTTATTTGGAAAACGAAAATTAGCACGTTATGTTAGTCCTGGTAAATCCTGGGAAGGCGTAATTGGTGGTGTTGTATTTACCCAGTTTGGGATGTTTGCTTATGGATTGTTACAGGCGTTAGTGTGGCAGCAGATGATACTGCTGGCTTTTATCGCTTTGATAACAGTTGCTGTTTCTGTTTTAGGTGACTTAACAGAAAGCTTGTTTAAACGACATGAAGATTTAAAAGATTCAAGTCATTTAATTCCTGGGCATGGTGGTGTTATGGATCGTGTTGACAGTATTACCTCGTCGGCATCTATCTTTGTGTTGCTATTGATTGCGTTTGGTTTGTTATGATCCAACAGGTTTGTTTGTTAGGTGCAACAGGGTCAATTGGGTCTAGTACATTAGATCTTATTGAGCAGCATCCTGAGCGTTTTAGTTTGTTTGCTGTAGCCGCCAATTCAAGTGTTACGCGTATGGTAGATATATGTCAGCGCTTTAAGCCTAAACGGGTTGTTATGGGGTCGAGTGACGCCTGTGAACAAGTTGAACGAGAATGTAGCAATTTAGATATTCAGTTTGAGTATGGTGTTGATGCAATGAGCTCGATTGCGGCTGATTCGAATGTAGATCAGGTCATGGCTGCTATTATGGGTTTTGCAGGCTTAATTCCTACTTTAGCGGCGGTTCGAGCAGGTAAACGGGTTTTACTAGCTAATAAAGAATCCTTAGTGACTGCAGGTCAGCTTTTTATGGATGAAGTATTAAAGTATAAAGCGACCTTGTTACCAATTGATAGTGAGCACAATGCTATTTATCAGTGTTTACCTCAGAACATAAATGGTGTGACCAAAAAGAATGTGCAGAAGGTTTTTTTAACAGCCTCTGGTGGCCCGTTTAGAAAATTTTCTTTAGAAGAGATGCAACAAATTACACCAGAGCAGGCTTGCAAACATCCTAACTGGTCTATGGGGCAAAAAATTTCTGTAGATTCAGCGTCATTAATGAATAAAGGTTTGGAACTAATTGAAGCGTGCTGGCTGTTTAATCTTCAGCCAGATGATATAGAAGTCGTTATTCATCCTCAAAGTATTATTCATTCAATGGTGTCATATTGTGATGGTTCTGTTATTGCTCAAATGGGCAATCCAGATATGAAAACACCTATTGCTTATGGCATGACATGGCCAGACCGCATTTGTACACAGGTGAAGCCTCTAGATTTAATTGATATTGCACAATTGGATTTTGCTGCGCCAGATTACAAACGCTTTCCTAATCTACAACTTGCGACGGATGCTTGGTCTTTAGGTGGGACGGCTATGGCGACTTTAAATGCAACAAACGAAGTGACTGTTGCGGCCTTTTTAAACAAAGAAATAGGTTTTCTTGATATTGCTAAGATAAATGCAAAAATCCTTGAACAAAGCGATGTTTTCCCAGTCACAGATTTGGATGTCGTCTTTGAAGCAGATAAAGTGGCTCGTGTTAAAACAAACGATTTGATTCATCATAAGGCTTATTTGTGATTCAGAATATACTTTCTATTTTTATTGCTCTAGGTGTACTCATCACCTTCCATGAGTTTGGACATTACTATATTGCCCGGCGGTGTGGCGTAAAAGTTTTGCGTTTTTCTGTCGGTTTCGGTAAACCTATTTACTCTTATATCAACAAACAAGGTACTCAATTTACCTTGGCATTAATTCCCTTAGGCGGCTATGTTCGCATGCTCGATGAGCGAGAAGGGGATGTTACTGATGAGCTTAAATCTCAAGCTTTTAACAATAAATCAGTATGGCAACGCATTGCTATTGTCGCCGCAGGACCAATAGCTAATTTTTTATTAGCTATTATTTTGTATGCGGTGGTTGCGTTGCAAGGCATACAGGCTGTTTCACCCATAGTTGCATCTACTATCAATGGTTCGCCTGCAGCAAACACAGCACTAGAAGAAGGTGATGAGCTGACTGCTATTAATGGTGAACGAGTTTCTTCATGGCAACAAACTAACTTGGCGTTAGCTAGCTTGATAGGTAGCAGTGAAAATATTTCGATTCGCTATTTAAGGCCAGATTCATCGGTTGAAGTTGAAGAATATATAAAACTAAATGCTTGGTTAGTAAATAAAGAACCGAGTGATCTTATTGCCGCTTTTGGCATTACTATAAAACGACCACTTATTCCCGCTATTGTTCATGATTTAGTTGACGATGGAGCGGCTCAAATAGCTGGGTTCAAAGTGAATGATAAAGTTGTGCAAATTAACGGTAATGAGCTGTTAGATTGGCCGCAATTTGTTGACATTATTCAGCAAAGCCCATTACAGAAGTTAGACATTGTGGTACTTCGTAACAATAGGGAAGAGACTCTGTCGTTAATTCCTCAACAAAGGGAGAATAATGGTGTTGTTCAAGGGTATGTTGGTATCATGGTTGCGCCTATTGAGTTAGATCAATCTTGGTATCGAGTAGTTGAATATAATGTATTCGAAGCCCTTGTTTATGGAATCGATAAAACAGAAAAAATGGTAAGCTTAACGTTAGGTTCCATTGGCAAAATGTTGCAAGGGCTTATCTCAATTGAAAATCTTTCCGGTCCTATCACTATTGCTAAAGTCGCGAGTGCATCCGCCGAATCTGGTTTACAATCCTTTCTCCAATTTCTTGCTTATTTGAGTGTTAGTCTTGGTGTTTTAAATTTATTACCGATTCCTGTCTTAGATGGCGGTCACTTGGCGTTTTATAGTATTGAAGCTATACGCCGAAAACCTGTCCCAGAAAAAATCCAGCATCTAGCGTATAAAATCGGAGCCAGTCTTCTATTTGCTTTGATGGCCGTTGCTATTTTTAATGATATCGCCCGTTTGTAGAGAGGTTGTTAGTGAAGTTAGTTGTTACCTTATTTGTGTTCTTCTTTAGTGTAAATGGCTTTGCAAAAACACTTAGCGATGTTCGTATAGATGGATTATTACAAGTGCCTCCAGCAAGAGCGTTTGAATTAATTGGTGTCGATAGTGGCCAACCTTATGACACTGACCAAATATATCAGTCCATTAAAAGCTTATTTTCTACTGGTTTTTTTAGTGATATCCAAGTTTATGAAGACAATAACGTTCTTATTTTTAAGATCGTTGAGCGTCCATCTGTTGGTGTTCTTAATATTGAAGGTAATGAACTTATTCCAAAGGAAGATTTAGAACGAGGCCTAAAATTATCTGGTCTAGAAGTTGGAGATTTCTACAAGCCAGAAACGATTAATAATATCCAACAAGAGTTACAGCGTCAGTATTATGCTTTGGGTCGTTATAGTGCCAAGGTAGATATTGAGGTTGAGCCGCTTCCTCGCAATCGTATTGAGCTGTCTATTAATATAGAAGAAGGTGAGATTGCAAAAATAGTTCATATTAATGTCATAGGTAATACGGCTTTCAATGATATTGAAATAACAAAGAATTTTGACTCTAGAGAAACTGGCTATTTCAATCCTTTCAGTTCTGCTGATGAGTATGCTAAACCTAAAATTCAAGGCGATTTGGAGAAACTGAAAAGCTTTTATCTTGATCGAGGCTTTTTAGATTTTGATATCACTTCCAGCCAAGTAAGCCTGTCTCCCGATAAAAGAAATGTCTATATCGTCATTAATATAGAGGAAGGACAACCTTATATTATTGATTCTGTTCAATTGAATGGTGAGTTGGTTGTCTCAGAGGCGTTGATATGGGCAGAAATCATCCAGAAAAAAGAAGATGTGTTCTCTCGACAATTGGCAACACAGTCGATTGAAGCTATTTCAACTCTGCTTGGTAATGATGGCTATTTATTCACCAAAGTTAATATTATTCCTGAAAAATTAGCCAATAATAAATTATTACTAACATATCAGGTTAATCCCGGAAAACAAGTATATGTACGTCAAATTAATTTCTCTGGTAATAATGAAACACGTGATGAAGTATTACGTCGTGAAATGACACAATTTGAAGGGCAATTAGCGAGTCACTCGAAAATCCAATTATCCAAAAGACGTATTGAACGCATGGGCTTTTTTGGCCGAGTAGATTTACGCACTGTACCTGTTGCAGGTGTTGATGATCAGGTTGATATAAATGTAAAAGTTGAAGAACAGCCCTCTGGAAGTATCCAAGCAAGTCTAGGTTATTCAGGCAGTGATGGCACAGTCATTGGGTTAGGTATATCCAAACAAAACTTTTTAGGCACAGGTAATCGGTTATCTTTTAATATTAATAGCTCATCAACAGTAGATAATTACACTTTGTCTTACGATAATCCTTATTTTACTGTTAATGGAATAAGCAGAGGGTTCGATTTATTTCATAAAGATGTGGACTTTGATGAAGACGATGATGATACGGATTATAATCTCGACAGCACCGGCGCTACAGTACGTTTTGGTTACCCTATTTCAGATACGCAGCGTTTGTCTTTTGGCATGACCGTTAAAGAAACGAATATTGAACTAGGTACAGACCCATCGAATGAAGTGAGCAACTATGTTGACTTATATGGCAGTAATTATGACGATGTGCTGACTAATTTATCTTGGACGTCTATTGATTTAATCGGTGGCATTTTGCCTACATCAGGTTATTCGACGAGATTGAGTTTAAATCTAAGTTTGCCTTCAATTAGTGATCAAACATATGGCAAGATTAATTTAACATCACAAAGATACTGGAGTTTGGGCGATTCTAATCTATGGCTCTTTCATTTAAAAACACGTTTAGGCTATGGGTTTGGGTATGATAATTCTGACGAGCTACCTTTTTATGAATATTACAGAGCAGGTGGTACAGGCACCGTTCGTGGTTACGATTCTTCATCACTTGGCCCGTTAGATTCCTACGACAGTAGTTCAAGCCAAACAGCTGAAGCACAAGGCGGAAATATATTAATAATAGGTAAAGTCGAATTGATATTTCCTCTCCCTTTTGTAGAGAATCACAAGTCAGTACGAACCGCACTTTTTCTTGATGCGGGTAATGTTTTTATTGATCAATGTCTTGATAATAATGACTTTTGTGAAGAAGGTGTTGATCTTGCCGAAATCCGTTTCAGCTTAGGTTTGAGCTGGACATGGGTAACACCTATTGCACCATTATCATTTAATCTAGCGAGAGCGTTAAATGCAGACGAAGATGATGATACAGATGTGTTTCAATTTCAGTTAGGAACAACGTTTTAATTTCAGGAGTTATTATGAACGTACGCATTATTTTAATTGTTTTTTTATCGCTGTTTAGTCTTAATAGTTGGTCGTTAGAGGTTGCTGTCGTTGATATTCGTATTGCTATCTTTCAAAGTGCTGCGGCTCAAGATGCATTGAAAGAGCCACAAGCTCAAATATCGGCAATTGAAAAGCAAATTCAACAAGAAAATAAAGAATTGCAAGCTATGTCTGCAGCATTAAAACGTGATGAGTTAACACTTAGTAAAGAAGAATTTGAAACTAGACAAAGAGAAATAGCGCAGAGGAATAATGCTCTGCGTAATAAAGTAAAGAATACACAGCGTCAAGCCCAATTGTTAGAGCAAAAATTATTGGCAAGTCTAAAGCCTAAAGCCGAAGCAATTTTGAAAAAAATAATTGAAGAAAAAAAATTAGACCTACTGCTAAATAGCCAATCAAGTGTTTATTTTAAATCTGAAATGGATATAACCAACGAGCTAACTCGTCGAATGAATGAGGGCAATTAATGTCATTTACCTTATTGCAGCTTGCAGAGCATGTTGGTGGAACCGTTGTTGGTAATCCCGATGTTACAATAGAAAAATTAGGCACACTTGATGATGCTGATGAAGGCTCTTTAAGTTTTTTGGCAAACCCTAAATATCAAAATAAATTAGCGGCCTCCAATGCGGGTGCTGTATTGCTAAGAGATAAAGCATTAGCGACTTCAGTAAAGAATGCCATCATAGTAGAAAATCCTTATCTTGCCTTTGCGCTATTAACACATAAATTCGTCAAGCAAACTAAAACTTGGAACGGCATACATCCAAGTGCTGTTATTGCTGAGGGTTCTGTTATTGGAGACAATGTTTATATTGGTCCTAATGTTGTGCTTGAATCTGGTGTTGTTCTAAATGATGGCGTAGAAATTGGCCCTGCTAGTGTTATTGGGGCAAACGTTACAATTGGAAACAATACCAAATTAGCCGCTAATGTTACTCTATATCACGACGTTGCAATCGGTCATTCTTGTTTAATACATAGTGGTGCGGTTATTGGTGCAGATGGTTTTGGTTTTGCACCTAGTCCGCAGGGCTGGGTTAAGATCATGCAACTTGGTGCTGTTTATGTAGGCAATCATGTAGAGATTGGAGCGAATACCACCATTGATCGTGGCGCAATCGAAGATACACACATAGGGAATGGTGTTATTATTGACAACCAAGTACAGATTGCTCATAACGTGGTAATTGGTGATAATAGCGCGATTGCCGGTTGCTCGGCTGTGGCTGGCAGTACTCATATTGGAGAGCGCTGCACTATTGCCGGTGGCGTAGGTATAATTGGTCATTTGACAATCACTGATGATGTTCATATAACCGCAATGAGTCTCGTAAGTAAGTCTATCAATAAGTCTGGATCATATTCTTCAGGTACTGGTTTAGAACCAACAGATAAATGGCGGCGTTCAGCGGCTAGATTGAGACGGATAGACGATATGGCAAAACAGATTGTCAAACTAGAAGTTAAATTTAATGAGTTATGAAATAAATAAGAAGGCAAACAATAAATGTTAGATATAAACGAGATTCGCCGATATCTTCCTCATAGATACCCTTTTTTGCTCGTAGACCGTGTTGTAGAGTTAACGCTTAATGAATCTATTGTTGCTTACAAAAATATAACGATTAACGAACCTTTTTTTAATGGTCATTTTCCTGATCATCCTGTTATGCCTGGGGTACTTATTATTGAAGCGATGGCCCAAGCGGCTGGCGTGCTAGGTTTTAAAACCATGGACAAAACGCCTGAAGATGGTTCTATTTATTATTTTGTTGGTGCAGATAAAGCACGCTTTAAGCGCCCTGTGGTTCCAGGTGATCGTTTGCAGTTAGAAGCAAGAATTGTTACTGAAAAAAGAGGCATTTGGAAGTTTGAATGTAAAGCAACGGTTGACGGCGAATTAGCTTGCTCGGCAACCATTATGTGTGCAGATAGGAAAATCTAGTCATGGCCATACATGCATCAGCTATTATCGACCCGAAAGCAGAAATCGATTCCAGTGTAGAGATTGGGCCGTTCTCAATTGTTGGTCCAGATGTATGTATAGGTGCAGGCACCGTTGTTAAGTCACATGTTGTTATTAATGGGCATACCACTATTGGTGAAAATAATGAGATTTTTCAATTCGCTTCAGTAGGTGAAGCAAATCAAGACAAAAAATATAACGGTGAGCCAACAAAACTTATTATTGGGGATAATAATGTCATTCGAGAAAGTGCAACGTTGCATCGAGGGACTATCCAAGATAACAGTATTACAATGATTGGTAATGGTAATTTATTTATGGCTTGTAGCCATGTTGGTCATGACTGTATTGTTGGTGATAATAATGTTTTTGCTAATTATGTGGCTCTTGCTGGACATGTGGTTGTTGGTGATTCAGTCATATTAGGTGGTTATACCGGTGTGCATCAATTTTGCCGAATATCATCATTTAGTATGTGCGGTATGGGGTCTATGGTGAATAAAGATATTCCTCGATACATCATGGTATCTGGTGAACCTGCTAAAGCACACGGGATGAATTTTGAAGGAATGCGTAGGAGAGGCATGTCTAAGGGGGTTATTAAGGCACTGCGAGATGCATATAAATATGTTTATATGAAGGGCATAAAACTTGATGTAGCAATACAAGAGTTAGAACAAGGTTTAGCGAAAGAATTTATAGAAGTGCAATATTTTGTTGACTCAATTCAACAGTCTACTCGAGGTATTATCAGATAAAGATACGAGTGACATTATTATTATGAGCCCCAGATATGTCTGGGGTTTTTTTATTGTTGATTAGAATGTTTTTATATGGCTGTTTTTATATGGCTGTTTTTACAGGAGAGCGAATTGTCTGATCATTATGTTATTGTGGCTGGAGAAGCGTCAGGCGATATTTTAGGGGCTAACTTGATCGCTCATCTAAAAAAACTTGACTCAACAGCAAAGTTTATTGGTATTGGTGGTCCTTTGATGGAGGCTCAAGGCTTTGAATCTATTGTTCCTATGGACCGACTCTCGGTAATGGGACTGTTTGAAGTTCTAGGCAGATTGAGAGAACTATTAGCAATACGAAAACGCGTATTTAACCAATGTTTAGCGCAACCACCTAAGGCTTTTATTGGTATTGACTCCCCTGATTTTAATTTGCCATTAGAGAAGAAGCTAAAAGAAAAAGGTATTAAAACCATACATTATGTGAGTCCTTCTGTTTGGGCTTGGCGAAAAAAACGTATTTTTAAGATTAAAGAATCCGTAAATTTAATGTTGACTTTATTTCCTTTTGAAGTAGACGTTTATCGACAACATGATATTCCAGTTGTCTGTGTTGGTCATACGTTAGCGGATGATATAGCGTTAGATGTTGATCAGCAGACCGCAAGAAAGTTATTAACTATTGCTGAAGATATTGCTCCGGTATTTGCAATTTTACCTGGGTCACGCGGAGGGGAAGTGAGTCGTTTAATGCCTGTTTTCGCTGAGGCTATGTTACTTATTAAAAATCAAATCTCTAGTGCCACTTTTATTATCCCCGCGGCAAGTCTAGCAAGAAGAGAGCAAATAGAAAATTGTTTAGCTGAAGCGCCTACAAGAGAGCTATCAACGTATACGACCATCATAGATGGTCAGTCTCGTACAGCCATGATGGCATCTGATGGCATTTTATTGGCCTCTGGCACAGCAACACTTGAAGCAATGTTAGTAAAACGCCCTATGGTAGTAGCTTATCGGTTTGCTCCATTGACCTACGCTATTATGTCTAGAATGCAAACAGTTGATTATGTTGCATTGCCCAATTTGTTAGCGAGTAATAGGCCACTTGTACCTGAACTAATTCAAAATTACGCAACACCAACAGCACTCGCTGAGAATTTAATAGATACTTGGAGGACATTTAATCAAAGTTCAGAAATAAAGAATACGTATATTGAGTTACATAAAACATTGCGCAAAAATGCAGGTGGGCAAGCTGCAAAAGCCATTATGAATTTAATAAATGAGAAATAATCTATTAGTAAATAATGTAAGGATTTTAGCACTTAGGCTAATTAAAATTAAATTAATAGCAAACAGATAGCCAAGGGTAAAATGACACAAGACAGTAATTCTATAGACGTAACCGCTAAGAAAAATAAAACAAAAGTAGGGCTTCCTCCCTTTGTGAGTGACGTTTACTTTGGTCACTTATTTGCTGGTGCGGATGAAGCGGGTCGAGGACCTCTTGCCGGCGATGTTGTGGCCGCTGCGGTTATTCTTGACCCAAATAATCCAATAGAAGGATTAGCCGACTCTAAAAAGTTGTCTGAGAAAAAACGAGTCGTATTGTTTGCTGAAATTAAAGAAAAAGCGTTAGCCTTTGCTATTGCCCGTGCAAGCGTTGCTGAAATTGATGAGATAAATATTTTACATGCCAGTATGTTAGCTATGGAGCGCGCTATTTCTGGGTTAAATATCATACCAGAGCATGCACTTATTGATGGTAATCGTATTCCTAATAATTTGCCTTGTAGCGCAGAAGCCGTGGTGAAAGGGGATGATAGAGTGGCGGCTATATCGGCAGCTTCTATTTTAGCTAAAGTAGAGCGCGATAATGAAATTACGGCATTAGCAGAAAGATATCCGGGCTACGGATTAGATAAACATAAAGGTTATCCTACCGTACAGCACCTAGCCGCACTTGAAGAGCTAGGTGTGACTCCTATTCATAGACAAAGTTTTGCTCCTGTAAAACGCCTATTACAAAAAAATTAAAGGATTTTTGTGTCCACATCATTTATTCATTTACATTTACATACTGAATTCTCACTAGTAGATGGTTTGGTAAAAATAAAAGGGTTACTAAGTGCTACTGAGTCTCTTGGTATGCCCGCTGTCGCCATCACAGACGTAAATAATTTATGTGGTTTTGTACGCTTCTATAAAGGCGCTATTGGGGCAGGAATCAAACCTATTTGTGGCACTGACGTTGTTGTTGAGGCAGATGGAGAGCTAGAACAAAATTATCGATTGACTCTATTAGCCATATCTAATCAGGGTTATAAAAACATTATCAAGGTGATCTCTAAAGGTTATCAGCTAGGTCAGTTTGAAGGTAAGCCGATTGTACAGCGAGCATGGATTGAAGAACATCAAGCCGACATACTTGTTTTATCTGGCGCATTGCATGGTGACATCGGGCAACATCTTAGTGCACACAAGATGCTGCAAGCAAAGCAGAGTCTTGAGCGTTGGATGCAAGTCTTTCCTAATCGTTTTTATATCGAATTACAGCGTACCAATCGTGTGGGTGAAAGTGAGTATATTCATGCTGTTGTGCCATTGGCTGTTGAGTTAAATTGTCCTGTTGTAGCAACCAATGATGTGCGTTTTTTAAAAAGAGAAGATTTTGAAGCACACGAAGCAAGAGTATGTATTCATGATGGTGTCACCGTTGATGATCCTCGTCGCAAAAAACGCTATTCAGAAGAGCAGTATCTTAAATCATCAGATGAAATGGCTGCCCTGTTTGATGATATTCCAGAAGCATTAGCCAATACAGTTGAAATAGCCAAACGCTGTAATGTCGACGTATTACTCGGCGAATATTTTTTACCAGACTTTCCTGTACCTGATGGCATGACGATGGACGTCTTCTTTAATGAACTTGCACATAAAGGCTTAAAAGTTCGTTTTGATTTCTTAGTGAAAAAATACGGTAAGCGTGTTCTTGATAGAAAACAAGAATATCTTGATCGTTTAGATTTTGAATTGAATATTATTAATCAAATGGGTTTTCCTGGTTATTTTTTGATTGTGATGGATTTTATTCAATGGGCAAAAGATAACGATATTCCCGTTGGACCCGGTCGAGGTTCTGGTGCAGGGTCTTTGGTGGCTTATGCGTTAAACATTACCGATGTTGATCCTTTAGAATACGATTTGCTATTTGAACGTTTTTTGAACCCTGAACGTGTTTCTATGCCAGATTTTGATATTGATTTCTGTATGGAGAATAGAGATAGAGTCATCGACTATGTAGCCCAAACTTATGGTCGAGATGCGGTTTCGCAAATTATTACCTTTGGGGCTATGGCGGCTAAAGCCGTTGTTCGAGATGTTGCTCGTGTGTTAGGTAAACCTTATAGCTTAGGAGATAAGTTATCAAAATTGATTCCCTTTGAAATCGGTATGACTTTAACTAAGGCGCTAGAGGACGAACCAGCGCTACAAGAGTTTATTGATGGTGATGAGAGTGCGGCAGATATAATGGAGATGGCTCTGTCTCTTGAAGGTGTTGTGCGTAACTTCGGTAAACATGCTGGTGGAGTGGTCATTGCGCCAACCAAGCTAACGGATTTTGCTCCGCTCTATTGTGAAGAAGATGGCAGCGGTTTAGTCACCCAATACGATAAAAACGATGTTGAAGAAGCCGGTCTCGTTAAGTTTGACTTTCTTGGCTTGAGAACTCTGACTGTCGTTGATTGGGCCGTTAAAAATATCAACGAAATGCATGCACAAGAAGGCAAAGACAAGCTTGATATCACTATGATTGATCTAGAAGATCAATCGACTTACGACTTACTGAAAAGAGCAGAAACGACAGCGATATTTCAGTTAGAATCCCGCGGAATGAAAGAGCTAATAAAAAAACTATTGCCTTCTCGTTTCGAAGACATTATCGCTCTGGTTGCTCTATATCGTCCGGGACCATTAGGCTCAGGCATGGTAGATGACTTTATTAACCGTAAGCACGGTCGTGCTGAACTTGCCTTTCCTCACCCTGATTATCAGCATGATGACCTAATTCCTGTTTTAGAACCTACCTATGGCATTATTTTATACCAAGAACAGGTTATGCAAATTGCGCAAGTACTTGCCCGTTTTACTCTTGGTGGTGCCGATTTACTGCGTCGAGCTATGGGTAAAAAGAATGCAGAAGTCATGGCTGAGCAACGCCTTATCTTTATGGAAGGGGCGAGCAAACATGGTGTTAATGAAGAGCTTTCAGGAAACATTTTTGACTTGATGGAAAAGTTTGCCGGTTATGGATTTAATAAATCTCATTCGGCGGCGTATGCGTTAGTTTCTTATCAAACGGCTTGGTTAAAAAATCATTATCCAGCCCCTTTTATGGCGGCCGTGTTATCAGCTGATATGCAAAATACCGATAAAATAGTTATTTTTATCGAAGAATGCCGTGATATGAAATTA
>Ga0308007_10000719_pt1 | contig 14862 bp, 9 predicted proteins | sample Neamet71_FD_203152 | JGI IMG/M metagenome (GOLD analysis project Ga0308007, IMG submission 203152) | Marine microbial communities from water near the shore, Antarctic Ocean - #71 | ecosystem: Environmental > Aquatic > Marine > Unclassified | place: Southern Ocean | collected 2014-06-07
AACATGAAGACACATGCAAAAAAAGATGGTAGTGATTGGATTTTAAATGGATCAAAAATGTGGATAACCAATGGTTCTATTGCGGATATTTGTATTGCTTGGGCTATGACAGATGAAGGAGTAAAAGGATTTATTGTTGAAAAAGATATGCCTGGCTTTGACACTCAAGAAATCCATAATAAATTTTCTCTAAGAGCTTCCGTAACAGCTGGTCTTTTCTTTGATAATGTAAGAATTCCAGACACAAATGTACTGCCTAATATAGTGGGAATGAAAGGTCCTTTAAGCTGCTTAAGTCAAGCACGTTATGGAATATCATGGGGTGTTATTGGTGCTGCACAAGCCTGTCTAAACGAGGTGCTTAATTATACCAATGAACGTGTGTTATTTAATCGACCTTTATCGCACAATCAATCGATGCAAATTCGACTTGCAGAAATGGCAAGAAATATAACTACTGCTCAATTATTAGCATTTAAATTAGGTAAATTAAAAGACTCAGGACGCTTAACTCCATCACAGATATCTATAGCTAAATGGAATAATTGCAGAATGGCTCTCGATATAGCTAGAGATGCCAGGGATATTCTTGGTGGTAGTGGTATAAGCGCAGAATATGTTCCTATTCGTCATATGTTAAATCTCGAGAGTGTTATAACTTACGAAGGCACTGAAACTGTTCATCAGCTAATTGTAGGTAAAGAGTTAACAGGCGTTAATGCCTTTTAAAAGAGTAAATTAATACTTTAGATTTAAATAAAAAAATGTGGCGTATTGCAGCGCCCATGATTCTATCTAATATCTCTATACCCCTTGTTGGAATTACAGATACTGTCATTACAGGGCATCTAGAAAATCCAGAATATATCGCTAGTATTGCGGTAGCTACAACCATAATCGGGTTCTTCATCGCTAGTATGAACTTCCTGAGAATGGGAACCACAGGGATAACCGCCCAATATATTGGAGCACAAAACCTAAATGGATTAAGGGTTATTCTTGGACAAACATTACTTGTGGCAGTGTTGATTTCTTTTTTAGTCCTTTTGCTGCAATCCGATATAAATAAAGTTGGATTGATGCTAATTGGCTCCAATGAAAGTGTCGCTTATTATGCAAGTCAATATTTCTATATTAGAATCTGGGGAATACCAGCTACACTCATAAATTTCTCCTTAATTGGATGGTTTATTGGCCTCCAAAATGCATCTGTGCCACTTAAAATGGTAATCGCAACAAATATTACCAATATCGTATTGAGTTTAACTTTTGTATTAGTTTTTAATATGCAAATTAATGGCATCGCTCTGGCATCAGTCATAGCCGAGATTATTGGAATGTTAATTGGTTTTAAATATATAAAAAACGAACTAGTAAAATATCCAGGCGAGTGGCTTTACAAAAATATCTTCCGATTAAGTGCTTATAAACGATTTATTAAAATCAATACGAATATATTTATTAGAACTATTGCTCTTATTTTTACCTTTGCATTCATTACAGCACAAGGTGCAAGATACGGAGGAATCATTTTAGGGGCAAACGCTCTTCTTATGAATCTGCAAAATCTTTTGGCTTACATTCTTGATGGCTTCGCTCATGCGGCAGAAGCATTGGTAGGAAAAGCCGTAGGCAAAAGAGACAATCAATTATTCAAAGCTGCTGTTAAAATTTGCTTAAAATGGTCAGTTTATATCGCGATTATATTCGCTCTAATCTATGCTTTGACAGGTAAATACATGATCTCCCTCATGACCCATCATCAAATTATTCGTGATACCGCTATCGAATATCTCCCTTGGATAATTATCTCACCAATTGTTTCAGTCTGGTCTTTTTTATATGACGGCGTATTTGTTGGAGCTACTCGCTCTAAAGATATGCGAAATGCAATGCTAGGCTCATTATTTTTGGTCTTCCTACCAAGCTGGTATCTTCTTCAGCCACTAGGTAACCATGGTCTATGGCTAGCTTTTACATTGTTTATGTTCAGTAGGGGGTTAAGCATGCATTTACTCTATAAAAGAATAAATCTTTCATCAGATTAATAATCTGTATTTATCACGATCAGTTCTCTGTATTTCACTGGCATTTTCAGAATACCTTTGATTATTTGATTTAACAAAGGTTATGACGTTTGTTCCTCCACAGCCCGCCATGCAGAATCAATCGCTGCATTAACATATGCATAAGCCTCAGAATCTGAATTTGCGATTGAAATTTTTCCAAACTGTGCACGCCCTATTTCATGCGGTGCTTTTCCTTCTTCCCATTCCGGGTCATCTAGCGATGAATACTCATAAGCATAACCATGCGGCCAACGGTTTACCGTAATTGCTTTGATATCGATCTCATGATTGAAGCCGTGAGGTCCCAATAATGCCTGAAGTTGATCGCGTATTTGCTGCTCATAAGTAGTAAATGATGTTGAATACACAACATGACGACCTGCCTTATATAATTCTCGTGCAGTTTCTTTGCCAGTTGCTTTTACCTCTGGAATGCTCATCATAAAGATTACCATTGGATCACTGGTTTTTTTAGGTGGCTGATATCCGCCTGTTGTAGTAAAAGGAGATGTAGTAACTACAACAAAAGGATCTTTTGGACAGTCAATTCTATTAACACCAAGCTCAGAGAATGCAATGCCATCTTCTAAATGGATATTGGCCCAAACAAGTGGAACTTTTTCAGCATAACGAAGGCCGTCTTTTTGTGATTCAGGTAACTCTGGACATAAGTGAGGAATCATATTGTTATAACAAGCTAAGATACTGTGTTTGCCTGTGACTCTTAATGCCTTGCCCTCCTTTACATAATCTACTTCCACACGATCATCATCTGTTTGTCGCACACCAACTACCGTGCTATTGAGTCTTAATCGGACTGATTGTTCATTTCTGTCAAGGACATTGTAATTAAAATGACTGGTAGAAATATTAGTAAAATTTGCATCCCCCAAAGTTACTGCTGGAATCAATTTCTTTACCAATAATCTTGGTATGGAGGCATTTCCGTCTGGAAAATATAAGGATTCACCGCCACTCATTGTCCGTAATAAAATCTTTTGCAAAAATTTTGCTAGTCTGCCCATTCCCTGCATACCAGGTGCACCAATTGAAATAGCCTCCATAACGCTAATATTTTTTCCACCAACACCCCAAATTAATTTCATAAACGCATAGAATATCGATGAGGTTTCAGCATCTAAACCAACCCGATCTGATAAGAAATCTTCGTAACTTACAGATTGAACATATCGATAAGATTCACGAAGAGAAAGATCATCTAGATAGTCTCGCCCCCCACTTAAAAATTCTATTAATTTATTTTGCTCAATGACTGATATAGGCAATGCTTTAATAGCAGTCTCAATATCTCCCTCGCCTTGATTTAAAGATAACCAATTAGCTTTAACGGTAACATGACCATTAGGACCTGGAAGAGCTAAGACGCTTTGTGCATTGGTACTGGTTAATGATTCAAAACCATCAATCTCATTATTTTTCATAGCATCTAAATCAATGCCCAAGTCATGGAGTAAGCCTTTTGCTTCCTCACTGTAATCTCTCGGATTCTCTAAATTGACAGAACCACCAATACCTAATAATAATCGCCCGTCATGATTAAATTCATTACGTTTAGCGTGACCACCAAAATCATCATGGTTATCCAATATTAAAATGCGTGCATCTTGGCCCATTTTTTGTTGATAAAACCACGCTGTCGCAAGACCACTTATTCCTGCACCCACTATCACTAAATCATATTCTTCATTTAATTCTTTGTAGGAGGACGGTTTTTGACCTGCCCATGCTAGTGCATGCGCTACCTCAAAAGAACCCTGATGACTGCCACGCATACCGTTAAGCATGGGCGGGTAATTAGAGAAAGATTTACCTAATTCATGAGTCAATAAATCACTCTGTCCAAATAAATTAAGAGGACTGAGAGCATTAACTCCTGTACCAATGATCACACCATTACAGAAATCTCGCCGTGTTACATTTTTCTTCATAACCAAATCCAATTATTTACTTTATTAATTCCATAGTCTAACATGTCATGTGACATGTCAAATAATAACCAATTTATAACTGAACGAAAAATTCAAATAGTCCAAAATGCTATAGATATTATTGCTCATCAGGGTTATTCGCAATTAAGTATGCGCGCAGTGGCACGAAAGAGTGAATTAAAGTTAGGCGCCTTACAGTATCATTATCCAAAATGGGAAAACCTACTTAAAGCTATAGCTGACTATATAATTCAGGTTTATTATTTAGATACCAAGCAAGAATATAAAGGCTCAATGGATCTCGAGGAAATACTCATATTCATTTTAGATGACCCGATAAAACAGACAATACCAACAGATAAACTATTTCCACAACTATGGGCAATGACTCAAGTTGAGCCAATCATGAAAAATCTCATGAATGAAATTTATGAGATGTACTTTAATAATTTAAAGAAGCTATTAGAAGAAGGTGGCGCTGTTCAACCGCGAATCCAAGCACTTGTTCTTATGTCCTTCTTAGAAGGAACAACCTTATTTATTAGTAAAGACTCTAAATGGGAAAATGATGCTGAAAACGTAAAAGAATTCGTTCTTGATTACATAAAAAATATGAATAAGTTTAATATTGATAAAAAGGAAAAATTATGAGTACGAAAATCACACTAGATTACCAAATCAACCGGTTGGGCTTGTGGTCCGCCATCCTACTGATCGTCTCGGGGGTGATCTCCATGTTTTTACCACTGGATATCCCCGCAGGTGCTGCTGCGGAACATGCAGATCGTGTGGCTTGGCTGAGTAATAACCGAGGTGCTTTTATCGCCGGTTGGGCAACTCAGATTGTCGCTATGTTCTGTGCATCTGTCGTTTTATTTGGGATTACCTGGCAGATTAGCGGGAAAAATCCGCTGTGCGCGATACTCGCGGCGATGGTGGTTCTGGTGTCCGTTGTTGCCTATATTATCCCGAAGTTTATGGCGGTGTGGACCATACCTCAGTTAGCAGAGGTCCTTTCAAGCGGTGTGACGGGTGCTGGTGCTGAGTTGGCTGATCCTCTACTTCGCATACTGAATGTGAGCGCACACTTTTCGCTATATGCGGCTCTCGAGGAACTTGGTTTCTGGATGTGGGCGATTTTTGGTCTGCTAGTGGCGGTCCCACTGTATGGCGATTCAGTGGCTTCAAAAATTGCGGCAGTTACTCTGGGATATATTGGTATCTCCTATCACTTTCTGGTGGCTGCGTTGCTGGTCGGTATTGTGGATCCGTCCACGATTTCCGGCTACCTCGAATTCTCGTTCAATATCATCGTAATCGTAATAATCGCAATGGGCTTTCAATTCAAAGCAGCGCTGGCTGAGGCTACTCAATTTAATTAAAAGAATAGAGGTTTAAAATGTCAGGATTAAATGAACAAGTTAAGTTAGAAATTGATCATGCTTTTGCACGTCAACAGAGCTATGCCTTAGAGCTACGAAAGTCAGATTATAAAAGAAGAATTGCGGTGCTTGATCGATTTGAACAGGTATTTCGAGCCTCAGAAGAAAAAATATACAAGTCTGCCGCCGGCGATTTTGGCAAGCCGCAAGCTGAAACGGATATGGCAGAGATAATGCCAGTTCTGATGGAGCTTAAGCATGTACGTAAAAACCTGAAAAAATGGATGAAGCCGGTTCCAGTTAGGGCGACCATGACGCTATTTGGCACTTCATCGAAAATTGTCAAAGAGCCAAAGGGCGTAACCTTGGTAGTATCACCTTGGAATTATCCCTTTGCCCTGTCTTTTCGCCCTATGATCTCTTCTATTGCGGCAGGTAATACAGTCATCATTAAGCCTTCGGAGATGACGCCTAACATGTCTGCTATTATCAGTGAGATTGTCGAAAAAGCATTCAGTCCAGAGGAAGTTTGTCTATTTCAAGGAGAAGCTGACGTAGCCAGTTATTTAACTAACTTACCCTTTGATCATATTTTCTTCACGGGTAGTCCGGCGGTTGGGAAACACGTGATGGCGGCTGCGGCAAGAAATCTAACATCGGTAACGTTAGAGTTGGGCGGTAAAAGTCCGGTAATCGTCGACCAGTCGGTAGACATTAAAAAAGCCGTGAAGTCCATTGCCTGGGGTAAGTTTGTCAATAATGGACAAACTTGTATCGCGCCAGATTACCTCTATGTTCATGAGTCAATTAAAGGTGAATTTGTTACAGAAATGGTGGCCTGTGTTGATAAGCAGTATGGCCTAGGTAATGATGCTAAGGATAATGATGATTATTGCCAGGTCGTCAATGATAGTCACTACCAACGTATTAGACGGCTGCTGACCGATGCGCAGGCACAAGGTGGCAAGCTGATTACGGGAGGTCAAACTGATGATGTGGGACGATTTATAGCACCAACATTGATTGAAGGGATGTCGAGGGATGCAGCTATCATGAGTGAGGAGATATTTGGCCCTTTATTACCGATAATTACTTTTACTGATCTTGATGAAGTGATCTCATATGTCAACAGTAAACCTAAACCCTTGGCCCTATATATTTTTAGCAAAGATAGTCGCAATATTGAAAAAATACTGACAGAAACCAGCGCGGGTGATTCCTGCATCAACCAAACGATGATGCATGCTGCGCACCAGAACCTGCCGTTCGGTGGGGTTAACAATAGTGGCATTGGTAAGTCGGGAGGTATATGGGGCTTTGACGCCTTCAGTCACGGACGAAGTGTATTAACTGATAAATTTAGCTCTGCATCAATGCTGCATCCGCCTTACACGCCAAAGGTTAGGAAATTGATCAAAATGGCTATTAAGATGATGTCATAATTAACTTTAAATGCTGTTCAGCTTATTTAAAGGCTGCCAGCGAGTAAAAATTGAAGCATATGTTGTCAATGCAGGTTTGCATCGTCTTAGTGAGGTTTTTAATTGTGCCTCAAATCAGGCGGCACACGCAAAAGGTGAACTACAAGTTATGCATTACAATCAACCCATTTTTTCGATCTGACCTTTTACTGAATTATTAGCCCATTTGTAAGCAATCACGGCAGAGAGAATGTTCGCTATAGCGTAAGCCATAAAAATACCGCTTATCCCATAAAAATATCTCAACAAATAAGCTAAAGGAAGATAAATTATGATCATTCGTGCCACGCTAATAATAACAGCCGGTCCTGGTTTCCCCATACCATTAAATGAGGCATTCATAGCCATAACGATTCCATAAGCACCATAACTAATAGGTGCTATCAATAAAAATAATGTAGCCGTATTTTTCACTGTAGGATTTGCACTAAATAATGACGGTAAAAAATCACTAAAAAATAGAAGAAATACAGCCATAACGACTCCGGACAAGAGACAAAATCTTGAACACAAGCGTAAAGCAGTATGTATTCTTTCGGCTTTAGCGGCCGATATATTCTGCCCTATAAACGGACCTATTACCGCTGAGAGTGCGTAAAACATAACTAACACCAAGGATTCGATTCGACTTGCCACACCAAAACCAGCAACCGCCTCTGTTCCATACTGCGCTAACATTGCGGTTATAACCGCTGTAGCAATAGGAATAATGGCATTTGTTCCTGCGGCAGGAATACCAACATGTAATATATCGCCCCAAGATGAACGCAATTCATCGAGCTTAGGCACTCTAAAGCTCAGCATATGTATACGCTCATGCATCAAATAAAGTGTTCCCAAAAATATGGCACCTCGAGCTATTAATGCTGCCATTGCAGCACCTTTTAAGCCCATTGCGGGGATTGGGCCAAGACCAAAAATCATTATTGGATCCAGTAAGATATTTGTTATAGAAGCGATAATCATTAATAAACTTGGCAATCGTGTGTCGCCAGTCGCTCGCATGCTACTCATCCCAACCATACCAACAACCACAAAAGGAACGCCAATATATAAAACTTGCATATACTCCTTTATCAGAGGAATCATGTCGCTCGGCGCGCCTAAAGCAGTAAATAATAAATCTATAGTTAAGATTCCAACTAAACAAAAAGCAGCTGTAATTAAAAAAGAAAGTAAGAGGCTGTCTGTTGCTAATCGTGCAGCACGTTCAACTTTATTTGCACCAATTGCTCTTGCCACAACAGAGGAAGTACCTGCACCTAGTCCAATGGCAACACTTGTTACAATCATTAGAATGGGAAAAGCAAAGCTCAGCGCAGCAAGCTCGCGGTCACCCACCATTCCGATAAATAAAGCATCGACAAAGCCTTGCAACATCATCGCAAAAACACCAAAAAAAACAGGCACGGTCATTTTGACCAAATGATTACCTACTGGGCCCGAAGTAAGACGAGCTTGATTTGATGTCATAGAATTACCAGGGGAAATTTATACTGTCATATTTTAGAGATTTACGGACCTATTATAGCGAGCTTGGTCTTTTTAAACAGCCCTAAGGATCAAATCAACATTAAGTGATTAACGCCCTTATACATTCAAAAAAGTAGCAATACTTTTGGCTGCCTCTCTTCCTTCAAAAACAGCAGTGACTACCAGATCTGAGCCACGCACAGCATCACCGCCAGCAAAAATTTTTGTATTACTGGTCTGAAAAGGAAGATTTTTTTCAGCCTCAACTTGAATACAGCCATTTTCTTCTAAAGCTACGTTATTCTCTTGAAGCCATTGCGGTGGTTTAGGTAAATATCCAAAAGCAATAATGACTGCATCTGCAGGTAATATCTCTTCTGTCCCTTTAATTAATTCTGGAACACGCCTGCCACTTTCATCGGGCTCGCCTAGACGAGTATCAATAACTTTAACCCCCATAACTTGGTCTTTACCAATAATCTCAATGGGTTGTTTATTGAACAAAAATTTAACGCCTTCCTCATAACTGTTTGCCACTTCTCGTCTCGATCCTGGCATATTTTCTTCATCTCTACGATATATACAACTTACGCTTTTAGCACCTTGCCTGATGGCAGTTCTATTGCAATCCATTCCAGTATCACCACCACCGAGTACAATTACATTTTTTTCTGCAAAATCAATATAAGGACCATCACTATTATCAATCCCAAGCTCTTTATTTACATTGCCAATCAAATAAGGCAATGCTTCGTGAACGCCGGGTATATTTTGACCATCAAACCCGCCATTAACTGGCTTATAAGTTCCAGTACCAACAAATACAGCATCGAATTCTTGATAAATTGAATCAAAACTTTTATCTTTTCCTATCTTTGTATTTAAAACAAACTCAACGCCCATACCTTCAAGAATTTCTCGACGCGTTTTTACCACCTTTTTTTCTAACTTAAATGGCGGGATCCCAAAAGTTAACAAACCCCCGATTTCTGGATACGCGTCAAATACTACTGAGCGAATACCCTTACGAGCAAGCACATCAGCAGTTGCAAGTCCCGCCGGTCCCGCACCTATAATTGCAACATGCTTTCCTGTGTCTATGATATTTGACATATCAGGACGCCAACCTTGCTTGAAGGCCTCGTCACTTATATAGCGCTCGATATTGCCTATGCTTACAGCGCCCACTCCATTATTAAGCGTACATGCACCCTCACAAAGTCGATCTTGCGGGCAAACACGTCCGCAGATTTCAGGTAATGAATTAGTTTGGTGTGAAAGTTCAGCAGCTTCGAACAATCGACCCTCTTCAATCAATTCTAACCAGTTAGGAATATAATTATGTACGGGACATTTCCATTCACAATAAGGAACCCCGCAAGATATACACCTGCCAGCCTGAGCTGCTGCTTGCGCGCCATCATAGGAACCGTATATCTCGTCAAAGTGCTTGATACGAACTTCAGCGACCTCTTTGTCTGGATCACGCCTTGGTAATTCAATAAATTGTAATGGATGCTTAGACATGACTTTTTCTATGCAGCCTCTCTTAATGAAGTAATTAAGGAGCCTAATTCTGCCGCTTTTGGTTTAACAACCCAGAATTTAGATAAGTATGAGCGGTAATCTTGTATAATTTCTTTTGCCCACTCACTACCAGTCGAAAGAATATGATCATTAATAAGAGCGCGTAGATGGTGTAAATGAGCCTCCATACTTTCAGGTGTAATCCGATGAATATCGATTAATTCATGATTGTATAGATCAACAAAATTTCTTTCAATATCTAGGACATAAGCGAAGCCACCCGTCATACCAGCACCAAAATTAATTCCAGTTGGACCCAACACAACCACCACACCATCAGTCATATATTCACAACAATGATCTCCCGCCCCTTCTATTACAGCTATAGCGCCAGAATTTCTCACCGCAAAACGTTCTCCGGCATGACCTGAAGCGAAAAGATGACCACCCGTTGCACCATACAAACAAGTATTACCAATAATCACTGTATCTTTAGCAATAAAGTGAGCATCTAATGGTGGCTTTATAATAATACGCCCACCACCCATACTTTTGCCCACATAGTCATTAGCATCGCCCGTTAGATTAAGATGCATTCCAGATACATTAAATGCACCGAAACTTTGGCCAGCAGTTCCCTCTAAATTTATATTTATTGGGGTATCGATCATGCCATTATCACCATGATGCCGAGCTACTTCTCCAGCTAGCTTGGCACCGATCGATCTATTAAAATTCGAAATGGTATAGGAGAATGTTCCCCCACTTTTACTTTTTATAGCAGGTAAAATTTCCTCACTTATTATATTCGCCAACTCCCCTTTATCAAAAGGTTCGTTTCTCAAGTCAGTACAAAATCTTGCACCATCTTTTATAAGTGCATCCTTGGAAATAATGGGCGTAAGATCGAGCTGATGTTGACGTTGAGTTTCACCCGGAAGTAATTCAATTAAATCAGTACGGCCGATAATATCATCTAATTCTTTAGCTCCTAATTTTGCTAACCAATACCTCACATCCTCAGCAACAAAAGTGAAGAAATTGATAACCATCTCAGGTAAACCAATAAAATATTCACTTCTTAAGAGATTATTTTGAGTAGCTACACCGGTTGCACAATTATTCAAATGACAGATACGTAAATACTTACACCCCAGAGCAACCATGGGTCCGGTACCAAAACCAAAGCTTTCAGCACCAAGTAATGCAGCTTTAATAACATCTAAACCTGTCTTAAGACCGCCATCAGTTTGTAATCGAACTTTATGCCTCATGCCGTTTGCACTCAGGACTTGTTGCGTCTCAGCCAGCCCTAATTCCCATGGACTACCAGCGTATTTGACAGAGCTAAGTGGACTGGCTCCTGTGCCACCATCGTAACCAGAGATAGTAATTAAGTCTGCATAAGCTTTCACAACACCTGCAGCAATCGTTCCTACTCCTGGCTCAGCCACTAATTTTACCGATATTAAAGCATCCGGATTTACCTGTTTTAAATCAAAAATTAACTGCGCAAGATCTTCTATTGAATAAATATCATGGTGTGGTGGTGGTGAAATTAAACCAACACCTGGTTTTGCAAACCTGAGCTTAGCTATCATTTCATTTACTTTATGCCCCGGTAATTGACCGCCTTCTCCTGGTTTTGCACCCTGTGCTATCTTGATCTGGATAACCTCAGCATTGATTAAATATTCTGCAGTAACTCCAAATCTACCCGAAGCAATTTGCTTGATCTTAGATCGACGTTCACTGTTATAACGGGCTGGATCCTCCCCTCCTTCACCTGAATTCGAGCGAGCTCCAATTCTATTCATTGCTATAGCAAGAGCTTCATGTGCCTCAGGTGATAGAGCGCCCAATGACATACCGGCACTATCAAAGCGCAGCATAATATTCTTAGTAGGTTCAACTTCTTCCAGTGAAATAGCTGCACCGATGGGACAAGGCTTCATTAAATCTCTAATGGTTGAAACTGGGCGATCATTGACCAAGTTTGCATATTTAATATAAGTATCATAACTTCCTGTTTTTACCGCCGCTTGCAATGTCGAAATAACATCAGGGTTATAACAATGATATTCACCCTGATGAACATATTTAAGCAAACCACCTTGAGATAATGGTTCTTGAGCTATCCTAGAAATTCTTGCTAATTCTTTCTGATCGTCGAGTAAATCAGCAAACTTTGCACCTTGGATCCGACTAACAGACCCAGTAAAACAAAGATCAACTATCTCTTCATGAAACCCAATTATTTCAAATAATTGAGCCCCTCGATAACTTGCTAGAGATGAAATACCCATTTTAGACATTATTTTAAATAATCCTTTACGAACACCTCTGCGATAACTTCTACCCAGCTGTTGAGTTCTATCTACATTTCCTCTTCTCGCTAAATCATGCAAGCTTTGATAAACCAAATAAGGATAAACAGCAGTTGCTCCATATCCAATTAGACAAGCAAAATGATGCGGATCTCTTGCAACAGCGGTTTCAACAATAATATTGGTATTGCATCTTAAACCTAATTTGACTAGATGATGATGTATAGCTCCTGTAGCAAGCAATGCATGTGCGGGAAGCATCGCAGGCTTAAGATAACGATCACTTAGTAAAATAAATAATTTACCCTCTTTAACTGCCATTTCTGCTTCATTACACATTCTTTTTAAGGCAATTTCGTAATCATCCGATTCAGGGAAATTCAAATCTATAAATGCGTGGCTATCGCCAAACATATCTGGTCTTAATAATTGTCTTAATTTCTGCTGCGAAAGAATAGGTGAATTTATTATTATCTGCTCGGCATGTTTCGCAGTAACGTCAAATAAACCAATAGTCTTCCCAATATTAGTTTGCAAAGACATCACAATGCGCTCTCTTAAAGAATCTATAGGAGGATTCGTTACTTGAGCAAACTGTTGTCTTAGATAATCAAATGGTGATCTTATTTTTTTTGAAAGAATTGCCATCGGTGTATCATCACCCATGGAGCCAACTGCTTCGAGCTCTGTGGTTGCAAGAACACTAATTATCTCTTTGATCTCTTCCCGACTTACATTGAACATTTTTTGATAAGACGCCAATGTCTCTTTATCCATCGGTTCTGCAGCAGTTTTTCGATCAACTAATTCAGAATCTAAATAACGAACACCATCTTTTAGCCATTTTTTATAAGGAGCGCCGTCTTTAATTTGGTCATGAATCTTATGGTTATCAAGTAATTCACCTTTTAACAAGTCAATCGCCAACATCTCTCCAGGCCCTAACCTGCCTTTTTTGATAACAGTATCAGCTGGATAGTCATAGACACCAATTTCAGAAGCGATGGTAATATGTCGATCCTTGGTAATAACATATCGTGCTGGTCTCAATCCATTCCTATCCAAGCAACAAGCAGCGTATCTTCCATTCATCATTACAATGCCTGCCGGACCATCCCATGGCTCCATTTGGCAAGAATAAAATTCATAGAATGCCTTAATATCTGCATCCATCATTTCATTGGCCTGCCAGGCCGGTGGAATTAATATACGCATGGCTTGGATCATGCTCATCCCAGCAGCTTGCATTACTTCCAACATGTTATCCAAGGTGGAAGAATCAGAGCCATTCAAGGATATAATAGGATCGATATCCTTAATATTTGGTAGCGAGTCAGAGCGAAAATATTTACTACGAGCAATAGCCCAATTCCGATTTCCTTGGATTGTATTGATTTCACCATTATGTGCAAGATATCGAAAAGGTTGCGCCAATCGCCATTCAGGTAAGGTATTGGTTGAAAAACGCTGATGAAATAAACAAGCAGATGTCTCCATCCTTTCATCCAATAAGTCTGGGTAAAATTCAGCTAATACATTCGGCATGACCATGCCTTTGTAACTGATAGATTCGGAAGATAAACTATTTATATATGCGTATGAATCCAAAATTTCGAATTTATTTTCTGCTCTTCTTCTAGCTAAAAATAATCTACGATTAAAATTCTCAGCAGACATTTCTAGAGGGCAATTCACAAAAATTTGCTCAATATGAGGCAAGGTATTTAATGCCATTTCACCACAGACAGAGGAGTTTATTGGTACCTCTCTCCAGCCAGCTAATTCTAAGTTTTCGTCTCTTAAAGCTTTCTCAATGATACGCTTAACTTTTTTCGCAATCTTTATTTTTGGATTCAAAAAAATTGTGCCAGCAGCAAATTGATCATTCAATCTAATATTTGATTGGGCAGTGATTGCTCTTAAAAATTCAGCAGGGAATTTTATTAATAAACCACAGCCATCACCCGTTTTTCCATCTGCAGATACTGCACCTCTATGCGTCAGCCGGGTAAGTGCATCAATAGCTGTTTGAATTACCCAATGACTTGACTGATCATCAATATTAGCAATCAGACCAAAACCACAACTATCACGGTCAAATGATGGGTTATAAAGTCCTTTTACAACTCGTTTGGTCATGTTGGCTCCGAAGCATCAATTAGAGTTAAATGCTTCATAATTATTTTTTCAGATTTTTGATAACAACAGTCAGTGATGCACTGGGCTGACTCCCTAATTACTTTAAAATAGTAAAATTGATCTCAGTGCGGTATTTAATTGATTTAATTAAACAATTATCTGCGTCTAAGTATATGATATTTTGAGACTTAATTCCAGTTTAGATGATTATCATTCTGTTCAATATATTTTTTGGAGACTCGATTAAAGCGCCAAGTCAGCAAGCAGGCTGCGACAGACAATCCCATTATAAATCCACACCAAATGTAATTTGGCGGTAACTTGTAAACAATACCAACAAGATAAGATAAAGGAAATGCTAATACCCAATATGAAATTATATTTATAAACATAGGTATTTTTGTGTCTTTATAACCACGGAGTGCACCTGCAGCACCGATCTGAATTCCATCGACGATTTGAAAGACAGCAGCCACTAATAATAAGCTCATTGCCATCTCTTTAATTAAAATATC
>Ga0308007_10000723_pt1 | contig 14828 bp, 10 predicted proteins | sample Neamet71_FD_203152 | JGI IMG/M metagenome (GOLD analysis project Ga0308007, IMG submission 203152) | Marine microbial communities from water near the shore, Antarctic Ocean - #71 | ecosystem: Environmental > Aquatic > Marine > Unclassified | place: Southern Ocean | collected 2014-06-07
CCGAAAATGGTGCTAAGTTTATTTTGCAAGGCGCAGAGCAAGGCTGATATAAAGAACAGGCCTATTTGGGCTAAGCAAAAGAGATTACTAAAAATGGTAGATAGCAATCAGAGCACCCTTGCCAGACGCCTCAGAAAAGAGTTGCAGGGGGAGGTGCTGTTCGATGATTTTAGCCGTGGACGTTACAGTACCGATGCATCTATCTATCAGATAGAACCTATTGGGGTTACGGTCCCGAAAACAGAGCAGGATGTACAAATTGCACTACAGATAGCTGTGGCTGAAGGTATTCCGGTACTACCCAGAGGCGCTGGCACCTCCCAAACCGGGCAGGCTATCGGTGAAGCGCTGATCATTGATACTACCAAGCACCTCAATCGGCTTTTGGAATTTGACGCTGAGGCGCGCACCGTCTGTGTCCAACCGGGCATGGTGCTAGATCATCTCAACAGCTTTCTCAAACCCCATGGTCTGTTCTATCCAGTCGATGTCTCTACAGCTAATCGCGCAACCTTGGGGGGAATGACAGGCAATAATAGCTGTGGTTCCCGGTCTATTCGCTACGGTAATATGGTGCACAATGTAGATGCTATAGAAGGCCTATTGGCAGACGGCAGCCAAGCGCATTTTAAGACGCTGCATGAACGTCAACTCACTGATGAAGATCCGGCGCAAACCGAACTAATTAGGAAGATGCTGGCCCTTGGTGATAGGGAGGCGTCTGAAATAGAGCACCGCTTCCCTAACCTGCTACGTCGGGTCGGTGGCTATAACATCGATGTACTCACACAACAAAGCCCAAATATGTCTCACTTGCTAGTGGGTTCCGAGGGCACACTGGCATTTTTCCAGCGTATTCACTTGAAATTACAGGCCCTGCCGGCCCACAAGACTCTCGGAGTTTGTCACTTTCCCACCTTCTATGAGGCGATGGAGGCAACACAGCATATTGTCGAGCTGAACCCCAGTGCGGTTGAATTGGTTGATCGCACCATGATTGATCTGGCTAAAGACATTCCGATATTCGCAGGAACAGTTGATCGCTTTGTTAAGGGTGAACCTCAGGCCATATTGTTGGTCGAATTTTCCGGCGAGGAACAGGCGGTTCAATTGCGCAGTCTGTCCCAATTGGTCGAGTTAATGGAATCTATGGGTTTCGCGGATTCAGTGGTCGAAGCTACAGACAATGAATTTCAACAAGCCATATGGGAAGTACGAAAATCTGGCCTCAATATTATGATGTCTATGAAGGGCGATGGAAAGCCAGTCTCATTCATCGAAGATTGTGCAGTGGATTTGAAAGACCTTGCAGAATATACACGTCGGCTAACCGATATATTTCACAAGCATGGAACAACTGGCACCTTTTACGCTCATGCCTCAGTAGGCTGTTTGCATGTCCGCCCGATTCTCAATATGAAAGAAGAAAGTGGCGCTAAGAAAATGCGGGCAATAGTAGAGGAGACGCTGGAAGTTGTTCGCCAGTACAAGGGGTCCCATTCTGGTGAGCATGGAGACGGCCTTGCTAGGTCTGAATTTCACCTGCCCATGTTCGGGCAGCGCATGGTGAATTCTTTTGAGGAGGTAAAGGACTGCTTTGACCCAGCAGGTACATTTAATCCAGGCAAAATTGTGCGTCCTGAAAAAATGGATGACAGAAGCTTATTTCGATTTGCTCCAGGCTATGCTGCTGTGCCCATTGCCACCACTATGGACTGGTCGGATTGGGGAAGCTTCAATCAGGCGCTGGAAATGTGTAATAACAACGGCGCCTGCAGAAAGTCAGACGTCGCCGTCATGTGCCCGTCATATAGAGTAAGTGGAGATGAGCAGCACCTCACTCGGGGGCGCGCAAATACTCTAAGGCTTGCGGTCAGCGGTCAGTTGGGGCCGGAAGCACTATCTTCGGACGCCATGTTCGACACTATGTCATTGTGTGTTTCCTGCAAGGGTTGCAAACGTGAATGTCCAACCGGCGTTGACATGGCAAAAATGAAAATTGAATTCCTGCACCAGTATTATAAAAAAAATAGCCTGTCCCTGAAGGATCGCCTAGTCGCTTATTTGCCACGCTACGCTTATCGTATGAGGAACTTATCTTTTTTACTAAATCTACGGGACCAAGTTCCTGGCTTGAAGAGCTTGTCCGAAATTTTGCTGGGCTTCAGCGCTAGGCGCAATCTGCCAAAGTGGCGAGGCGATCAATTTCGATCGGAAATCGAAGTGCCGTCTCAGCCAGAGATCTCTTCTAGAGGTAAAGATGTGGTGCTGTTAGTGGATACATTTAATCGCTGCTTCGAACCAGAAAATGCAAGAGCAGCATTGGCGGTCCTAACCGCGGCAGGTTACTCGGTGCACGCGGCCGAACCAGCCGATAAAGCTCGACCCTTGTGCTGTGGTCGAACCTTCCTTAGCAGTGGCATGGTTGATGAGGCGCGAGTGGAGGCACAACGTGTAATTGCTAGCCTCAGGTCTTTTGTGGAAAGGGGCATACCTATTGTTGGGCTTGAGCCTTCTTGCCTACTAACTTTAAGAGATGAATTCCCATCTCTGCTACCGGGTGATGAATCTAATGCCCTATCGCAGAATGCTTTTCTCTTCGAGGAATTTTTAGCAGCAGAAGAAGCCAAAGGTCAGCTACAGCTGAACCTGAAAGCATTGCCATCAAAACGAGCCCTGCTCCATGGACACTGCCACCAGAAGGCGTTCGCGGTCATGTCCTCGGTTCAACAAGTACTCTCAATGGTGCCGGAGCTAAGCGTGGAGGTGGTAGAAACTAGTTGCTGTGGCATGGCCGGCTCATTCGGTTACGATGCCAAGTATTTCGATACATCGATGAAGATGGGGGAGCTAAGCCTGCTGCCGGCAGTTAGACAAGCCGATGCTGATTGTTTGATCGTTGCCGATGGCACAAGTTGCAGGCACCAGATTCAGGATGGGGCAGGGCGAGAAGCAATTCATGTAGCGCGCGTTTTAGAGATGGCTTTGGTAACGTAACTTTGCCCGGTTTGACCTATCGACTACTGCGACTGAATTTTGGGTAGTAGCGCCAGTAGGCAATGTCCCTTAAATCACAAGCAGAGTTAATAAAAATTTTATTTTTATCTTAATGGTTAATTGTCGAAAGTCTTGATTGCAGGTCTAAATAAATCCTGCAACCCACATTACACAGACAACTGTAAAAGATGTAATGCCACCGACTAAAGTCGCACCCCCGTAACTAAATACAGCGTCAGCAACACTTAATTTAGTTAGTGAGGTGCAAACCCAGAAATAACTGCTGTTCACATACTTAATAATTACTGAACCACTAGCGCCAGCCAACATTGCAGCCTCTGGGGATAGGCCGAGCGTTGCCAGCATGGGAGCGACCAGCGATGCGGCGGTGATAACCCCGACAGTAGTCGAGCCGGTAATCAGATTGCCAATTATACCTATTACGAAGGGGAGCAATATTGTGGGCAGTCCATAATCGGTAAAAATCATCGCAATAAAATCAACCGCCGGTGTCCCCCGCAATATTGCACTAAGTGATCCGCCAAGTCCGGTAACAACTAAGATCATCGCAGAGGTTCTTAGCGCCGCTTCCACCCATTCGTCTTTTGCTTTTTCCCGTGCATCGCTACTCTTAATATTCCGATAAGCTAACCACACACCAACTGATAGTGCGATTACCGGCCAACCCAAATAGGAGAAAATAGTTCTAAGTATATGGCCGTCGTCGAATATCAAGCTGACGACACTCTGCGTGCCTATCAGCACTATGGGAATCACTATGGGCATATAGGAGCTTAGCGTGCTGGGCAACTCTTCTTCCGAGTGTTCAAAATCGCTGCCATCAAATTCATCAGAGGCTTGAGTCTTAATGCGTGGCCCCGCAACATAAACGCCCCAGGCCCAACAACTTATAGACCCAAATAGGCAGGCAATACTGCCAAAGATAATTGTCTTACCAATGTCAGCACCTAATAAGGCAGCAGCTGCTAGTGGTCCCGGAGTAGGTGGAACAATTGCATGGGTTAACTGCAGAGCGCCTACTAAGCCGGTAGACATAACGGCGATACTCACCCCCATACTCTTGGCGGCCGAGTGCACTAAGGGATTAAGGATAACGTATGCAACGTCTGAAAAAATGGCAACACCAATGATAAATCCGGTCAAAGTTAATGCCAGAGGCATCCGATTGGAGCCGATTAGATTCACCATAGATCGAGTGATGACCTGAATTGCGCCTGTATGTTTAAGTGCCTCGGCAATGATGGAGCCAAGCACTATCACCACGCCGATAGAACCCAGAGTATTTCCAAAGCCGGTTTCGAAGGCATCAATAAAATTATTTTGTTGCACCCCTGGCAGAACACCGAATAGTAGAATCGGAATTAACAAGGCGAAGAAGACATGCCATTTCCATTTAGCTATGAGAAAAAGCAGAAGGAAAATCACAACGGCGAAGCCCAGGAGAGATACAGCGGGGCTCATGCTTACTGCAGTAGATGGATCCATGGAAACTCCGAAATTTATTATTAGTATTATTAGCCCTGATAAGGATCGAATTTCGTAAATCGATTTTTGTCTTCAAATTATTGGCAAGCAGAATCCAAACGCAAACAGTGAGTTGGCTTACGCGGAGTTAGCTAAAAATTCCAGTGCGGCATTCACGCCGCCCTTTTTGTGAGGAACTCCCGCAATCTCCAAGCCCATTTCAACCCCGCTAAGGGTTCCAGCCAGCATCAACTCGTTGAAATCTCCGATATGGCCGATGCGAAAAACAGTGCCTTTCACCTTTCCCAGCCCCATCCCCAACGACATGTTAAATCGGTCTAGGATGATGTCTCTTAGCTTGTCCGCATCATGACCTTCTGGCATCAACACTGCAGTGGTGGAATTTGAACATTCCTCAGGACTTACACAAAGATTCTCCAGCCCCCAACCTGCTACAGCTAACTGTGTGGCTATTGCTAGACGGCGATGTCTCTCGAAGACAGTGGCCATACCTTCGTTGTGCAACATGGAAAGCGCTTCATCAAGACCGTAGAGAAGATTAGTACTTGGTGTGTAGGGGAAGTAACCTCGTTTATTGAGCTCCAGCATGGAATCCCAACTCCAATAGGAATGGGGAAATGTCGACAACTTGCCGGCTGCCAAGGCTTTTTCGCTAACAGCGTTAAAACATAAACCCGGAGGTAGCATTAAACCCTTTTGGGAAGCGCTAATAGTCACATCGATGCCCCAGTCATCATGCCTAATTTCAGTACATGCCAGAGAGGATACTGCATCCACCATGTACAAGGCGGGATGCTTGGCGGCGTCGATGGCCTTTCTGATTTTTGCGATATCGCTAGTCGCACCACTAGAGGTTTCTGTATGCACCGCCAGCACTGCCTTAATTTCATGTGACTGATCTTCTTTCAAATGCTGTTCCACGACAGCGGCATCGATACCTTGACGCCAGTCCCCTTCCACCCAGATCACTTCTAGGCCAAGTTTAACCGCAACATTCTTCCACAGGGTTGCAAAATGCCCAGTCTCGAAGGCCAAGACTTTATCTCCCTGGCAAAGCGTATTTAACAGAGACGATTCCCAGCCACCGGTTCCCGAGGCTGGATAAATAAAGATGGGAGACTTTGTATTGAACACTGCCGTCAGCTTATCCAGAATGCCGAGCGTCAGTTGCGCAAACTCTGGACCTCGATGGTCAATGGTGGGCTGGGCAATAGCACGAAGAACCCGATCCGGCACGTTGGATGGTCCAGGTATTTGTAGAAAATGCCTGCCTGCTTGATAAGCTTTATTATTAGACATAAGCGTTACTCATTCCTTGATTGACTACTCTTAAGATTATCCACCTTAATCTAACCGGCAGTAGGCATGATGCTGAGAGCCAATGATATTCGGCAATCTATAATAAATCATCTTAGGCCACTGCTACCAAGATTGAATACTAAAATTCTAGGAGTGGCGAAAATTGCTAATGATTATCATTTTCACCGACCTCTATCTGGGACGCGGTTGCCAGCTATCCAGACGCTTGATATGGTTTTTGAGTTTTCTATGTCTTCGGCTGGGTTAGCGTCTAGTACGATTAAGTCAGCCCATTTGCCGGGCTCCAGGGTTCCGATATCTCCCATGCCGATACAGTCGGCAGCGACACCTGTTGACGCGCGTATAGCTTCAATAGGGCTCATGCCCGCATCCACCATCATCTGCATTTCCATATGTTCGAAATAGCCCTGAAATCTTGCCGGTGGTCCTGTATCTGTGCCCATTGCGATACGAACACCGCCGTCGTTCAGTGCTTTTATATTTGCCATCGCGACTTCTAGGGCGATCTTATAGCCGGCGGCGGCGCGGCTGTTTTGCATACGAGTTTGCCGCTCTGGGCTTTTTAATTGTTCAAGAATTGCCGATTCGGCCTCTTTTATAAAATAAGGGTCAGAGAAAAACTCCGGCTCACTTTCGTAGATGAAGGTCGATACCTCTCGGGTCAAGGTGGGGATATAGCACACGCCTTTGCTATTAATGAGATCGATGAATTCATCATCCACTGGTAAGTCTCGAACACTGTGCGCGAGCAAATCAGCACCTGAATTAAGGATATATTTTGCATCGTCAAGATAGAACAGATGCGCCGCTACTGGTAGCCGTCGAATATGGGCCTGATCGACCAGGGCATCGAATATGTTTCTTGGCATCTTTTCTGCGGTGCCAAGCTCGTCGTCAATTCGCACCTTGATGAAATTTGCTCCCATATCGGCATTTCGGTTCACCTCGGCTCGGACGTCCGCTTCGGTATCTCCCAAAACCACGCTACCCGCGACATAGATTCTGGCACGGTCTAGATTTTGATCGAATTGACTATTACGCAGGGCAAAGCCTTGTTCTTCATCTCCGCCGAGACTGTTCACCGTGGTGACACCATAGCGTGCGTAGAGGCCTAATTGTCGCAGTAGATTGTCCGTGTTGTAGTGGCCTCCTTCCAAACCGAGGGTGCCGCCCACGTGACCATGGGCGTTAATAAGACCCGGCATAATCGTTTTGCCAGCCACATCGATAATTTGCGCCTCATCGGGGACTGTTACGTCACTGCGAGGGCCGACGGTTTGAATTCGCCCATCGGTGATGACCACGACACCATCTTCGATTGGGTCGGCGATTGTTCCATCAATGATACGTGCACCGATAAAGGCAATACTTCCCTCGTTGGCGCTTGAAGTGCTGCTGTACAGTGTCAATAAACCTATAATTGCGAGTAAACCCGTTATTTTTTTTCTCATGGTTTTCTCCTCCTAGTCAGCATTGGAGAGGATTCCCCCAAAAAAAGCAATAGAGTATTAGGATTATAAGGAGGCATAGAAAATTTCAAAAACATCAGGTAGTGTGGTTATCAAAGATTTTTAAAGGATAGGAACAGAATTGTTCTTTTCGAGGTTAACAGCCCCAGGAGCCCGCCGATGTTTGATCACACTCTGCGAATAAAATGCTGGAAGGGGCTTGTCTGCGCTGCCCTCTTTCTTTTTCTGCCGCTCAATTCTCTAGCACAAGACGACTTTCCGCTAGTAACCGACGCGATGCTACAAAATCCTGCAGATAGTGATTGGTTAATGTGGCGACGAACCTTGGACAGCTGGGGTTATAGCCCACTGGACCAAATAGATCGGACCAACGTAGATCAATTACGCATGGTATGGACTCGCGATTTAGAAATTGGAACCGGCGAAATAACACCACTGGCCTATAACGGCTTGCTCTATATACCTCAGGCCAACGACGTGATTCAGGCAGTAGATGCCAAATCCGGTGATTTCATCTGGGAATATCGCCGTGATATCCCAGCCGATCTCTATGAGATGGTTGGAGGCAATGCCCGTAATAACCGTAATTTGGCGATTTACGAAAACTTAATTATTAATACCAGTGATGATAATTTTGTTTTCGCCTTGGACGCCCTCACCGGTGAAATGGTTTGGGAAACCAAAATTTTTGACTATAAGGTCAATTCTGCGACGCACAGTTCAGGGCCTATCATCGCTGACGGCAGGGTTATTTCTGGCCGCAGCTGTCGGCCATGGGGTGGCCCCAACGCTTGCGTCATTACAGCGCATGATGCCAGCACCGGTGCAGAGCTATGGCGACGGCGTTTGATACCGGCGCCAGGCGAACCAGGCGATGAAACTTGGGGGGATGTGCCATTCGAGCAACGGCAGCATGTAGGCTCTTGGATGGTTCCCAGCTATGACCCCGAGCTTAAGCTAATCATTCTTGGTACTTCTGTTACCTCTCCAGCACCAAAGTTTTACCTCGGCGGTACGGAAAATAAGCATCTTTATCACAATTCCACCATGGCGTTGGAAGTAGATACCGGCGAGATGCGCTGGTATTACCAGCACCTAAATGATCACTGGGATTTAGATCACCCCTTTGAAAGATTATTAGTTGAAACTCGCGTGGCACCCGACCCAGATTCAGTGACATGGATAAATCCGGACCTTGAGTTCGGCGAAACCCGTAAAGTGATTACGGGCATTCCGGGAAAGACCGGTGTCGTTTACACTTTGGATCGAGCCACTGGCGAATTCCTCTGGGCGACTCCTACTGTTCAACAAAATGTTATTCAAGATATTGATGGAGCAACCGGTGCGGTCACTGAAAACCCCGAAGTGGTATTTCGGGAATCAGAACAAGTGGTTTTCGTTTGCCCAACCTGGACTGGCGGCAAAGACTGGGAAGCGGGAGCCTATAGCCCACTGACCAATACCATGTATTACCCGCTTAGGAATACCTGTGCAAATATGATGGCCACTGCAAATTTTGAAAGTGATACAGCCCAAGCCTTAACAGCTGGTGGCCAAGGCGGCTTGGCTATTTATTCATTAGCCGCCCGCCATCAGTTAACTCCGGGTACAGAGAACCTTGGAACAGTTCGTGCCATCTCGGCGGAGACAGGTAAGACCGAATGGCTCTATGAGCAACGTGCTGGCACCATGTCACTGGCAGCTACTGGCGGGGGGCTTATCTTTGGTGGTGATTCCAATGGCCGCTTCCGCGCCCATGACCATGACACTGGTGAGATCCTCTGGGAGGTAAATCTTGGCTCTTCCGTTAGCGGCTATCCGATTACCTTTGCCGTTGATGGGAAACAATATGTCGCGGTTAATACTGGCAACGGTCAGGTAAACCTGACTCCAGAATTACGTCCGAGTCGCGGTTCTAATGTGTACGTGTTTGCTCTGCCCTGATGGTTGACGGAGAAAGAAATGAGCGGGGAGAAGGGGCAGGCTAAAAAACACAGAGGTTCGGCTTGAATAATGAGTTGGAGAAGTAGCGAATTGCATTTCAATAGACTGCCTTATGAGGGACCTGCAATATAGGATCTCCGCAGCCGTATCTTTACTCAACTAGAACGCTTTCCGATATCCAGCTCTTATAGACTAGAGATAACTCTAAAAGAGAAAAGTATGATTAGGCAGAACAGAACGATTAGAACAACTGCAGTGCTGGCAATTCTGAGCTTAAGCTTATTTCAGATGAGCTCGGCTATAGCACAGCCGCCGCCCAAGGACCCCAACCGATATGTGCCAGGGCTGGGCGATCTGATGGGCTCTCTGCAGGTGCAGCATGCCAAACTATGGTTCGCGGGTGAGCAGCAGAACTGGCTTCTGGCAGCCTATTCAGTGGACGCAATAAAAGAGGGGGTTGCAGACATGATAGTTCTGCGCCCGCGCTACAAGGGAGAATCCATTGTTGAAATGCTTACTCTGCTCACCGCCAAACCATTGCAGGCTCTTGAAGAAGCAGTAGAAGCGAAGGACAGCGCGTTATTTATGCAAGCCTATGACTCACTTACCGAAGGCTGCAATGTCTGCCACAGCAAGCATGATTACGGATTTATCGCTATTCAGCGGCCGACGGTCCCAGCCTGGACTAATCTGCGCTATCGGCCTTAAGCTAAGCCAGAGCCGTATCAAAAGGGAGCTTGTGGTTTGGGAAAGGAGGCGAGAAAGACGCAATTTCTGCGAGTACTAGGCCGGCGAGAGGTATTGGCTCTGGCCTTCGGTGCCATGATTGGCTGGAGCTGGGTAGTGTTGTCAGGCACCTGGATAAGTTCAGCAGGTACGCTGGGTTCAATCATTGCCTTCCTCATAGGCGGAGCGGCGATACTACTAATCGGTCTTACTTATGCAGAGCTTGCCTCGGCCCTGCCTTTTGCCGGCGGCGAGCATGTTTACAGTGAGCGCGCACTCGGTTCCGGTGCCTCCTTCATTTGCACCTGGGGCATCATCCTCGGCTACGTCTCTGTTGTAACTTTCGAGGCTGTGGCCCTGCCAACTGTCCTGGATTCGCTAATACCAGGGCTGGATAAGGTTTACCTTTGGCAGATTGCCGGCTGGGATGTTTATCTATCCTGGGTGTTGGTGGGTGTAGTCGGCGCCGTGGCTATGACTGCTCTAAACGTGGTTGGTGTGCGCATGGTAGCGCTAGTGCAAAGCGTGGTCGTGCTCGCTATTTTACTTGTGGGGGTATTATTTGTTAGCGGAGCTCTGTTCACCGGTGATGTCAGCAATATGCAGCCCTTATTTAAGGATGGGGTCTCCGGAATAACGCTGGTTTTGGTGATGGTGCCATTCATGTTTGTTGGCTTCGATACCATTCCTCAGGCCGCCGAGGAAATAGATCTGCCGTTTAAAGATATTGGCGCGGTACTAATGATCTCCGTTGCAATGGCCATCGTCTGGTATGGTTTTATAGTGCTGGGGGTTGGTTTGGTTTTGGATGAAGCCACCATTAATTCTTCTGAGGTGGTGACCGCCGCAGCCAATACGGCTATTTATGGAGAAGCAGGCGGCACGGTGTTATTGATTGCCGGTCTCGCCGGCATTATTACCAGCTGGAACGCATTTATTCTCGGTGGAAGCCGCGCTATCTATGCATTAGCTCACGGAGGTTTGTTGCCAGAGTTTCTTGGCGAGCTTCACCCGAAATACCATACACCGAAGAACGCAATCCTGCTAATTGGCGCACTGTCTATTATCGGTCCCTTCTTTGGTCGCCCTGCACTGGTCTGGGTTGTCGACGCGGGTGGTCTCGGTATTGTAATTGCCTATGGCATGGTGGCGTGGTCATTCCTCGTATTACGCAAGAAAGAACCAGGGCTAGAAAGACCCTATAAAGTACGTTATGGAAAATTTGTAGGAGGTTCTGCGTTAGTTTTGTCAATTGGTCTGGGCTTGCTCTACCTGCCCGGCAGTCCTGCAGCTCTTATATGGCCGCAGGAATGGGGAATAGTTCTGGCGTGGACCGTGCTTGGGGGAATTCTGTATTTTTTTGCGCGAAAGGGCGGTGGGAGAAGAGAGGTGCGAACTAAATAAGTTAGTCCTCTTTCCTTTTTCTCCCACCTGCATTATTTCTGTTCGGCTTCTAGCCTGCGCGCACCAGCAAGAGTACCCGGCATGGAGTAATTCCCTTCGTGGCACGCGTACTCATAGAGATGACCATCGGAGGTGTGGAAGCTGAGCTCTGCTGTCCAGGGCTGACTATATAGATCAGAGTCTTCCACAGTAAATCGGTAAACAATTTCAGTGTCGGAATAGCGAATAAAGCGCTCAGTTACTTTGCCATTTTCTGTAATAGCTGTAGAGCTTTGCTGCATTTGTTGAGGATTAACATTGATAGTTTCTACTATCAGAGCATCACCTTCATACCAGCCTACTGAGTCTCCCATGTATTGTAGCAAGACTTCCGGTCGGCGATTAGCACGGGCCTCTTCGGCCGAATTAAAGGTAGGAATGATTCGGGCATCGTGCATTTGTTCCACATCTATCATCACGTAATCATCGGTTTGAACGAACTGATAAGTGTTGTTATAGAGTCCGCTGCGCATTGCCGGGCCAGCTTTACCTTCAGATAAAATACAACGCTCTGAAAGGGGGAGGGCCTCGGGGCCGTCAGCGTTGCCGATGCCAGTCAGGTACCGACTACCGAAATTAGTACGCTGAAAATCAGTAGTGGGATTTTCCAGGCGCGGGACTTGTCCGTTCTCTGGATTGATTATGTAAGAAGTACGGTACTCGCCCTTGACTAGGGCCAGATTGGAGCCGGGGTCGACCCAGAAATTGTTATACGCTCTGCTACCGAAGTCATCTGCGGCCGCGTCTGGCGTGTTGTTGACGCCATCACCATCGTCAAAGCCACCCTCGATACCGCCAATCGGTACGCTGGCTGCCATGACTTGAGCTTCCTCCGCCGACACGATAAGGGATTCTACGCCACTTCTACGCGTGAGATTGGTTAACGACGCATTGCTCCAGACACCTTCTAGGTCAGGCCGTGCGGTGTTTTGAGCCTGTGCGTTAGAGAATGCTAGAGCTGTGCATATTAGCAAGCTTCCAATTTGAACGGGATGCGTCAGCAGAGTTGTCATATTCAATGTCCTTGGACTTTATTCTTGGAGCAGTGACTTCAAAAGAGTCAAAGTTACTGTCCTCTTTATTTACTTATATATCCACATTGGGCTACGGAAACTAAATCTGCCCCCATCTATTTAGACCCTAATTATTCATATTCAGGGATGTTCCGCTGGTATACGCGCCAGTAGTGTCTTACACCCGTGATCTGTTCATTCCCTTCGGCATCAATTGTTCTAGTGATGGGATCCCTCCCGATTATTTGGAAAACCTCGGCTCGATCGGCAACTAATGCTACTGTCATTTCGTAGATCTTTCCGTCTATCTTCATGCGCACGCGCGGATCGCGTTCGATGTTGGCCCACCAAGCCTTAGAGTACGGGAACTCTTTTTCAAGTCTGGAACCTTGTTCGCTGCCACTAACGTAGAGCTTGTCGCCGCGGGGAACAAGGTTGATCGTGACTGAGTGCGGTATCCCGTACCAGCTGCGCGTTTCGAGCATTATCGAGCTTCCTCGAATCGGGTCGTTAACCTCAAGGACCCAGTCCCAATTCGTAACCGGTTCGCGGATAACTTCCCCAGTGAGCCAAAGTCCTGGCCAGGCAGTCCGGCCGCTTTCGGCAAACGCTGCGCTGCTGGGATCTATATATCGGGGATCTAGGCCAGTCACGCGCAGCGTCAGTAGAGATACGCCCACGAGGGCTAAGGCAACCAGTAAGCTAATCTTTAACGCTGGCATCATCTGTATTCTCCTACTTTATAGAGGAAGAATTAAAAGTATCCCTGACGTAAGGAATTGTCCAGCAGGTTGGGTAATGATCAAATAAACTACAATACTACAACTTCGCTCTGGACTCTTTATTTCTCGCTACTACTCGGGTTTTGGCTAAAGGATTTCAAAAATAAACGCTCTACTAGCGGCAGTAGGAATGTCGTTACTGTGAATGGCCCCTCTAGAGATAAAGTGCGCATTAGCTTGAGTGTCTGTATCAAACCAGACCAGGACAGCATCATTGCCATGATAATGCGCTGAGTCGTCAGTATTTGAGAAGCCCTCATCGTATTCCCACACTCTAACTCGTTCGTTTGAGCGTCGATCCAGCGGAGAATCGTGTGGGAATAGAGGCATTGATGAATTAGTTTCTACTGAATCAGTAATCGGACGTTTGATTTGAATAAAAACGGCGCGAAGTGGCTCATCGCTAACGCCGGACTCAGTGTGAGTAACGCCTGCAAGTTGAAAAGAAATGTTCCAAGCATCTGTGTGGACCTCGCGGATCTCGGCTTCATTCGAAGTGATTACCCTGTCACCCGGACTGTAGTACACGCCAGTATGGTCATAGCGGTGGCGGTGAATGGGGTAGCTCTGTTTCAACCAGCTAATATCCCAAACAATGACGTGCTCGTTTTCCAGCATTTTGATAGCCCCGTCACGGGGATAGGCGGGTGGAGCATCCACTTGGGCTTGAGCCATTGGGATAGCGCAAATGAGTGGGAGCAAAAACAGTGTAATTCTTTTCATAGTAAATCAGCTATAACTTGTAAAAAAGCGCTTAAAAAGAAGACTAGAATAAAATACAGCTGTGTGGCGGTTAGGAACAGAGTTATTTTACTGAATGTAGCATCGTTAATTTAAGGAGGTTGAGGCGTTGATGGACTTAATGTGCTCCTGAGCCTGCTTTGGCGTTCAATGGACATCAGTATTGCTGATGAGCGGCAATCAAACTAAATTGTTCCATTATTTGTTATAGTCGGTAGAGAGCCGTTGCGAAGAGGCGATGAAAACAGCTGTGAGCCCAAGCGCAGCAACCTATTCAAAGGAATTTCCGATTGAAAATCATTATCTCGATGCACCAATGATGTGTGTCACGGAGGGCATTAATGAGATGCGGCTGATCATCGTTTTGTATCAAACAGTCTCGCGGGATCCTACCTGATGTTGCCGTTGGAGGGGGTCCGCATTATAGCGGTCGAACATTACGCGGCGGGCCCCTACGGCACCTTGCAATTGGCCGATTTGGGCGCCGAAGTTATAAAGATCGAAAACCGTGCGCAGAACGGTGACCCGATCCGTCAGATGGGTCCCGGGGGTGAGTTAGGCAATCTGGACAGTCTGTCCTTTCAAGCATTTAATCGGAACAAACGTTCGCTAACCCTTGACCTAAAGACGGTAAAGGGCAAAGAAATTCTTGGCAAGCTCGTGTCTACGGCAGACGCTTTGCTATGCAATCTACGCGGTGATCAACCAGAAAAACTAGGCCTTACTTATGACCAGCTTAAGGGCCACAATCCGAAAATTGTCTGTGGCCTGATATCCGCATACGGTCGGGACGGACCTCGACGGGACTGGCCCGGCTTTGATTATTTGATGCAGGCCGAAACCGGTTATCTCTTCATGTCTGGTGAACCAGATGGGCCGCCGGCACG
>Ga0308007_10000731_pt1 | contig 14729 bp, 5 predicted proteins | sample Neamet71_FD_203152 | JGI IMG/M metagenome (GOLD analysis project Ga0308007, IMG submission 203152) | Marine microbial communities from water near the shore, Antarctic Ocean - #71 | ecosystem: Environmental > Aquatic > Marine > Unclassified | place: Southern Ocean | collected 2014-06-07
AGCACCGTCAGTTGAGTTATAGGGTGGGATTAAGGCACCTCGCTCAATTTGAGCAGCTTGAGAATGGGACACGCGGCTAGTGAAGTAAGCAGACGAAATAAAGGTGTATGAACAAGAGGTTTGATAGTAATTTCCAAAATTATTTGAATAAAATTCACGCTCCTATGATTGGCCTCAGCAATTTCCTTTTACAGGTAAGTTTTAATAACTGAACAAAACCAATTGTAATAATATATTTTTTTATCGGCGTGCGATGGAATCAGTATCATGCAAATGGGGCGCACACAAAGGGTGAGTGTACTGACTAGGCGATATGTTGGAAAAGGGTGTGGGTATGGTTCCTAGAGGTGTTTGGCACCCGGGGTTATGATACATTCCGTTCCACTACTCAGAGGCCAAAATATGAGGATTAAGCGGTTACTGGACGACACAGAGGTGCTTGCTGGCGGCGAAGTGTTCGACGATCGGGGCAAGTGGCATTTTACAAAAATCCTCTTTTCGTTGCATTAAATTCATATATCTGGTATTCCACAATCTCAAATTATTAACTCAAGAGTACAAGAATGGAAACCACATTAAAGTCAGTCTTCATAACAGCTGCGTTAAGCCTCTTTATTGGCTGCTCAAATCAGTCTGAACAAGATAGCGATCAATCTGATACACGAGCATTAACTTTAGTTAATAACTTTACAGAGTCCTTTTCCAGCAACTGGACTTCAAAGAATGCAGAGGCGATGGGGAATTTGTATGCCGAAGATGCTGTTAGGATCGTCTCAACAAGGCAGACGCCTGTGTACGGGAGAGAGGCAATCACTGCGCAATTCGAAGGGGATTTTAATGGAGCTTTTGAAACAACCAATATCGACGCTGTGCCATCATTAGCGAAATTTTTGTCTCCAGATATTGTGCTCGCAACTGGAACCTTCAATGTGATTGACGCTGAGGGTAAAACGATAAATCAGGGCTACTGGGGAAATGCATATAAACTACAGGGAAGCACCCTCACCGTGCTGATGGAGTCTGCTGGCGACGCCTCACTAAATGGTATGAGGCGAGCTAGCTTAGAAACTCCAGAGATGCCTGATCAGATGTATGAAGGCCCCGGGGCCAATTTAGTTAACGACGCCGTCGACGCTTATGTCTTAAATGCGAATACAGGTAATTCAAACGGAATCGCAGATCTATTTACTCAAAATGGCATTCAAGCTGTTTCTAATAACGACAGCATATTGTTTGGACGCGATAGTATTTTAGAGACTCTCAATCAGAATCCAGCAACGGAAATTGAACTGGATGCTTGGCCATATGGTTATCGAGAGATCGGGAATTCGATAGCAATAGGTTGGGGTGGATACAAACAGACAGACCCCTCCGGCACTGTCGTTGAGTTCGGTCAGTGGGGTAATATTTGGGAAGTTACTGAGACTGAATTAAAACTCATTATAGAGCGAGCGAGCGCCTTCTCAGGCGAATAGCCACATAAGGAAAAATGGGGTTTGGTTGTAAAATTTTCAGCTGGGAGTGCTTAAAGCATATTTAGAAGCTCTCCCGGCATTTTTTCGCGCCCCCTAAACCCTCAGCGGCAGCTCGTCGCAATGTCGCCTAATGGAAAGAAACCTAAAAGCCTACCCTGTGAGCTTGGCTGCCATCTGTTGGCGAAAGATAAGCTGAACAAGGACTTGCTTAAGAGCGCCCTCGTAGCCTCTGGGAAGACTCATAGAAGAGCAAGATAACGAAACTAGTTGATGGTTTTCTTGCGGGTACCGACTAACTCTAAAAACTTGATATGCGTGTACAACAACGAATTACTGACACTATTCAGTAGCACCGATTGCTACTGCCTCCTCGTCCCACCAAATCAAAGAAGGTATCTTCTGCAAATTATTTGCCATTTTTCTGTATCAAGGAATTTACCGGCCATTAATTACGGCATTACCCTGCCTTTGATGCTTTATTGCAAGGAGTTCTTATTGTCACAAAAAAAAATCACTCAGAATTAATATATCCCACCACTATCCTTATTAATTTATTAACGTATTGATGCCCCAGGCATTCCATATACTCGAAGATTTTCCAAAATTACTAGGTGTCCGTCGAGGCCAAAAAAAAAACCAAGATCGCACTGAATTGCTGACTATTTATGTTCTCTTTTATCATAACTTTTCATCAAAATTTTAAGTTTCATCAAATGTAGCCTGAATACTCTCAGCTAACAAATTTATCCGATATGGCTTTCTAACAACTGCATATTTTGTAAGATCCTCATTACTTAATGGTTTTTTTGCATCCCCTTTCCCTTTACTATATCCAGAGGTGAGCACAACTTTTATCTCCGGGTAATACTCCTTAACCCAGTCTCCCAGCATTCGACCGTCCATATCACCGGGCATCAGTATATCGCTAAACATAAGATCAATTTCTACCCCAGATTGGATAATCGACACAGCCATGTCTGCATTCCCAGCCTCGATCGTTTTGTAGTTTAATCCGCGTAAATCCCTAACTGTAACCCTCCGCACTCTGGGCTCATCCTCTACAACCAATATAGTTTTAGAGAAATTTGATTTACGACTTGTGGAAACCTCCATAGGCGAAGCTGTTTTTACCTCTCCCATCGAAGGGAAATACATCTCTACTGCGGTCCCCTCTCCGACTTCGCTATTTATTCGCAGGAAGCCACCTGATGTTTTAAGGAAGCTATATACCATACTAAGTCCTAGGCCAGTGCCAGCGCCTACATCCTTTGTAGTAAAAAAGGGTTCTGTGATTCGATCGATAATATTAGGATTAATCCCTTCGCCCTGGTCACAAACTGATATTTTTACGAAGTCCTTATTCGTCAATTCATTCATTTCAGTTTGTTTGACTTGTTGTTTTGTTTTTTCATTACTCATTTTCTCAGCTGTGATGTTAATCTGACCCCCGCGGGGCATAGCATCACGCGCATTAATGACCAAATTAAGCAATGCATTCTCTAGCTGAGAAGGATCAACACTAACAGAAAGACTTTCTTCCGGCAGTCTCAGGTCTAATGAAATCTTTTCACCGATAGTCCTAGACATAAGACGGTAGAATTTTTCCATAGCCTCATTTACATCTTGCATCCTAGGCTGCAGATTCCTATTGCTAGAAAATTGCAGAAGACGCCCGGTAAGCTCAACACCATCTTCAACGGCAGATAATGCGTCCTCAAAAAGAAGGGTTATCTCGTTAGAAACAGTCCCCAGATCTTCTTGAAGAAACCTTAAATTACCTTGAACAATACTCAGCAAATTATTGAAGTCATGCGCAAGCCCACCAGTTAACTGCCCTACCGCTTCCATTTTTTGAGATTGCTGAAGCGCAAACTCTTTTTCCTTTAACGACGTAATATCCTGTCCGACACCAATAACACCAACGATTTTACCTTCTACGTCACGGCGCGTGCTCGCATTCAGGAGAATCTCTAGGCGCTGCTCGTCCTTAGTGTAAAGAGGAAATTCAAAGTTAGAAGTTTCTTCACCCCCTAACGCCTTATCAAAAACCCCTTTAACCGAATCCTTGTACTCTTCGGTAATAAAATCCTGCACCATATAACGACCCAGAACTTCCTGCTTCTCAAAACCGGTGATCCTAGCCGCCGACTGATTCCACTCAGTAACTCGCCCCTCAGCGTCAATGCCAAAAATAGGTGCGTTTGCTGTATCAATCAACTGCGTCAGTTCGCTTGATGTCCGCTCACTTTCCTTTCGAGCTAAGTTCTCTGAAGTGATATCCTGGCCCACGCCAATAACACCAATGATGTTGCCCTCTAAATCTCTGCGCGTGCTCGCATTCAACAGGACATCAAGGCGACTCCCGCCCTTGGTATAAAGTGGAAACTCAAAGTTAGCAGTTTCTTCACCGCCTAACGCATTGTCCAAAACTACTTTGACCGAAGCCTTGTACTCTTCAGTGATGAAATCCTGGACTAGATCACGACCCAACACTTCCGCTTTTTCAAAACCAGAGATCCTAACCGTTGACTGATTCCACTCGGTGACTCGACCGGCAGCATCAATGCCAAAAATTGGCGCGTTTGCTGTATCTATCAACTGCGTCAGTTCGCCAGATGAACGCTCACTTTCCTTTCGAGCCAAGTTCTCTGCAGTAATATTCTGACCCACTCCAATAACGCCAATGATGTTACCTTCTAAATCTCGGCGCGTACTCGCATTCAAGAGCAAGTCAAGGCGACTCCCGTCCTTAGTGTAAAGTGGAAACTCAAAGTTTGCAGTTTCTTCACCCCGTAACGCTTTATCAAAAACCCCTTTCACAGAGTCCTTATACTCTTCGGTAATAAAACCCTGCACCAGATCACGACCCAACACTTCTTCTTTCTCAAAACCAGAGATCCTAACCGCCGACTGGTTCCACTCAGTAGCTCGAAACGCAGCGTCAATACCAAAAATAGGTGCGTTTGCTGTATCGATTAACTGTGTCAGTTCGCCCGATGTTCGCTCACTTTCCTTTCGAGCAAGATTTTCTGCTGTAATATCCTGTCCCACACCTATAACGCCGACAATACCACCCTTGGCATTACGTCGAGTCGTAGCATTCAATGACACCCTTACTAGATTGTTATCTTTTGTGTAAAGTGGAAATTCAAAGTTCGAAGTGTTGTCTCCTTTGAGCGCTTTTTGAAAGACATCATTAACTGACTCGCGATAGTTTTCCCTGATAAAATCTTCGACCAAGCTTTTTCCCATAACTTCATCGGCATCAAATCCCGTGATTTCAGCTGACTTTTGATTCCATTCATTTACGTTTCCTTCAGCATCAATACCAAAAATAGGGGCATTAGCAGTGTCAATTAACTGAGTCAAATCCTCTGCCACTCGTTCCATTTCCGAGCGATAACCATCGATCTCGGTAATGTCTTGACCTACTCCCACTACACCAACGATACCGCCGTCCGCATTACGCCGTGTTGTGGCGTTTAATAAAACCCAAACCAGCTTATTGTTTTTTGTGTAAAGTGGAAACTCGAAGTTTGAGGTGTTATGCCCTCTGAGTGCTTTTTGTAATACACCATTGACTGACTTACGGTAATTTTCTCTAATAAAGTCTTCCACTAGGTTTTTACCCATAGCCTCTTCGGAATTAAACCCTGTGATTTCAGCTGACTTTTGATTCCATTCGTTTACGTTTCCTTTTGCATCAATGCCAAAAATTGGAGCATTGGCCGTATCAATGAGCAAAGTCAAATCCTGTGCCACACGCTCTGTTTCCGAACGATAACTATCAAGCCTTTTTTGAAAGACTAGCTCTTGATTAGCCAAAGCTAATTCTTCAGCCCGTTTTTCCTTTTCTTTGTTAGCAAGAACCAATTCATCGGCTCTTTTTTCTTTCTCTTTATTGGCAAGAATTAACTCATCGGCCCGCTTGTCTTTTTCTTCATTTTGAAAAGCAAGCTCTTTATTGGCAAGAACTAATTCGTCAGCTCTTTTTTCCTTCTCTTTATTGGCAAGAGTTAACTCGTCGGCTCGCTTGTCTTTTTCTTCATTTTGAAATGCTAATTCTTCATTGGCAAGGACTAATTCGTCAGCTTTTTTTTCCTTCTCCTTATTAGCAAGAAACAACTCATCGGCTCGCTTATCTTTTTCTTCATTTTGAAAAGCAAGCTCTTTGTTGGCAAGGACTAATTCGTCGGCTCTCTTTTCCTTCTCTTTGTTGGCTAGAGTTAACTCATCCGCTCGCTTGTCTTTTTCTTCATTTTGAAAAGCAAGCTCTTTATTTGCAAGAACTAATTCGTCAGCCCTTTTTTCCTTTTCCTTGTTGGCAAGCGTTAACTCGTCAGCGCGTTTATCTTTTTCTTCATTTTGAAAAGCTAGCTCTTTATTAGCAAGGACTAATTCGTCGGCTCTTTTTTCCTTCTCTTTATTGGCAAGAATTAACTCGTCGGCTCGTTTGTCTTTTTCTTCATTTTGAAAAGCTAGCTCTTTGTTGGCAAGAGTTAATTCATCTGCTCGCTTTTCTTTTTCTTGGTTTTGGTTTTGGCTCTGGTTACTCATCGAAATTCCTGAGCATAACTGGATAGCTCGTTTTATTTTAATATTTTAGTAATTCGTCAAATTAACGTAAAGACGATATCACTCTCTCAATGTAAAATTATTCGCGTGTTATAAGGTTTCATTTAACGGCTTATGGAAAACTGCAAAACGTAAAATGCATATAAAAGAATCAGCGTGTCGTCTCTATACTTAAATCTTGAATCTTGATCAGTAACACCTTTGAATTGCCACACAGTTTGTGAAATTTTTGCCCGCATTTGAAAATGATTTAGTCTTGTGTCGCCTATCAAAAATAGACGAGCTTCTACCGCATTTTTCAAAAATATTTCATTAAAAAACTACATTTCACTGCTATAAATACTTGTAAATACAGGAGGTGTTCTAATCTGTATCTCTTATGTAATGGTTGCGCGCCTTAACCCAAGGGTAAAAATTGCATTGGGTGAGGTATATAGGCCGCTTGGCTATTTTTAAAGTCACTACATACATAAAAAATACTATATGTTATTATATGTAACTAAATGTATATACACTGATAATACTCCTATTGCGATTTTTTACTGCAATAAATGCATATTTTTGGTTCAGTCCCGCTAAAAATGCAGTTTATGCCTACTTTGACTTCGAGTACGGGCGAATTTAGACCATATATTCAGATCGGAAGCTCCACAGTACTAAATGCAACTGTCTCGCTAACTTGTGACTCGAATTTGTGCGGAGCGAAAAGTAATCAGACTTTTATGGATCTGGCTTTAAACGGTTTAGCTAGCTGCCCAACTACGTTAGAGGGTAATTCTGTGATAGGAAACGAACACTTTTACTAACATCGGCATAAGCCTCTGGGGTCGCTAGAGCCCCAAAGTCTCATGCCAAAAATGATGAAATAGCAGCACCAGAAAAATAAAAGAATGCTAAAACCTCCGTAAGCCGTCAACTTGATTGGATCCGGTAAATATTACCGATTAGCATCGATAAACCACTGTGATGTCGATTCTGCGTTAAAGCGCCAGGCGGCATAGCAACAAATACCAAACCGATATTTAATTTGACGTAGCGGGCTAGACTTTGCGCTTATATCGTTGTTCACACCTAATTGCCGCGGCGAAAACTTCACCCTGGCTTTTGCTGCTTTCTTCTTCGCGCGCTTTTCATCCACATAAATTCGTGTTCAATCCACTAACGCAAAGGCCTGCTAAAATCGCGATCTAACAACAGTCGAAACCTGATATAGTGTCGCGAAATAACGCACTCGTGAGCCAATAGTCATGCGCACTTAGGTTATGTCCATAGGCGATTGCGCTGGCCTATGAATAGAGTCACTGAGGAGTCCATCGCTCTCCCTAGCGACATCAGAATAAAATTCTATCCTTTTCAATAAGATTGCTTGTTCCTGCGCCAGCGACTATTTATCCTTAATTGAGCTGCTCAGGGTAGATGTAAAAACCGGCACGCTGCTGCCGGTTCACGGAAAAGTATGCCTTGAAACGGTTTATAAAACTGTCATTCTAGGCGCCAGTATCAACTTCTTTTTTTAGGGAAGCTGTGTCTAAATAGAGAAGAAAAATGCCTTTTAGCTGAGCTTGTACCGCAAGTGGCGGCCTACCTTATATGTCACTAGGGCCTCGTTAACGTTAGGACTTAGATTCACAACCGCACAGACCAAGTTTTGTATGAAATGGCATACTTGGTAATACTAATACGACGCAGGCCTATATTATGAAACTCGCGATTCTCTCAAGAGGACCTCGCTCCTACAGCACACGCCGCCTAAAAGAGGCCGCATTACAGCGCGGTCACGACGTGAAAATATTAGACACACTCAAGTTTGCAATTGATCTACAAAAAGGAGTGCCGGACCTTTATTTTCGTCAAAAAATGTTAAGCAACTACGATGCGGTTTTACCAAGAATCGGCGCATCGATCACCTATTACGGCACCGCCGTAGTCCGACAATTTCAAGAAATGGATGTTTTTTGCGCCAACACAGCACACGGCATAATGAATTCTCGTGATAAATTACGCAGCCTGCAAATACTTAGCAGGCACCACGTCGGCATCCCACGCACAACCTTTGTCAGTGATAAAAAAGATGTTCTGCCCGCTATCAAGCGAGTAGGTGGCGCCCCGGTTGTAATAAAACTTATTGAGGGCACGCAGGGAATTGGTGTGCTGCTAGCTGAAACCAGCAAATCGGCTGAAGGTATTATTGAACTATTGCAAAGCCAAAAACAGAATGTCTTGATTCAAAAATTTGTCGCTGAGAGTAAGGGCAAAGACATTCGTGCATTTGTTGTAGGAGACAGAGTTGTAGCCGCTATGAGGCGAGTTGCCCAAGGCCAAGAATTTAGGAGTAATGTGCATCGGGGAGGAATCGCCGAACGAGTCGAATTGGACGAGCAATACACTGAGACTGCTGTTCGAGCAGCTCAAATTCTAGGCCTTCAAGTTGCCGGCGTTGATATGCTGGAGGGCGCAGCGGGTCCACAAATTATGGAGGTTAATTCTTCTCCTGGCTTGGAGGGCATTGAAACCTGCACAGGTCTGGATATCGCAGGAGCGGTTATTGACTACATATCCGCCCAAGTAGATTTCCCTGAAATTGATATAAGACAAAGACTAACCGTCAGCAAGGGCTACGGCGTTAGTGAAATTTATGCGCCTGAAGGCTCAGACTTTGTTGGAAAAACAATCAAAGAAACGACCCTAGCTGAGCAAGACATTAATGTTCTCACGTTATATCGAGGCGATAAGATCATACCAAACCCGAGAAGTAACCGCGTTCTAGAAGCGGACGATAAATTGTTATGCTTCGGTAAGCTGGAGTCCATGCGTAAAATGATCCCAAGCAAATCTAGAAGGCGCAGACGACCTAAGGTAATAGATCTGGTATCAGAAGTAGCAGACACGCAAAATCCCGAAAACCCAGAAGACTAAGACAATAACGTTAGCTTAAGCTTATTTATGGCATGCCTTTGAAACTATCAGTTGGCATTGTGCATGGCCGCAGATCCGAGCGATTAGGTTTGCGCCACCTTTTACCATAACGCCTTCGCCGAGCCGCTTTCACATCCATCTATGCCTATCGCTGCTTGGTTAAAAGTGGAACAATTTCACGAAAGGAATCAAATCAGCATCACCTGTCGCTATAACCTAGCGACCTTAAATTACTGAGAGCGCAGCAACTGACTCACTGCTGCACTCTCAGCTTTTCAAGTAAGATTATCCCTTAGTCGTTTAAAGGGATGAAAGCCAAAGCGTAATTTCCATTTAAAGGAATCACTAATTGATTTTGAACTGGGTCATAGCACATTGATGCAGCGCTAGGGATACCTGCCGCAATAAGCTCAGCATCCTGACCAGGCTCAATTTTTGATACGCTTCCAAAACGAACGCTGCTTACATATTTAGTCCCATCGTCAAGAATAACAATCCCATCGTTACCCCCTTCAATCGTGTGCTCTGTGTTTATCACATTCCCATCTAAGTCGTATGTGATAACGGCATTGTCACCAATGTTAACAACAACCACATTGCCTTGTGTATCTATAGCAACGCCGTTCGGCACTGTCAGCGGCGCGCCTTCTGCGAAGGTAGAAACAACATCATCGCTTGTCACTTTATAAACCACTTCTGGATTACTGGAGTTCGATGTGTAGACTGTGCCGTCTTCTGTTACGGCAATGCCATTTAGAATCGTTGATCCAGGAATAGGCACCGACTTAATCGGCCGCCCCGAAGCTAAATCAAAAGAGCGTACATGGTCTATATCAACGGTATAAAGAACGCCATTTTTAATCGCGCTACCCAATGGATGATTTAACTCTAAACCATCACGAGTCACTCCTATCCATTTCGGTGTATGGACACTGCCATCGGGATTAATCAAAGACACAAAACCATCGTTTTCGGATCCATCACCGCGCTCACCATTATTCATCGCAAGGATAAGATTTCTCTGCGGATCAAAAGTACAGCTTTCAGAAAAATGGAAACTACCATAAACTTTTACATTATCCGACATGAATACCCTTTCGCCACTTTCGTCTACCGAGCTAATTGGATCTCCGGTTTGAAATTCTTGCGCTAATGCCATTGGTAAAAAACTAGTTGAGGCAAGGCAAGTTAACGCCAGCATTGGGATCAGATTATTTACAACGCGTATCATTTAAAAACTCCTTTAAGGTAAAAATAGTAAACTTCGTTATTCGTTATGCACATCATTTATTGTACTCAACCTTAAGCATAGGTTAAATATATTTCAGCCAAACCTGTTCTGGCATTTACTGGTTATTTACAAAAGCGGCCCACCACAGTTCTCAAAACCCCGCTTCAACGACCCTTTGATATCTTTTAGTAGGACTGCGGCGCCACGTTTCTATAGCGAGCAAACCATGCCAAAATATTATCCACCTTGGCAATAAGGTTTGAGGGCCGGGACGCTATTCCGTGAGATGACTCAGGGATTCTAACCAATGCCGAATCAATACCACGCATTTTTAAAGCCTGATAATACTGCTCCGATTCTGGCATTGGTGTTCGCATGTCAGACTCACCCGCTATTAACATAGTTGGCGTTGATACGTTTCCAACAAGAGACAGCGGTGAACGCTCCCAATAAGCTTCGTAATCTTCCCATGGCGGCTTCTCGAACCAGTAACTAGCAACGACTTCTGGAATATCACTGTATAGGGCCATGCTCGCCCAGTTGATAACGGGTTTTGCTACCGCGGCAGCTGCAAATCTATCCGTCTTACCAATTATCCACGAACTGAGCACTCCTCCTCCTGAGCCACCTGTAACGAAAAGTTGTTCTTCGTCAATGTACCCCATTTCAATAACGGCGTCGACACCGGACATCAGATCATCATAGTCCTGTCCAGGATAATCATGATGAATCTCATTCGCGAAGTCGAAACCATAGCTAGTCGATCCGCGTGGATTAGTATATAAAACCACATAGCCCGCGGCTGCATACAGCTGTACTTCAACTGAAAAATGGGGACCGTAGGCGGTAAACGGGCCACCATGTATCTCCAGCATCAATGGATACTTTTGGCTAGGATCAAAGTCCGGCGGAGTCACAAGCCAGCCAGATATATCATGATCTCCGACCGAAGAACGCCAGCTGATTTCTTCCACCTCGCCTAAGGTTTTGTGACCAAGCAAATCTTCATTGAGACTGGTCAATTTGCGCGCTCCTCTGCGATTAGCAAACCCCAGATCCGCAGGACGTTGTTCCGAACCTGCCGTATAAGCAATAGTTCCATTTCGCGCAATTGAAAAAGACCCACTTGTGTAAGGGCGACTAATGCCAACGCCTCCTACATCTTTAACAAGTAGCTGCAGCTCTCCTTCCATCGAAAGCGTAGCGATATTTTTCTTACCAAAGTCATCGTAACTAATCATTAGCTGAGTTGAGCTACCGGTCCACCTCACCGTGTTGACCGACCGATCTAAGTTAGCAGTGAGGTTTTCGATTGAACCGTCTGCCACGTCCATCAAGCTTACCAATGTATTGTGGTAACCCATCTTTTTATCTTCGTAGCCAAGAAATACGAGTTTTTTACCGTCGGGTGAAAAGCTTGGAGAGTGGTCTGGCCCATCTCGCTGGGTTAACTGAATCATCTCGCCACTAGCAACTGAAACCGACCAAAGATCTTTATTTTGGCCTTTCAGTCGCCAGTCAGCGTTGCGATTGCTTGACAGCACGATTCTTTCGCCGTTAGGAGACCACGCGAAGGTTCCCTGATGATTGAATTCACCGGCAGTGATCTGTCTTGGGCTGCCTGCATCCGCTGGAATGACGAATAGCTGATTGTATCCAGGCTCTAGGTAGCCGCTCCCGTCTGATCGATATTTAAGCCTCTCAATCACTATTGCTGGTGGGGCCCACTGGGCTCCTTCGGGTTTTTCTGGAGGAGTGGCCAGTGATTCTTTTGGGCTTTTGACCAGTGCCGAGAACGCTAACATCGTTCCATTCGGCGACCACAACAACCCACTAGGCGACTCAGCAAGATTACTCAATAAGGCAGTTTGACCTGTATCCATCCACCGAACATAGAGCTCAGGGCCACGGCCTTCCTCACTCGATATGTAAGCCAGGCGGTCGCCAGATGGAGACCACCTTGGGCTGGTATAGGATTGCGCACCAGAAAGAAGCGGCCGGTGATTCTTTCCATCGCTGCCTACAATCCAGATGTTTGATCTAGCCCGGTCGATCATAATGTCGTTTGACTGCCGAACGTAGACTATTTGATTGCCGCTCGGAGATATCTGCGGGTCAGTCACCACCTCAAGCTCGAACACATCGGTATTCAGAAAGTAGCCAGTAGAAGGTGCGGTCGAGTGCTCTGCGGCCAATACAGAAATTGGTAGGCACCAGATCAATAGAAAGGTTGGCAATAGGCGTAACATACAAATTCCTTTAACGAGTAGTTGTTACAAATGAATACGAGACCCTGTATTAAGAAAATGGCCACAGCAGCTGGCGAAGAGCTCGAAGGAAGATGAACATAACACAGGAGCTTAGGCACTCAAACAAGAGATAGACAGGGAACGTTGAGAGAAATCAGCTTGCATATCCTAGCACCTAGGCTGCGGGACTTGGCGTCGAGCCAGTAAGCACAGTTCATTTATCTATCCGATGATGAATGATGAGATCTATGTGTTCCATCTAATTGCGGAGACAGGCCTAGGGCGCAATTTACAACTCCCAGAGCCGCATGATAACAACTGGGACGAAACTGAGAGTATAATTGCAACAGCATCATGAAAGAACTCCGCCGGCTTCTAGGTCTTCGCAAAAACCAGAGTGTCTTTCATCCCAATGCTACGCAGTTTACATTGCACCTTGGCACCGCTGTGTTTGCTTTCTGGCGGCAAAGCATGAACCGAGACCAAAGTGTTTTTTGTTTAAGCAACGTAACCCTCGAAGTACAGCTCATTAAACTGTCGGATACCAATTTGATAAGGACGGATACTTGAAGAGATTTAATCAGCGAAAAAATTTTACCAAACTTTAGCAGCCAACTGTCTTTGCAGCCCTACCAAACTTTGTAGATCAGCAATTCCTGAATAGTGTGACTGCTAGCTCTAGCACTCATACTATTCAGCACGCACCAACCAGACCAAGAAAATCGATTAATTGAGCTCAGCAAAACCAGGAGGTGGACGCCGATGCATTGTTGCCTGTTCATAAGCATAGGCTAGCTCAATCAAGATGCCTTCCGCATAGGGACGACCGACAAATTGTAGGCCAGCCGGCAGCCTATCCTGCCAAAAACCCATAGGCACAGTCACTGCGGGTAAGCCGGCATCCGGAGCTAGCAGCTGATTGTTATCGCCTTTATATTCTTCATCAGCATAGTCAATTCTTGCTGGCGGGTTAGACCATGTTGGAAAAACGAATGCATCAATGTTTTCGGCATCCATTGCTGCTATGGCATTTTCGAGTAGTTGGTTTCGCAATGCATTGTTGGGCCAAGTGTCACACTCCTCATCCCAATCATCAGGACTGACATCGAGAGGAAATTGCGAAAAGAATTCCAAAGAACCTTTCGTTTCTTCCGCATACTCATTCGTACTAAGCACATCATTAACATCAAGCAGTGGAGGATTATCCAAAGACTCAAAATAGCGCCCGACATCGTATCTAAAGCGCGCACAGAAAGGAATTTTCTCACTTAATTCACTAAATTCTCTTATTGCAACAGGGTCAATGATAATGGCGCCAGCAAGTTTCAATTCCTCTAGTGCTGACAAAAATAGCTGCATAATTTCATCATCAGCATCTTCATGATCAACTAGGCTGCGCAGCACCCCAATACGTTTCCCTCGCAGGCCATCGCTGCGCAAAAAAGTGCGATAGTCTTGCTCACGCTTGTTTGGCAACGTGAGCGTGTCAGCGGGATCATATCCTGCAACCACATTAAAAAGCCTCACCCCATCTTCTACCGTTCTTGCCATGGGTCCTGCAATATCTCTATCAAACACCAAGGGGATAACACCATCGCGGCTTGTCAATCCGATAGTCGAGCGAATTCCAAACAGCGCCAGGTGCGATGACGGACCGCGAATTGAATTGCCCGTATCACTGCCCATGCCTGCTACGGCAAGATTTGCAGCAACACTTGACGCTGTACCACCGGATGAACCGGCCGGCACATAATTTATGTCATAGGCATTTGCCGTCCGACCATAGGAAGACGAAACCGATTCGCGGGGGCTGAAAGCCCATTCGGCCATATTTGTTTTAGCAATTATGACAGCCCCTGCTTCTCGTAATTTTGAAACCATAAAGGCGTCATCCGGAGGAATACTTCCCTTTAAAGCAATCGATCCTCCGGTAGTTTCCATATCAAACGTGTCGAAATTATCTTTTACCACAATAGGTGCGCAGAATAGTTCCCCTTGCACCTCACCCAAAGCAATAGATGCGTCAATCTTGGCTGCTGCAGCCAGCGCATTTGGATTGAGCTGAGTGATTGCGTTAATGCCAGAGGTCTTATCGTAAGCCTCAATCCTTCTTGTATAAGCTGCAACAATATCTGTGCAGCTAAACTGTCCTGAAACAATCAAAGAATGGAGCTGGTCTATGGTGGCCTCCTGCAACTGTAAAGATGGCATCGAGTGGCCAGCACAACCGGATAGCAAGAATATGTTTAGCGTTATGATTAATCGGATTTTCATAAGTTTCCA
>Ga0308007_10000732_pt1 | contig 14711 bp, 18 predicted proteins | sample Neamet71_FD_203152 | JGI IMG/M metagenome (GOLD analysis project Ga0308007, IMG submission 203152) | Marine microbial communities from water near the shore, Antarctic Ocean - #71 | ecosystem: Environmental > Aquatic > Marine > Unclassified | place: Southern Ocean | collected 2014-06-07
ATGCTGTTACCTGCGTTGACACCTGCGCGGAAGTTACTTGTTCCTGCGGAAGCGGTGATGATGTCTGCGCCATCGGCAAAGGTTACGTCTGCCGCAAAGTTTACAGCGCCGTCTACGTCTACAATGTCGAGGTTAGCTGTGCCGTCTACGTCTATGTTTCCAGATATATCCAAACTAGCCGCAATGATCTCGCCGCTTGCGTTAATCGCGCCATTAATATCAATAGTAGTAGCCGCTATCTGAATCTCTGTATCTGCAACAATATCTAGTTGCCCATCGACGCTGGAGTTTATGTATATTGCGGCATCGCGAAACTGAACCTTCTGAGCGGCATCTACATCAATGTCGGTTGAGCCGGTGGCATTACCCGCTGCCAAAACCTCTGTCAGCGTATCGGTCACGCCAGGATCAACCAGTGCCATCGCGTCAACGACAACAGCCCCGGAACCTGCACCATCAAGATAAACAACGGTTGTCTTGCCCGTGAGGATGGTGACATTTGCGCCAGAGCCTTGGCTGATGGCGATAGATTGAGATCCGGTGGTGGCATTTTCAATGAACATCACCCGACTAACAGTATTAGGGGCAATCGTTAGGGTTCTTGTCGTGCTCAGGGTGGCTGAAGAGGTTACCTTAAAGTACATCGCCCGTGCTGGATCAGCCGCACCATCAGCTACCGTTGTGGTCGCATTAGCGTCTGATGCAAAGCAATCTTGCGTTCCGTAGCCTAAAGCTTCCCCGATCAACTCAAGGTTGGTATTGGTGGAAGTTCCCCACGTTCCCGATTCATCGCCTGTTGCGATTTCTTTCAATCGCAGGTCATTTACATAAGTTGCCATTTAAGCTACCTCTTTCCAATTTGGTGTTTGGCTGTCATCAATACTTGACCAGCCAGGTGTTTGAGATTCATCAATGTTTTGCCATTTTGCATTCTGTCCAGGGATGACTTTATCCCAGACCAAAACATTGTTTGTTTTACCTTCAGCACTAACTCCAGAAGGTTCAACAACGACATTACCAATAAAGCTAACAGTCCCGACTGCGCCTGTCGCAGAAACGCCGGTAGGCGAGACATTCGCGGATGCTGTAATTGTAACTGAGCCAACACCCGATGTTGCACTGATCCCAGTAGGCGAAACAATTGCGGATGCTGCAATTGTAACCGAGCCAACTGCGCCTGTCGCAGAAACGCCGGTAGGTGAGACATTCGCATCTGCCGAAATTGTAACCGATCCAACTGCCCCACTAGCTGATACGCCAGTGACCGAAACAACTGCTGTGCCAGTAACAGTAACCGATCCAACTGCCCCACTAGCTGATACGCCAGTGACCGAAACATTTGCTGTGCCAGTAACTGTAACCGAGCCAACTGCCCCTGTCGCAGAAACGCCGGTAGGCGAGACATTCGCATCTGCCGAAATCGTAACCGAGCCAACCGCAGCAGTTGCTCCTGGAACATTAACATCTCCGCCCCAAGTGCTCTCCCCCCAACCGTGGGTTGAGCTATTCCATCCCTCAAATGCAACAATGATGTCAGCCACATGCTAATCCTACGCAATTCTAATTATTGCAGCACTCGAACTAGCAGTAGGAAATGAGATAACAAAATCTCCACTTGTAGATGCCTTATCAGCCCCAAAATCTAAAACAATTACGCCTCTATTTGTCGATCCGGCAGCAGCAGAGGAGTTATAAATTAAGGCTCCTCTTGCAGTTATTGTAGAGCTAGTCCACGTTGCGTTTCCAAAGTCTGTAAGTGCTGTAGTGCTGGATGTAGTAGGTGTTACATTACTTAAAGCTGCACCACCGGCTGTATAGCCAGTACCAGAAATTTCATTAGTTGTACTATAAGCGGTAGTCGAAGCACTCATTGTTGCGCTAGAAGTATACAATGCAATCTTAAAAGCATTGCCAGACCCCGTTGTAGTCGTTGTTCCGCCGCCAGAACCACTTGTAAAATTATGAATTCCTTGCAAAATTTCTTGCTTAAAAGAAGTACACATTGCTTGTGTAATAGACATTATACGGTCCTCAATATTTCAGCCACATTATCATGGCCGTTTGATTTAAAAATATTATACAAAGTTGTTCTGTCGCTCTTTATTGATTGATCGCAAGCGGCAACAATAACCCAATACATTTTTTCCTTGAAAGCTTCTGCTTGAGCTTTAATGACAGGATCTGCCGTATCGCTAATACTGATTATCTTCTCTACAGCATTTAAAGCAATCTCTTCTGAATTCATCCCACGATCACTTGTGGTTTGAACATTTACTGAGCCTGGTGTTGCTGAGACTTCTACACTAAACAAGATTAACCCCTCGAAATATCATATCTATATTCATCTTTAGACCCATAATTTTCTCCTAACTTTCTTAGTCCTTCTAGGGCCATTTGGAATCTTTGTTCATACTGCCCTGCTTCTTCTGGAACTTTTAAAAATGTAGCAGCTTCTACCAGTGTTCCATAAAGTAAAGCATCCGGTGCATTATTTGCAAGCCATGTGGTCCCTCCTTCATCTCCTGCAGTTAAAGAATCAGGTCTATACTTATAATGAAGCTCAAAAGTATAGTTTACACCTGCACTTGGATTATCGGGAGTAGGAGCCAATAAAAATGTAGTATCGTCAAATAAGGCATAATACTTAGGAAGGCCCGTTGTTGACGCATTAGGAGTGTAATCTCTAATGAAAGAAACGTGCTTAAACCGAAGATATGTATAAACATTACTCGCAATTACAGCTAGGCTATAGGGTGATAAAAAATCAGTGGGAGTAGACAGATAAGGACTATCTGCTGTTGCTGTCCCGATAACATTGCTTCTAAATACTGGAAGTTCTACATTCTTAAGTATTCTTTCTTCTGCTTCTTGTATGAAAGTTGGAAGCGTAGCAACAAAAGTGGTTTCTGCTGTTTCACAGTAATTTTCTACCGCTGTTTTTAAAGTTGCATATGTAAAACTCATGTCACTGTTACCTCAACCTGACCAACCTCTCCATTACCACGCAGAGGGTTTGGTGTTAAAGCTTCGTCACCCATAAACCCAACCGGGTTAAAGCCCCACTGAATGTCTCTTTGCTCTTCTAAGCCTGTCTGAGGGCGAGGATTTTTTAAAGCTTCAGGATCTGCAATATGTCTAGGGGGGATTAACTGTGGACTTTTTGGCTCATAGCATTCAGTACAGACCATAAAGCCGGTCCATTCTTTTATTAATTGAGAATATTTTTCTTCAAAGCCACATCTGTCGCATATGGCAATTGCATATTTACCAGGTGCATAAGCCATCAGGCTCTCCTAGAAGATGCAATGCCAGGGGATACTCTAAAAGAAGCTCTACTTTCGTCTTGATCTGATGCTCTTTTAAACTCTTCTTCGTAAATACCTTTGAGCACTTGAATCCTGTCAGGAGATCTTTTCAGTCCAATGTAATAGGCCAATCCTGCAGCAAGACATGGGTAAAATCTAAAGGGCATATCTACTGTATTGACACTTGCGTCTGCGTCTTCAATTCTTACGAGTCTATTAATGATTAACTGGTCCGTACTGTTTTCTGCAGCAGGCCAAATATATAATCTGGGGGTAACTTGCTTATCTAAAAACCATTGTGTAGGACGGGCTTTGGTAGATTTGTTTGGAATATTCCAGTATTCAGATCTGCCTACTTGATCCATTGATATGTCTGTAGTTGTGCTGCCGTCAGTTCTTCTAATAACAACATCAAGAACATCAATCGTCGAAACAGTCAAATCAATATATTCATCATCCTCAGTTAATGGAGTTGATGTATTTGTAACCGTCCACTGGTTAAGTCCTCTGTTTGCCCAATCAGCAAACAAAAGATTAAGGGATCGCCTAGCGGTAACCCCGTCATAACCTGTGCGAAATTCTAAGCCGCATCGTTCAAATGCTTCCTCAATATATTCCGCAACATCTGGCTCAAAATCTCTACTACCTGATGTAGCCATTTCCTAGTTCCTTATGAGAAGAACGTAGTCATTGCCGTTAGATCAGTAACAGCAGTAAACGTCACAAATCCTCCAGCTTTGAAAAGAAGACCGTCACTAGGAACATCAGGATAAGAGTTAGTAGTAACTCCTGCTACGGTAGCGAATTGCATCCGTACCGTGCCTGTACCAGAACCTTCCCTAAACACTATAGTCGCCGCACCAGTACCATTGACCACATAAATCCCACGTAAGCGGCAACGAGCAGCGGAAATAACTCCAGAGCAACTAGTACCAGACCCTGCACTAACATTACCTGTAGAAGCTGCTGAAGTTGCTATCTGAGTGACAGTCTTGAAAAAACTGCTGCCAGTGGCAGTAGCATCATCAACGCCTGTGATAACTTCAGTCTGAGCAACATTAGACTCATCTGTTCCAGTAACAGTAAACGTAATACCTGAGTCATCGGCTGCGGATAATATAGTTACATTTCTGGGAGAATCCATCGTGACGGACCCCCCATCAGCCAATGCACCGTTAATGGTTAGATTAGCAGCACTACCAATAGTGGCAACAGTACTAATACCATTAGGATCTGCGGCAGCAGCAGTTATAAAGCTGGATGTTACATCACTACCTGAACCTTTAAGCGCCATGTCTGCCCCCTATTAAGCAATTGTTGATATCGGGGAAGAAAGTACTTCCGCCTTCCAGGTTGAGTTGGTTGCATCATCTGCAACACAAGTCAAAGTAACCCTGGAATTAATAATTGTAGAGTTAACCAGAGTCAGGGTATCCCCAGCGACATCAGTTGCTTGGTTAGCAGCAGTGCCACCCATCAGCGAAATTGCGCCGTAGAAATTAGAAACCGCAGATCCCGGCAGGACAAAGATAACCGTCTTGCCGCTACCCACTGCTGTCGTTACCAAGAACTCGTAAGTAGTTCCTACATTGGCAGTAGCCAGTGCTGGCATATTGACAACAATGTCCCCGGTGCCGTCAACATTAAACAGCGTACCGGATTGGTCGATGGTTAATGTATCGGTAACAGCGCCACCCGTGTTAAAGGTTGTGTTGTCTACGGTGATTCGGAAGTTAGGACGGGTGTCGTAAGTAGCTTCTACAGTGATTGCCCCTGTAGTGGCATTTTTTGTAATGGTTTTAAAACCGTTTTCGGAACGGACGGGACCGTTATAAGTTGTATTCGCCATGAGTATCTCCTGTCGTGGCTAGTGTCAGGCACGGGATGCACCTGTCAGGGATAAGGTCTTTATACTACATAAAAAAGAAGGGGGCAACATATGCCCCCTTCCAGCAAGGTTTCATGTGAAACCTTTTAAGCGCCTTGAGATCCGAAGACACATCTTGGGTTGCTGAATCCGAATGAGTAACGCTCTCTCGCTTTGTAGCGAACATTACCTGTATCGAAATCACCTTCCATAGAAGTAGTGATCGGAGTTCTTTCAAAGTGCTTAAACCCATCAGGGCAGTCAGTCGTGATAAAGAATGCATCAGTATCCACCAAGAAATGGTTAACTGCGTAGCCTTGCGGCAACAGTCCCATATTCTTAATTGCGTTGATGTCGTTATCCGCTGTTCCCACTCTTCCTGGGGTATCAAGCAGCCTATCAGCAACAAACTGAAGTTGAGGCGGAACAATCAACTTGGTTCCCCGAAGGGCCAAGATCATGTTTCGGTCATCAACAAAAGTTGAGATGTTGATCAAAGCATTTTCCAATGACGTTTCGTTAAGATCTGCCATTGTCGTAGCTCGGTTAGCAATGGTTCCACCATTAGCTAGGGGGTGTGCAGTGTTAATCAAAGATACACCGTCACCACCTGTGAAGCTTGAGCTAAACGCATTATTCAATACGTTAGCAGCTTTCACCTGCTTAGTGTGCGCCATGCTTCGTGCAAGAGCCTTTGTATAACGAGCGCCAAGGCGATCATACAAATTATCTTCCACAGCTTCTTCCGTTAGGGAGAATGCAAGAGCTACTGTTTCGTGAGTATAACGAGCTGTGAAACCTTCGCTTGCGCTATCAAATTGAACGCCTTGGCCTTCTTCTTTAACAGAAGCATTACCAAAACCAACAATCAAAACCTCTTCTTCAAATGCACGATCTGAAGATTCGGTGTCAAAGATTTCTGCATGTTCGTTTTCGTAACGATCATACTCCATGCCAAACAAGGCGTTAAGGCCAGGCTCAAGTTCTTTAGCTAGTTGTGCGCGTGAAATTGCCATTTATTCAACCTCCCTTTACGCTAAACCAACTTGCTTCAGACCAAACAGATGATTCTGTATGGTGACAAGCACGTTAGTGTTGGCTGTACTTACATCTGAATTCTCAGGATCTTGAGAGATATCCAGGGCCTTTACAGGTAACGCAGCAGTTGTTGCTCCAGTAGACACATCAAGCTCTAGGTATGAAATACCGCTATCAGAGCTTCCTGTGCCACTATTATCAACAACATCAAAGTTACCAAACAAGTCAGCAACAGGGAAAGCAGCATCAGCTTGAATTTCAAACACATCCATAGGACTGTCGAAAATGAAAGCTATTGCATCAGTGGCCGCGTTTCCGGGCCAATAATTGCTCCATGTTGGCTTGCTAGTAGTTGGATCTGTGTAAAAACATCCGTTAAATACGCCTAGAATGATAGTGCTGGTAGCACCACCTCCATCGGCTCTCGCAATACGAGTAACAATACCAGCAGTACCTTGGGCAACAATGTCGCCTTGGTAGATGTTAGTAGTGTTCGTCGCATCTCCAGTTGTTATCCTGTAACGAGACTGACCTGAAGAGTTATAATTTCCCTGCAGGTTACGCACGTAACGGAGTCCAAAAGGGGCATCTGTATTCGCCATTTTTAGTTCTCCTTAATAAACACAATCAAAAGTTAATCGTTTTTACCAGAAGCACCAAATGTCACCTTACTGTTGCGTTCTTGATGTATCGGCATTCTAGGATCGCTTTCACGCATAAGATTATTATCTACAGCATTCATCTGATTTTCAGCTTGCTGATCGTAATAAGCATTCCTTTCGTCCGCTGTCTCAATCGGTATCTTGGCAAGAATTAGACCACCAACGCCCACAGTCCCAGCGTGTTTCCCTTCCTCAATTGTAGGCAAATCATAGCCTTCAACCTCAGATGGATGCACAGGCTCATAACCTTCCTGAAACCTTTTATGAACATTGGTCTTGTCATCCTCATTTCTAATATGAGTTCTTATCCACCGATAACGCATACCTTCCGGCGCTTCTGGTGTTTCTAGTGCTTGAGGCGGCTTCCATGGTTGCCTGGTCGCTTTGCTACCCCTAGAAGTTTGACTCCTTGGGGCTCTCTTCGATCCAGTAGTTTTATTGCTTGTCATGATGCCTGTAACCTCATTTTCTGTTTTGCGTATTCTTTGAATGATACACCTAGTCTCTTAGATAATGATTGTTCACTAGGAGTAAGCTCAATCCTACGATCATTTTGACTGCGTCCATTTCCTGTTGTGCGCGTACCGGAAACTACGGTTTGGACGGGTTTTCCGTTGTTTCCTACGTTGCTTTCCGCTTCGAACCTGTTTGGATGTTCCTCGCGTAATCTACTATCTAAATTAGAATAGTATTCATTAGACTCCAAGTCAATTCCAGACTCAGCTAATTCGCGATGTATTTCCATGGCTGTGTTTGTCATTATCGTATTATCACCAAACCATTCATTCTTTTCTGCCCACTCTTCAGCCTTTTTAGAGGGCTCAGAATACTGAGGTTGAGCGGGTTCTTGCTGTGGCTGTGGCTGTGGCTGATATTGCGCTGCTTGTTGTTGTGCTGTCTTGTTTTTATTCCAAGCTTGCATATCCTCTTCGTACTTGGCTAACTCTTTCTTATATTGCTCAAGAGAGCTTCTTTCAGCTTCCGCTCTAGCTAATCGCTGTTGAGCATCTGCCATTGATTCAGTATCACCAGACTCATAAGCTTTGGTCAGAGAAGCTTTTGCAGATTGTGCCTCTGCTTCTACTCTGCCTTCAAACTCATCCTTATAGTGTTTTGAAATTTTTAAGGTTTCATCTGCTGTTTTCTGATTAGTTAGTTGTATTTGAGAAGATAACTTTTTGTTGTCTTCTTGCAACTGTTTGGCGTATTGCAAAGCTTGAATCTCTCTTCGCTGCCAATCTTTAGCTTGTTTAACAGCTTGATTAATTCGGCCTTGAGCTTTCTTTGTTTCTTTTTCTACTTCGTTTAGCTCTTGATCATCTTCACCCAGAGCACCTTCTTCAAAGTCTTCATGAACTTTATCGTTGGTAATGGGAGAAACTTCACCAACATCTTCGTCAGTTAAGTCTATAAAAGTTGACTCTTCCTGTGGATCATCAGCAGCAGAGGTTCTTTTGTTTTCTGGCACCGCTGCGCTTTTGATATTGTCATCATTTAAATCAGATAATGCTTCACTTAAAGTTTCTTCTGTCATGACCTACCTCACAAAGCCTTAATATCGTTGGGATCTAATATGGTGCCGATAACTTCATCATCATTAATGATTCGTACTTCAGCATCATCCTCTAAAGAAAAACGAGCGCCTGCATATCTGCCTATTAGCACCCAATCGCCTTTTTTGCACCAAGCTTCTCCAGCAAACTTGCCTTCATCTTGATACGCAATAGGACCGACCTTTAGCACATAAGCCACTACAGTCGCTAAACTTTCTCTGTCAGTAGTCTGTTTGGTTAACAGAATACCGGCATCCGTTTTTCCTTTTCCTTTGTAAGGTAACACCAGCAAACGCCACCCAACCGGGGTTGGCATCCGTTCCACTAGTGATTTATCTAAAACAGTTGGATCTAAAACTTTGCTTTCTTCTGGTACATATGCGTCTTTTAAAGACGGTTCTGCGATAATATCTGTCGCCAGATCACTCATTGAAATCTCCTTCACTTTGCAACGCTTTCCTAAGTTCATCTCGCAGGGTGCGAAGCGCAGATAATTCACCCATTACGAATCGGTAATCCTCCATGTCCTTGATATTGCCACTTGAAACATATTCGACTCTGTCGCCTTCAAGTTGCTTTATCTTTTCATGTATAAAGTTTGCTAAATTTACTGAATCCATTTAATCGGCCTAACGAGCCACCATACTTGCCCAATCTCTTGTATCTATTCTACGCGCCAACTCTTTCCGGTCAGGCAATCCTATGATTTCGTCTTCCCTCCTTAGAAATGGAAGTGCCTGATATGGTCTTGGCGGAGGGGTATCCTCCCCCCAACGTGACACCCTTCCATCTGTCCCACGCATATTTTTTGGCAAAACGGAACCTGTTTGTCGATGGGGTGGGAATACCGGCGGGGCAGAACCCCCATAGTATGATGGAGGGGCCATCCCCATGATTGAAGGAATCTGGGAAGTAGCCATTCCCGCATACGGCATTGATGGCAGAGCACCATATCCGCCAAAAACAGCCATGTCCCTAGAATTAGCGTTATCAATTGGCATATTGGGTATAGGTGCCCGCGTTGGCGGAGGGTTAGGCATTAACACCGGTCCTGGCATAGGAGCTGGACCGCCATTAGTAGATGGTGGCGGAATGTAATTTGGATCGCCTGGATCAACTCTTGGTCCAGCAGTGCCTAACGGGTATTCGCCATAACCAGGACCACCCATAGTGCCCATTGTCAGGCCGTCGGGGTCCCCAAGGCCTGCAGCTCCGGTCAAACCTGTGGCTCCGGTCATGCCTGCAGCTCCAGTCATGCCTGCAGCTCCGGTCATGCCTGCAGCTCCAGTCATGCCTGTGGCTCCAGTCAAACCTGTGGCTCCGGTCAAACCTGCCGTCCCAGCGGAGCCTGCAGCTCCAGTCATGCCTGTGGCTCCGGTCAAACCTGCCGTCCCAGCGGAGCCTGCAGCTCCAGTCATGCCTGCAGCTCCACGCAAGCGAGGATCATTCTGAATCGCTGATTCCAGCCCCTCACGAGTTAGATAGCTGCTAAGGTCCGGACCCCCAGCACCTTCTAATTCTCTTAATCTTTCCTGTAATCCTGAAGCATCGAACTCTGGAATGTTTCTTCCTTCTAGAGAACGCAATCTTTCTTGCAACTCTGAAGCATCAAAACCTCCCGCACCTTCTAGAGAACGCAATCTTTCCTGCAACCCTGTGGCATCGAATTGGGGAATGTTCCCTATTTGTTCTAGGAATTGGCTTGGATCGAACTCTGGAATGTTTCTTCCTTCTAACGAAGCTAACCTTTCCTGCAATCCTGAAGCATCAAAACCTCCGGCACCCTCTAACGAACGCAATCTTTCCTGCAATCCTGAAGCATCAAAACCTCCGGCACCTTCTAGTTCTGATAGTCTGCCTTGTAATCCTGAAGCATCAAAACCCCCGGCACCTTCTAATTCTCTTAACCTGCCTTGCAACCCTGAAGCATCAAACCCTCCAGCACCTTCTAGTTCTGATAGTCTCTGTTGTAATCCCGATGCATCAAAACCCCCAGCACCTTCCAGTGAAGCCAGTCTCTGCTGTAACGCTGATGCGTCAAATTGTTGAGGAGAACTTCTTCCTTCTAATTCTGACAGCCTGCCTTGTAACCCTGACGCATCAAAACCCCCAGCGCCCTCTAGTTGTCTTAATCTTTCCTGTAATCCTGAAGAATCAAATTGTTGAGGAGCACTTCTTCCTTCTAGCTCTGCCAATCTTTCCTGCAACGCTGATGCGTCAAATTGTTGAGGAGCACTTCTTCCTTCTAGCTCTGCCAATCTTTCCTGCAATCCTGAAGAATCAAATTGTTGGGGAGCACTTCTTCCTTCTAATTCTGACAGCCTGCTTAGTAACTGGCTAGGGTCAAATTGTTGGGGAGAACTTCTTCCTTCCAGCTCTGCCAACCTTTCCTGTAACGCTGATGCGTCAAATTGTTGGGGAGAACTTCTTCCTTCTAGCTCTGACAGCCTGCTTAGTAACTGGCTAGGGTCAAATTGTGGAATTTGTGCAAAAGGGTTGCTCATCCCAACGCTACCACCATAGTTATATCCCCTGACTTTTTTTGAAAGATCATTAAAATGGTTCAGCTTTACTGACGTTTTTCCATGTGTTTTGCCAGAATGCAAACTACCATCATCCATTTTATGCGTATTGCCTTCAAATAGAGTACCGTCACGCTTGTAATGTTTCATTCCTGCAGCCATTTTAACTCCTACCATTTTACCTTATTAGACCAATAAGCCGCAGAACACTTGCCCTTTGCGATATTCTTAGCATGCCTGGCTTTAAAAGACTTTCTTCTAGCTTTGTCTTTAGCGGATTGAGGGTTTTTCCCCGCGCCGCTAACACCCTGTTGACCAAACCGAATGGTTTTTACACTACCATCCTCGCACTTAGCCACAACAACGTGGCTTTTAGTCGGGTGATTAGGCGTTTTTTTAGGCTTATTGTAGCCGCTAACACCAATTCTTTTTAATCTTGAGTCTTCTGCCATTAAATAGATTCTACTAATGATTATGAATTATTAGTATATCCCTTCAAACTTGGTGCCGCGAAGTGCTGCACCACCACCACGGGATTTGCCTTTCCCCATGCCAGGCTTGGCAGAAGCGTTAGTTTTTTCTTCCGTAATTTTTCCGTAGCTAACCTTGCCCTGGCCTTTGATTGTAAATCCGTCTTTCTCTACTTTGTTAGCCATTACCTATCTCCGAATAATGTCGTTCATGTTTTTAGTCATCTTTTCCGCAAGATTACCCATTTGTACTTTTTCTTGCAAATCCAACCTATCCTGGGCAACTTGATCTTTCATCTCTGCAATATCAATCTGAGTATCTATTCTTTCTTCAGCCAACTCTTTCTGGGTATCTATACGATCTTTATCTAACCCAAATCGCTTGTCAGCTTCTTCTGCCTTACGCTGAACATCTGCAGACTTAATACCCAGTTCTTCTCGCCTTAGATCTATCAAAGGATCTTCATCCTGTTTGGCCTCAAATGCAGGGGCAATCTGAGACACTAGCTGTGCAGTAATCTGAGCAACTTTTGTTTCAAGCATTGAGTTCATCTGCTTCATCATTGGATTCTGTTGTGGTGGCGCTCCCGGAGGCATTCCTTGAGGAGGCATTCCTTGAGGAGGCATTCCTTGAGGAGGCATTCCTTGCATAGGCGGTTTCATCTGTTGCATCTGTTGCATCTGTTGTTGCATCTGCATGATCTCAGGGTCTTGTTGTGCCTGCTGCCTAGCCATCATGTCAATGTGAGCATAGACATGCGCTTGCACTATACCCTGAATCTGCGGATTTGTTTGGCAAATAACCGAATTGTAGAACGCCATATGTATTGAAATATGCGCCTGATGATCCTGATCCGGGAAAGGCGTTGCAGGCTGCATGGCTGCAAATCCCGCATTCTCTATAGCCGCTGCAATGGGTTGTGGCTGCGGCGGAGGTGGCGGCGGTGGCAGTATTTGATCTACCTGCTGCACACCCATCGCTTCATACATACGCTTATACGCATTGTATATCCCCACCGGACCATGAATTTCAGGATTTGACTGTACCATCCTTAACATTTCCTGAGCCATCATAACGCGCTGACTCATAGAGAAAATGTTGGGATCGCTGACCGGGATTATATCAATGCGGTCATCAAAGTCAGACTGCTTAACGCTTTGATCACCATTGGCAGTCATATACGGATACTGCGGTGGCAGATAATCCCTGAATAATCCAGCTAACAGGTTGAATTCTATTCGCTGCGAGTAATGCAATCGCTTGTGAATTGCACTCATTACGCGACTACCGCGCTCAAGTAACGCAACAGTCGTGCCTACAGGCGCTTCTGCATTGCCATCACCAACCTGCATATCTCCGATTGATGCAAATCGCCTACCCGCATCAACCAACATACCCAGGAGTGTTACCATCGTGGCGCTGGGCTCTTTGAACGGCAGAGGCATTAACGCATCCCGTAAAGACCCGCCTGGTGCGTCCATATCCCTGAATTCACCTGGCTGAATAGGCACATCATCATCTCTGATCCTGATGCCTCTGGCTTTAAATCCACCAGGCAGGTTGGCTAATGTACCTGCATCAATCAGTTGCCTGAGTATCGAGGTAGCACCTCTCGATAAACCACCAATCATATGCGTCAAGCCAAAGCCGTAGAAACCTAATCCAGGCAGAAACTTGTAATGAACAAAATAATCTATTCTTTTTCGTAAAACATCTTCTTGATTGTAGTTTCTGCGAATAGATAAAACTGTAGACTGCCTGGGAAGCAAGGTAAGGATATACGGCAACTTGATTCCTGTTTCTTCACCTTCCTTATCAAGATCTTCAAAGCCTGGAAGATCCAGATCAATATGCATCTCAAGGATTTCGCATTCATCAGAGCCAGATTCTCCTGAAGGCTTAACGCCTTGAAGCTCATCAATTTCTTCATTGACTCCATCATCACTGTACGAAGGATTTGAACTGTAATTTATGTCTGATTTTTTATAAAAACCTGATTGCTGTAATTTTTTAACATCATTGTGTGACATATCAATGATATGAGTAATTCTTGTGGCACTCTCCAAACTAGAAGCGCCATAAGGCACAACCAGCTTTTCAGAAGGAATAAATCTTGATACCGGACGGTCCAGACTCTGATCGAAATGCACCTTTCTAAAAGCACTGCCCGACAAGGGAAGATAAAAAAGCAATTGGTCTGTTTCAGGATCATATTCTTTCATTACCTGGGTGATCTGGTAATTCATGAACTCCTGAACTCTCGCTGCCTGGAGATCCAGGTTAGGACTCATCATGCCCACTACCTGTGTCTTAACAGGACCGCCAGAAGGTAAGAGTTCTTTGTAGGCTTGTGCTTGAAACTGGGTGACAGACTCTGCCAATAGCGGATGAATAATGCCTGACGCGCCATTAAAAGGCTCTGTCCTTTCCTCAAACTTCATGCCAAGGAATTCAAGCCCTTCACGGTACTGCTGTTCCCACTCTTTGCGCGAAGACTTGTCATCTTGAAAATCAGCAATGCAATCAGAATAAATACGGCCAAGATCACCATCATCAATAACTTCTGCAAGATTTTCAAAGAAATCCCCGCCCTGATCCATCATAGGTTCAGGCGGAACGCCCACCAGCATGGTGCCATCTTCAAGGATTTCGTTCTGATCATCGTCAATACCGCCAAAGATATCGTCTATGCCGCCACTACCATCAAGATCAGAGTCGAGATTTATTTCAATCTCTTTTGAATTGTTTTCAATCTGTAAGTCAGCAATATCTATATCATCAACGCCGCGCTCAATAGCCATGTGTAGTTATCCCCACTTTGTTTGCCACTAGCGCATCGCCTTGCCGTAGCCACCAGTTGCCGCACCTACACCTTTAGGCTTACTTCGAGCAGAAGTTTTATTCGCGGAAGTTTTATTCGCCATGCCGCCATTCATATAACCTGCAGGACGAGAAGGAGCTTCCTTCTTCTTCATCATGCCGCCCATGTTCCTCTTGGCAGCAACAGCAGGAGTGGCAGTAAACGTAATGCCTTTACCTTTACCTTTACCTTTACCTTTACCCCATTTTGAAGGTCGAAGAAAATCAATGAGCCCCTTATCGCCGCCAAACTTCTCATCTTTACCTAACAGAGCTTTGGCAATTACACCACCGAAGGGACGAATACCAGGGAGGACTCTGTCATCGTCTTTTTTACGACGCTTAATTGCAGCGGCTAAAGGATCAGGAATGTCTTTGCCCGCCTTCCTCTTCGTTGCGGCTGCGGCTGCGGCTGCGTCTGCGTCTGATTTTTT
>Ga0308007_10000733_pt1 | contig 14697 bp, 16 predicted proteins | sample Neamet71_FD_203152 | JGI IMG/M metagenome (GOLD analysis project Ga0308007, IMG submission 203152) | Marine microbial communities from water near the shore, Antarctic Ocean - #71 | ecosystem: Environmental > Aquatic > Marine > Unclassified | place: Southern Ocean | collected 2014-06-07
TAATGCACCATGACCATAAGCGTCAGCTTTGATAACTGCCATAACTTTAGAGCAAGGAGATAGACCGCTAGCTAACTTTAGGTTATGCCTCAGTGCGTCAAGATCAATTAGGGCTTTTGATGGACGAGCCATAATAAAATTAAAACTCCTCAATATTTTTTTTAGATCGTACAGGCCAACTAAATTTACTAGGCCGATAAAAGCTATGACTATTAATAATTTTTTTTACCTTTAGAATAAATTTTTTGAGCCAGCAACCAGATATCCCCAACTTCGCCGTCATTAATAGGTTTTCCATCGACCTCAACAACTGGAATTACACCCTTAGAGGAGCTGGTAACCCAAACTTCAGTAGCAGAAAAAACCTCTTCTTTTGAAATAATTCTTTCCTTAACCTCAATGGAGCCATCTTTTAATAGCAAGTCTAATAAAATACATCGGGTAATACCTGGAAGGATATGATTGTCTAATGGGGGCGTAATAACAACACCATTTTTTACAATATAGACATTACAAGTACTTCCCTCTCTAAGCTCATCCTTATTATTAAAGAGTAATGTCTCATCGAATCCATCTTGGTGGCCCTGTTGTAAATGCATGACATTACCGAGCAATGAAGTAGATTTAATCTGGCAACGAGACCATCTAAGATCAAGACTTGTACTCACCTTATAGGGAACTATCTGAGACTTACTTGCTGTTTGCTCTGGGGGAATTTTGAAAGAAAAAACGAATACTGTCGGGTCAATACCATCTGCATAAGAGTGAGAACGGACAGGTTCCGAGCCACGGCTCACATGCAAATAAACCCCGAGACTACCAAAACCATTCTTTTTGATAAGCGTCTTACAGATCTTTAGCCATTTCTGATGCGACCAAGATAGACTTATACCCACTGCAGACATATTTGTTTTCAGACGATCTATATGAAGGTCAAATCCAATTATTTCACCATCATAGGACGGCAGAACCTCGTAAACCCCATCCCCAAACAAAAAACCCCTATCCATTGGCGATATTTTAGCTTCCTCTACAGGAATAAACTTCTGATTGAGAAAAACTATACTCATTCAAACACCTGATTTTATTATGCTTAATTTTCAGATAATAGTTCTATTTTATAACCGTCAGGATCTTGTACAAAAGCTAGTATGGTATCACCGTATTTCATTGGGCCAGGCTCACGAACAATGATACCACCAGCGACTCTTATTTTTTCACAAGCTTTATATACATCTTTGACACCTATAGCTATATGTCCATACCCATCACCATGATCGTAATACTTTATATCCCAGTTATAAGTTAACTCGAGCATAGTTGTATCTGCTTCACTGCCATAACCAAGAAAAGCTAGTGTAAATCTTCCATCGGGAAAGTCTTTAGTCCGAATGAGACTCATACCTAAGATATCAGTATAAAAACTAATAGATCGATTGAGATCCTTAACACGCAACATTGTGTGAAGTAAGCGCATATCTTTATTATTCTCCAGCTAAAAAGCCCCTAAGAGATAAAGAATTTTTCTGACTATAAAAATCAATCCAGTTTTCGGCCCTTATTTGCAGCTATTCGCAAACGCAATGCATTAAGCTTTATGAAGCCTTCTGCATCTTTTTGATCATAAGCACCGTCATCATCCTCAAAAGTAGCAATTCGCTCGTCAAATAAACTATCTGGTGACTTTCGGCCCACTACTTCAACGTTGCCTTTATATAATTTTATTTTTACAGTGCCATTCACTACGTCCTGAGTGGTATCAATAAGCTTTTGGAGCATAGATCGCTCCGGTGACCACCAATATCCGTTGTAAACGACTTCTGCATATTTAGGCATCAGGCTGTCTTTGAGATGGGCAGATTCTCGATCCAAGGTGAGCGACTCAATAGCTCTGTGTGCGCGCAACATAATTGTTCCACCCGGAGTTTCGTAACAACCACGAGACTTCATTCCGACATAGCGATTTTCTACTATATCCAACCTACCTACACCGTTATCGCCTCCGACTTTATTCAAATAGGTTAACACTTCTGCCGGAGACATCACCTTATTATTAACTGCAACAACATCTCCCTTTTCGTACTCAAGCTCTATGTACGTTGGAACATCAGGAGCATTTTCTGGAGAAACTGTCCATCGCCACATGCTTTCTTCTGCCTCAATCCATGGATCTTCTAGAACTCCACCCTCATATGAGATATGAAGTAAGTTAGCATCCATTGAATATGGTGATTTTTTCTTATTTCCAGAAAAATCAACGGGTATTTGATGCGCCTCACAATAATCCATCAATTTTTCTCTTGAGGTTAAATCCCACTCACGCCATGGTGCTATAACTTTTATTCCTGGCTTTAAGGCATATGCGCCTAGTTCAAAGCGTACCTGATCATTTCCTTTGCCAGTTGCACCATGTGAAATAGCATCTGCACCTACCTCGTTAGCTATCTCAACCAAACGCTTAGAAATTAAAGGCCGTGCAATTGAGGTGCCTAATAAATATTCTCCCTCATAAACAGCATTCGCTCGAAACATAGGAAACACATAATCACGAACAAATTCTTCACGCAGGTCATCTATATATATTTTCTCGACACCAAGTGCTTTAGCTTTAGCTCTTGCCGGTTCTACCTCTTCACCCTGCCCAATGTCTGCTGTAAATGTTATAACTTCACACTGATATGTTTCTTGCAACCACTTCACGATTACTGAAGTATCAAGACCCCCGGAATAAGCCAAAACTACCTTATTAATATCGGTCACTACATAAACTCCTGATTGAATAGCTCTAACAACTAAGAATACACACTATTCTAATATGCTGTTGGCCAGTTTCACAGCAAACACGTAATAATAAATACAGAAAACAACAAGCTTGGTCATAAGAAAGGTATAATTATGAGTTATTTGCTGTGAAGCGACTGAAGATTCCGGTAGCATTCACCAAAAGGCAACCACTAAAAAATATTAGAGTGCAATGATAAAAAAAGATCATCCAGAAATAACAATAACTCGCCCAGACGACTGGCATGTTCATTTGAGAGATAATGAGGCATTAGCTTTTACTGTTCAGGATGCAGCGAGATACTTTGGTAGATCAGTGGTAATGCCGAATTTAGACCCTCCAATCTTAAGAACAGATCAAGCTATAGCTTACCGCAAACGCATCTTAAAAAATCGACCTAGTAATTCATGCTGGGAGCCAATGATGGTTCTCTATCTTACTGATAATACATCTCCACAAGAAATCATTGAAGCAAAAGCCTCAGGCCAAATATTTGGATGCAAATACTATCCTTGTGGGGCGACTACAAATTCAGAATCTGGAGTCACAGATTTAAATAATATTAATTCCGTCATAGCGCAAATGGAAAAAGAAGGAATTCCTTTATTGTTACATGGTGAAGTCAACGATCAAAATATTGATATTTTTGACCGTGAAGCTGTTTTCATTGATCGCCATTTAAGGAAGCTGACTCATAATTTTCCTGAACTTAATATTGTCCTTGAGCATGTTACCTCAAAAGAAGGGGTAGATTTTGTAGCAGAATCATCCAGTAGGCTAGCAGCAACTATCACACCTCAGCACCTTTTGTATAATCGTAATCATATGCTTTCTGGGGGCATCAGGCCTCATTACTATTGTTTGCCTATTTTAAAAAGAGATACTCACCAAAAAGCACTGATTTCTGCAGCTACTAGTGGTAATCCAAAATTTTTTCTTGGTACAGATTCAGCGCCACATTCAACTAATAAAAAAGAGAATGCCTGTGGTTGTGCTGGTTGCTACTCGAATCATGCAGCTATAGAGCTTTATATAGAAGCATTTGAGTTAGCAGGAGCGCTCGATAAGCTAGAAGGATTTTCTAGTCACTATGGTCCAGACTTTTATAAAATACCACGTAATACCGATACCATAACACTTCAAAAAATACCCTGGCATAACCCATCAAAGTTACCATTTTTTCAAGGTACAATAACGCCACTTGGGGCAGGAGAAATTCGACAGTGGCAGGTTACAAACTCTAATTTGATTAAATAACTGAAGTGTAAAACTATGAAACAACTTATGTCAGACAGATTTAGAGGATTTTTACCTATCGTAGTAGATGTTGAAACTGGAGGCTTTGATTCTGAAAAAGATGCCTTACTTGAAATAGGAGCCGTTATTCTCTCAATCAGCGAACAAGGTAAAATAGTTCCAGAATGTAATATTTTTCATTCAGTTATTCCTTTTGAGGGTTCCAATATTGAACAGGCTGCACTTGATATCACTGGAATTGATCCAGATGATCCATATCGTATAGCTTTAGATGAATATGAAGCGCTAAGTTCTTTTTTCCAAGAAATCAATGATGCGGTTAAAGATGCTCAGTGTAGTAGGGCTATTTTAGTTGGCCACAATGCTCATTTTGATCTCGGTTTTTTAAATAGCGCTATAAAGCGTAATAAAATTAAAAAAAGTCCTTTTCATAGCTTTTCATGTTTTGACACAGCTACATTAGGAGGCTTAGCATATGGTCAAACTGTTTTAGCAAAAGCATGTAAGGCTGCAAAAATAGAATTTAGCAATGATGAAGCACACTCTGCTATTTATGATGCAGAAAAAACTGCAGAATTATTTTGCGGAATCGTTAATAAGTGGAGTGACTTAGGAGGGTGGGATTGACTAAAACTTTCTCCCTAAAAAAGAAATTCTTATTTCCTATGAGAGCAAATAGTCTTGTTAGTATTGTCGCTCAGGAATTCTAACGATTAAACCATCATGCTCTTTAGTTACCTTTATCTTACAGCTGAGCCTACTGTTATGACGAGGTTCAACGACTGCTTCCAGCATCATCGCCTCTACTTCATCAACTTTTACTATTTTATCCAACCAATGCTCATCAACATAACAATGGCAGGTTCCGCATCGACATTGTCCTCCGCACTCTGCTAATATCCCATCAATCATCCCATCTATGGCACCCTGCATGACAGAGCATCCTTCTGGAACCTCGACCTCATATTCCCCGCCATTGGAATCAATGTAATGAATAATTGGCATAATTTCACCTCAACTGAACTACAAACCGCTTAACACTATATATTAGTGTTATTATTTTTAAACTATAACTCGAAATAGCTCAACATTTTATGGGTAGAAAAAACAATTTTCTTAGCAATACCAATACCTCTCGCGTTAGAATGTATGACTTGAATAAGATTTAGAACTCAACCGGGAGGTTTTCCTGGTAGTTAATTACGAGAAATAATAATGGATGATTCGTTTAAAGAAAGATCTCTTCGCTATCACATGAATCCACTGCCAGGAAAGTTGGAGATTAGGCCTACTAAGTCAATGGCAAATGCTCGAGACCTTGCAATGGCATATTCACCAGGGGTAGCTTATGCCTGCGGGTATATAGTCAAAAATCCTACAGATGTTGATAAGGTGACCGCGAGAGGAAACCTTGTTGCAGTTATTACTAATGGAACTGCAGTTTTAGGTCTAGGCGATATAGGTCCGCTAGCATCAAAGCCGGTAATGGAAGGAAAGGCAGTTTTATTCAAAAAATTTGCCAACATAGACGTATTTGATATTGAAATTGATGAGCCTGATGCAGATAAAATCGTCGACATCATAGCATCACTCGAACCAACCTTTGGTGGCGTCAACTTAGAAGATATTAAGGCACCAGAATGCTTCATCATTGAGAAAAAATTACGTGAACGTATGAAAATACCTGTTTTTCATGACGACCAACATGGGACGGCTATTGTATCAGCAGCGGCAATTTATAACGGTTTAAGAATCGTAGAAAAAAAAATAGAGTCCATAAAAATTGTTGTCACTGGTGCTGGTGCGGCAAGTATTGCTTGTGTAAATCTCCTTGTTTCTATGGGTCTTTGTAAGAAAAATGTGCGCATGATTGACCGCAATGGGGTTATTTATAAGGGTAGAAAGGTGGGAATGAATCCATGGAAAGAAGATTATGCTGTAGCAACTGATGATAGAACGCTTGATGATGCAATAGCTGATGCTGATCTATTTTTAGGTCTCTCTGGCCCCGGAATATTAAAGGCCGATATGATCAAAAAAATGGCGCCTAACCCACTAATTCTTGCAATGTCTAATCCAACCCCAGAAATTATGCCTGAGCTAGCTAAGGCAGCTAGACCTGATGCAATAATAGCAACTGGCCGATCTGATTTTCCAAATCAAGTTAATAATGTTCTCTGCTTTCCGTTCATATTTAGAGGTGCATTAGATTGTGGGGCAACTACGATCAATGATGAAATGAAGCAAGCTTGCGTAAAGGCTATTGCGGACTTAGCTCATCGAGAAGCCTCTCCAGAGGTAACTGAAGCTTATGCTGGAGAAGATTTAAAATTTGGTCCGGATTATCTTATTCCTAAGCCATTTGATCCTCGTCTCATTGAAGAAGTTCCTTTAGCTGTTGTAAAAGCAGCTATGGCAAGTGGTGTGGCTACCAGACCAATAGAAGACCTTGAGGCATATCGCAACAAGCTCCATAGCTATGTTAACCGTAGTCAACTATTCATGCAGCCTATGATTGAAAGGGCCAAAAAAAATCCGCCCAGAATTGCCTATGCTGAAGGTGAAAATGATGACGTTTTGAGGGCCATGCAAGGAATAATTGATGAAAAAATAGCCAAACCGATACTGATTGGTCGGCCAGCTATAATCAAACAAAAAATAAAAGAAATGAACTTGCGCATAAAGCTAGGGGATGATTTTCAAATATTTAACCCTGAGAATGATGCTCATCGAGAAAATTATTGGCAGTACTATCATCAACATGTAGGGCGTTCAGGTATTTCTGTAGAAACCGCAAGGAACTCTATACACACTGATAATTCAGTGATAGCAACAATAATGGTCGCGCTTGGGGATGCTGATGGACTTATATGTGGTAAATCGGGACGATACGATCAACATCTGACAAAAATTACAAGTATTATTCCCCCGCGTAGTAATAAAAGTAGTATTTCATCTATATGTATTTTACTTTTAGATGATGGTCCATTATTTTTAGCAGATGCTTTTATAAACGTAGATCCAACGGAAGAGCAAATTATTGATACCACTAAAGATGCTATTAAATTTGTCACAGGATGCGGAGTTGCTCCAAAAGTAGCGTTACTTTCTCATTCGAATTACGGGACCTATGATGATAAATCAGCCCACAAGATGAAGAGAGCTGCAGAAAAATTACGCGCCGATATACCTGCTATCGAAATAGATGGTGAGATGCACGCCATGTCTGCCCTCAATGAGGCGCTGAGAGAAACTATTTGCAATAATACAAATATTACCGGTCGGGCCAATGTGCTCATTATGCCTAATATGGATGCTGCAAGTATAGCTCTTGGTCTGATTCGTTCACTCACAAATGCTCACTTAGTGGGTCCTTTTTTGAATGGCCTAGAAAAGTCTGCGCATATTCTGATACCCTCAGTTTCAGGAAGAGGAATACTCAACACTACTGCAATGATGGGATCGGATTTTTTTACCAAAAATGATAATCTAGAATCTGAGAAAAAAACACAGCCTGAATAGCCTGAGATTATTAGTAATGCCGTAAAATTTTCTGCTTAATAATGAGGAGGTTTTACGCCGTCATCGTCCTCGTCTGTAAGTTTGTCAGTCAGTATTTTAGTTGATGAGGTTAGTGTTTCACATTTCTGAATAAGCTCATCAAGCTGATTTTGTTGCCGACAAACAACTTCATTAAGTTGAGAGATAGTATCTTCCTGAAAAGCTAGTTTAGTTTCTAGTTCAATAATCCTGTCTATAGGCATCTGTATCTCCAAAAAAAATTATTGAGAAATAAAAAAACCGTGGAATAAAATTCAACGGTTTTTATACTACTTCTGAAAAATATAATAACAATTTTATTTGTTAAAATTAAAGATTATCTGCATTGTCCGTTAAGTATGAGGCGACACCATCAGCAGATGCATCCATGCCCTTATCTCCTTCTTTCCAGCCAGCAGGACAAACTTCACCATGCTCTTGATGGAAACTTAAAGCATCTACCATTCGAAGCATTTCATCAATATTGCGACCCAGGGGCAAGTGATTTACGACCTGATGATAAACAATACCATCTTCACCAATCAAGAATGAGCCACGAAAAGCAACGCCTGCATCTCCAAACTCTACATCGTAGGCTTGGCATATTTCATGCTTCATGTCAGCAACAAGAGGGTATTTTACCTGGCCAATACCGCCATCATTAATTGCCGTATTACGCCAAGCGTTATGAGTAAATACAGAGTCAATAGAAACCCCTATAACCTCAACATTTCGTTTCTTAAACTCTTCTATACGGTGATCAAATGCAATTAATTCAGATGGGCAAACAAAAGTGAAATCTAAAGGATAGAAGAAAATAACAGCTTTTTTTCCTTTTATAGCTGAATGTAAATTAAATTCATCAACGATCTCACCGTTGGCTAATACTGCGCCAGAGGTAAAGTCTGGTGCCTGCTTTCCTACTAATACACCCATGTTAAAGCTCCTTTATATATTATTTAATTAATTAGAAAATTTGTTATTTCACTTCTCTCTCGAGATAGTTTTTTTAAATATTACCCCAACTATTAAGTTGCTTGGCAATAAAGTCAAATTTCATAGTCCTTCATTAAGTAAAGACTAACAGAAAACAACGAGTACCGTCAAAATGGTTAGTGATAGCTTAAAGCTACTTTGTGGCTTCAGATGCTTCCTTGATTAAAGTTTCCAGCTCACCTTTTTCTTGCATCTCTGTAATAATGTCACAGCCTCCGATTAGCTCGCCATTGACCCAGAGTTGAGGGAAAGTTGGCCAATTTCCGTAAGCAGGCAAATTAGCTCGGATTTCTGGATTGCTCAATATATCCACAAATGCAAAACGTTCACCGCAAGAAGTCAGCGCTTCTATGGTTCGTGCAGAAAAACCGCACTGTGGTGAGTTAGGGGAACCCTTCATATAAAGAATGATTGAATTACCCTCTATTTGCTCACGTATGGTTTCCATAATATCCATTAGTAACAGCACCTCTGTGAAAATAAATAATATACCTAATATTTCATTTTAACCTTTTATTGGAGGGGCTAAAACCATTACTTTCTCTTATTAGATAAATTAATCGATTTGTTCAACTTTTAAATCAAAAACACCTTCATAAATGATAATGATAATGATAATAATGCATATAACTGAATGATAATGGTTCTCATTTGATACAAAATAAGATATAGTTCGTCCGTTAACTCAAATGAGTTGAAAAAAGTCGTAATAATTTAGGAGATCGGCAAAATGTTTCGTACTACAATAGCAGGAATTGTACTTTTATCTGTTGCGTTTGCGGTAGACGCACAACCAACATTAGATGAAATGTATGAATTGATCCAAAAGCAACAAGCAGAAATTACTAACCTAAAAGAAGGGCTAGCTGAAAATACTGCCAAAACTGAATCCACATTCACAGCTGTAGAGGAATATACTACAGGTCCAACTGCAAAACTGGCTGAATGGGCTAGCAAAACTAGCATGGGCGGATATGGTGAACTTCACTATAACAACCATAATTCAGATAACTCAACTAAATCAAAAAATGAGTTTGACTTACATAGATTTGTTTTGTTCGTAGGTCACGAATATAACGATAAACTTAGGTTCTTCTCTGAGTTTGAAATAGAGCACTCTATTGCTGGTGAAGGTAAGGCTGGTGAAGTCGAAGTCGAGCAAGCTTACATCGAGTGGGACTACACTGATGGTCATAGAGCTAAAGCTGGTGTGTTCTTAATACCTGTAGGTATTCTGAATGAAACGCATGAGCCACCTACTTTTTATGGTTCTGAGCGTAACCCCATTGAGAAAAATATCATTCCATCTACTTGGTGGGAAGGTGGTGTAATGTTTAGTGGTGAGCTAGCAGAAGGTCTTAGTTATGACGCAGCTGCTCACTCTGGACTTTATATCAACCCTTCAGCTGGTAAATATAAGATTCGTGATGGCCGCCAGAAAGTTGGTAAGGCTAAAGGTGATGATCTTGCATACACAGCTCGTCTAAAGTACACAGGTATTCCTGGTTTGGAACTAGCTACTACTTTCCAACATCAGGCTGATATTTGGCAAAATGAGACTAGTGGGGGCAAAGATAAAGTAGATGCTCAAATGATAGAAGCTCACGCTGCTTATAAAAATGGTCCATTTGGTCTAAGAGCTTTATATGCTCAATGGGACATTGATGATGACATTGAAGTAATTAAAGCCGGTGCAGACGAACAGGAAGGTTGGTATATTGAACCATCATTCCAAGTAACTGAGAAACTTGGTGTTTTCGCTCGTTTCAACGAGTATGATAACCAAGCAAGTGATTCTGCAAGTAAATCAGAGAAAGAACAGTTTGATATTGGTTTCAACTATTGGATTCATGAATCAGTTGTACTTAAATTTGACTACTTCGATCAAGATAATGATAGTGGTACTGAATACACAGGTTACAACATGGCTGTAGGCTGGAGCTTCTAATATTAAAGTTATATCAAGAAGTATAGAAGTATGGTTGTTTGAAAAAATAACCAAGAGAAAGAGAGTCACATACGTGACTCTCTTTTTTCTGTTTCTGATTTTTTTTATTTCAGTATCAAGTGATGCGCACAGCAAAATTTATCAAACAACACCTGAATTTTTAACTGAAAATTTTGATACACCACAATCCAAAGCCGAATCTCTTTGGCTTACTCCAGAATTAAAAAAATTAACTAGCGAGATTTTAGGCCGTCCGGTGAGAGGTATGCGCGCTAGGTACTATAGTGAAGGTGAAAAAACTGCCTGGATACTTGAGGAAATTGGAAAAGAAAAGCCCATAACCGTAGGTGTCGTAATAGGCGGTAAACTTGAGGATTTCCATATAGAGCATGTAAAAGTTTTAGCTTTTAGAGAGTCTCGAGGCTGGGAGGTTCGTTATCCATCATTTACGAATCAGTATAAGAATGTAAAAATGACTCCTAACTATAAATTAGATCAGTATATTGATGGTATTACAGGGGCGACATTATCAGTTAGGGCGCTAAACAAAATAGCTAGACTTGCCCTCTTCTACCACCAACAAGTGTTGACTCTGAACTTATAGCGATAAAAGTATACTTTATCCACCATAGGAAGTTCACATTTGAAGCGTAAACGCCCAAACAATATTACTTTCAACCTAAAATGGCATCGCCGTGTAGGGTTGTCGATAATGATAGTCTTAGTTTTTCTTTCTATAACAGGGATACTACTCAATCATTCGCCTGCAGCAGGTCTGAGTAAAAAGATACTGAGTTCTGAATGGTTGATGAACTGGTATGGATTTGAGACGTCGGCCTTATCAGGATTTCAAGTAGGCAAGCAGTGGATTAGCCATCCAGGTGATCGTGATCTTCTCTTAGGCGCTCAAGCCGTCGCTAACTGTTCCCCTCCTTTAATGAATGCAGCACTCACCCCAAATTTTTTAGTAGCCCTATGCAGCGATGAGTTAGTTATCTTGACTACTGATGGGAACCTAGTTGAAAAAATTAATCTGCTAGGTGGTTTACCCGAATACACAACCAACTTAATGTACTCCAAAGGTAAGGTGCTTATTGAGTCTAATGCTGAAATACTATCAATAGATCTTGATAGTCTTGAAATCATTCCGAGTGAAATAAAAGTTGATAGCTGGCCTCTTAGATCACCGCTTCCCGCTGATCTTGTGAAAACACTCAACCAAGCTTCTAAGTTGCCTGGAATATCCCTAGAAACTATTGTATTAGATCTACATAGTGGTCGTTTTTTTGGTGATACTGGTGTTCTATTTGTAGACTTTATGGGCCTACTAACCGTTTTTTTAGCTATAACAGGTCTATACACCTGGCTTGCGCGTCGCCGTAAGAAAAAAAGTAGCTCATAATAAAGCTAGATTATTAATAAGTCTGATGACCCATTGCCAATCTATGGAATTCCTTATAGTATTCTAAGTCTAGGGGCAGCGGGCAGCTGCCTTTTTGCATTTTTAATTAACCAAACAATCTCTGCTTTTTATTACATGTAGTGGCAGGTAAATTATGACTAGTAGCGCTTTAATGAACAATTATGGCACAAGAAAAATCACCTTAAGTAAGGGTAGTGGCTCTTGGGTTTGGGATACTAATGGAAAACGCTATCTTGATGCTTTATCAGGGATAGCAGTTTGTGGTCTAGGGCATTCTCATCCTGCGATAACAGATGCTATTTCAGAACAAGCAAAATCTATTATTCATTGCTCCAATCTTTATAATATTGAGACACAAGAAATACTTGCTGAGAAACTCAAAAAAATATCTGGTATGGAAAAGTTATTTTTTAGTAACTCAGGAGCTGAAGCTAATGAAGCTGCTATAAAGCTAGCAAGATTATTTGGGTGTGCTAAAAAAATCTCTCAGCCTACAATTATAGTAATGGAAAATTCTTTTCATGGAAGAACAATGGCGACACTTTCAGCTACAGGAAGCAACAGCTATCAAGTTGGTTTTGCTCCACTTCTTGGTGGATTTGTTCGCGCTCCCTACAATAACCTTGATGCAGTTAAAGAGCTTGCAAAAAACAATAAAAATATAGTTGCAGTATTGGTTGAACCCATACAAGGCGAAGGTGGAGTGATAGTTCCTGATGATGACTATTTACCTGGACTACGTGATATTTGTGATGAGTACGACTGGCTGATGATGGTTGATGAAATACAAGCTGGTAACGGTCGAACTGGTTCTTATTTTAATTATCAGCAACATGACGTTCTTCCCGATGTCGTTACTACAGCGAAAGGTCTAGCAAACGGCGTACCTATTGGAGTATGTATAGCCGGACTGAAGACTGCTAACCTTATGAATCCGGGTAGTCATGGCTCGACCTTTGGTGGGAATCCATTAGCGTGCTCTGCGGCGCTTGCTACAATCAATATTATCACTAAGGACAAGCTCTGTGAAAAAGCAAAGAAACAGGGAAAATATATTAAAGAACAACTAAGAAAAAATCTCTCTAATTGCTCCAAAGTAGTTGAAATTAGAGGTCAAGGGTTAATGATAGGTGTGCAACTCAATGCTCCATGTAAGAATCTAGTTGATTCTGCAGCAAAGGAAGGATTGCTGATTAATGTAACTGCTGGATCTGTGATTCGTTTGCTTCCTCCTCTTATAATTACAAATGAGCAAGCAGATATACTAGTCAATATACTCACAAAAGTGATCGAAATAGGGTAATAAAAAATGGCATCTAGGAATTTTCTGACACTCAAAGACCTGTCAAAAAAAGAACTAAAAATAATTCTATCGAGAGCTGACGAGCTCAAAAAACAACATCGTAAAAATACAATATATCAACCCTTTATTGGTAAAGTGATGGCGATGATTTTTGAGAAGTCTTCAACTAGAACTAGAGTTTCTTTTGAAACAGGAATGATTCAGCTTGGCGGAAATGCAATTTTTCTATCTCCTAATGATACTCAACTAGGTCGCGGTGAATGCATAGAAGACTCGGCTAGAGTGATTTCTAGTATGGTAGATATCATAATGATGAGGACATTTAGTCAAAAAAATATTGAAGATTTTGCATCATACTCCTCCGTACCAGTCATTAATGCCCTCACAGATGATTATCATCCCTGCCAAATACTTGCAGACATGCAGGCATACATAGAGCTCAGAGGAGATATACAAGGAAAAAATGTCACCTGGGTTGGTGATGGAAATAATATGTGTCAATCCTATATGCATGCAGCAGAAATGCTAGACTTCAAGCTAACTATTGCATGCCCAAAAGGATTTGAGCCTTGCTCTAAATTATTAGATCAATTAAGCGATCATATTATTCTTACTGAAGATCCAGCTGAGGCAATTTCTGGAGCACATCTAGTTGCAACAGACACTTGGGCATCTATGGGCCAAGAATCAGAAAAAGCTACACGCGAAAAAGTCTTTTCAAGGTATCAGGTGAATGAAGAAATGATGCGCTTGGCTGATAATAGCGCGTTATTTATGCACTGTCTTCCTGCATACAGAGGCCAAGAGGTGAATGAGACTATTTTAGATTCTGAATATTCTGCTGTTTGGACTGCTGCTGAGAACAGACTACATTCACAAAAATCTTTGATAGAATTTCTTCTAAATTCAGAAATAGCTTCATAAAAATTAAAAATAGAGCTCGCTATCATTAGCAAGCTCTATTCGAGAAGTATATTTCTTACTGTCCCTTTGCAACCCAAAGAGCAGCTTTAACGATTGGATCAGCATCTCCTTCGATAGCTTTTTCAACATCAGCTAAGGTGCCCATCACATCATCATGACTAAGACCTTTGTACACCTTATCGTCTCTTACGCAAGCAAGAGGTCTTAATGTTCCTAGTCCTTCGTACATAATAGCACGCCTAATATTCATAATAGGTTTTAGATTATCTGCTCCATCATAAATAATGGTGCTATTTTTTCCGCGACCGACAGTAACTTTTGTAGCGCTATTACCTGTTACGTTAGCAACGATTGTACCGCCATCACTTAAATTTTTTCCATCGAATTTCATGATCTGCCATCCTCAAATTTATACATATCGAATAATTATTTATTACTATGAGTTTAATTTTTATACTTCTAGTATTTAAAACTCGGCTAATATTAATATATCTGATCCCATAATGTAAATTAACTAAGTCAAA
>Ga0308007_10000736_pt1 | contig 14686 bp, 13 predicted proteins | sample Neamet71_FD_203152 | JGI IMG/M metagenome (GOLD analysis project Ga0308007, IMG submission 203152) | Marine microbial communities from water near the shore, Antarctic Ocean - #71 | ecosystem: Environmental > Aquatic > Marine > Unclassified | place: Southern Ocean | collected 2014-06-07
GCAATCCTCATGGCACCAAGTACTATATTCGAGGTCGTACCATGGATGAGTATAATCCCGATTTAATAGATGTGATGATGGAAAAGTGGCGTCACTCGCCGGGCAGACATAACACTATGCGCCTTATCCGATTTGGTGGTGCGATTGATGATCTTGCTCCAGATGCTACTGCCTGGCCACACCGTGGTGCTAAATGGGATCTGGAGCTGGGTGGAAGCTGGATTGATCCCGCGCTCTCAACCAAAAATATAAAGTGGGGTAAAGATTATTGGGATGCACTTTCACCCTATGTTTCGGACCGGTTTTATATTAATGAGATGATGGACGAAACACAGGAGGAGGTCGCTGTTAGCTATGGTGCTAATTACCCGCGATTAGTAAAAATAAAGAATAAGTACGACCCCAAGAATTTCTTCCGGTTGAATGGCAACATTAAGCCTACGGTTTAATATTTTGGGATAGCTTTTTTGAAACCAGTAACTTGGAGTATTAAGAGGTTAAATAGATGGAGCATAAAATACGCAAAGCATACGCAGACACCTCCATGGGTCAAGTTCATTATCGGATCGGAGGGCAAGGGAAACCTTTGTTGTTGGTGCATCAAGATCCTCAGTCGGCACTGCAATTCCTATATGTAATCCCGTTATTGATTGACGCTGGATTTCAGGTAATTGCGCCAGACATGCCGGGATATGGGCTATCTGAGGGCACCACTGAGCCTCCTAGCATTCCTGAATATGCCGACGTCCTTAAACAGTTGTTAGATCACCTGAGCGTAGATAAGGCTATAGTCATCGGTCATCACACGGGTGCTTCAATGGCCTGTCAAATGGCGTATACCAACCCCGACAGAGTGGAGCGTCTAGTGATACATGGACTTCCTTGGTATACCACAGAAGAGAGAGAGGAGAGGCTGGCTAGGCCACACATGGATTTCAGTGCTAAGCCTGACGGGGTTCATCTATCTAATTTGTGGAGTCTGATAGATAAAATGTCGCGCGGGGTATCAACTCTAGAGTCTTCGCATATGGCAGCTCTCCATACTCTCTGGGCGGGTGAAAAACACTGGTATGCGCACCATGCTGCATTTAGCTATGACATTACCGACGCAATTAAATCAGTTACTGCGCCTACCTTAGTGGTCACCAACACGGGAGACATACTTCACTTTGTGGCTGATCGGCTTGTCCGACTTAGGCCAGATTTTTCAATAGTTGAGATTGAGGGTGGAACCTCATATGTCATTCGCGATGAGCCAGAGACTTGGTTTGGTGCAATTATTGACTTTATTAGAGAGTAGACCTGAGAAGTATAATAAATCTTAAATTGGTTATTTATCAGCACTCCAAGCGTCAATGGTTTCAGACCATTTTTCGTCAACTAACTCAAAAATATCCGGAAATGCTTTAATTAAGCACGCCCGATTCATTGGGGAGTATTTCTTCGGCCCACCCTCTTCAGGTAATTGGCGTGTTGCATCCACAACGATACGACTACCGGTACCTCGAGTTGACGCACTTGGGTCTCCACCCATAGCACCCGCCTTTTCAATTAATTCACTCGCTAGGTAAGGCTGCCACCGCGCTCCAACAGCATGCATTACTTCAGTAGTGTTGTGTATATTTACATCTTCGTCTACGACGATAGCTATCTTAGCTATCTTCAAAGTAGTCGCCATATTGCGACCAATGGTTATCGCATCACCTGCCGCTTCTTTTTTAATACTAATAAAGCAAAAGCCGGGTGTTTGTAGTGGAAAATGTATTCCTAGAATATTGGGGAATAGCTTTTTCATGCTCATATTAGTGGTGACTTCCATTGGCGACGTAAGGAAGCTCCTAGTGACGCCTGTAAATTGGTTTACAAACATCGGTTTTTTTCTATGAGTTACCGCAGTGACGTTCATATAAAAATTTTCTTCTTTACGCTCCCCTATATACCCGTACATCTCTCCAAATGGGCCCTCAGGCTCAAAGTCGAAAGGAATTTCTCCTTCGATAACCATTTCAACATTTGCAGGTACCTTTAGAGTATTAGTTTCGCATTGGACCACTTCTAAGGCCTTACCTATAAAGCCACCAGCGACAAAGAGCTCATCTTGCCCCAGGCGAGTAGTTTTAGAACTACTCATGGCAAAAGTCACTGGATCAGCACCTAGTACGATTGCGACCTTGGCAGAGGTCTCACCTCGAGCCTTCATGTCCATTAAAAAGGTCCACCCATGCTGATTTTTTTCTGGGTTAATGGCAATCTTTCGAGGGCCTTTGATTTGGCATCTGTAGGTACCCACGTTGCGTCCTCGTTCAGGATCTTCAAGGATTACACTACCCGTATTAATATAGGGACCCCCATCTGCAGGATTAGTTTGCATAAAAGGGAAATCAAGGATGTTTACATCATCTTCAGGAACGACCACTTGTTTACAAGGGGCATCTTCAGGGCTTATTTCAATAGGTTCTATTTCCTGCCATTGCTTATCTGTCGTGGCTAAGCTTTCAAGTTTGGCCAATACATTCTGATAAACTTTACTTTGTTCGTCATTAGCGGGATCTACTCCAAAAGCGAGCCCTTCGAATTGCCAGCGGCCATATTGATTTGCAATGACGGGTCCCTCATGCCATTGGCCATTAACTTTGATATCCTTGAAGATTACAGCTGGAGCGTCTGTCCATCCTAGTTTATCAATGAGCCTGTACATAAAGCCCGTTGCTTCATAGGCATCTTGATCGAGCCCACTTATATGCAGGGCTTGGCCGCAGGTCTCTATGGCTTCGATATAATCACGTAGGGATTCATATGGGCCAACGGGTGTTTGACGTTTAGGCTTGTGGTTTGCATCGGTCATTAGCGAGACTCCATGAGACAAATATTAAAATAGGTTATTTCCATATGAGTCTTTTTAAACAATATAAATTTTCTAGTAAGGTTTAACTTCACCAAAAAACGCCATCAAAACAACCAAAATCCAAATACATAAAGCGGCTCGATTTGTTTTGGTTTGTAGTTCTTTAATTAATACTTCGCCGCGCACGGCCTCTTGCCCGCCAGCTTTAACCAGCTCGAACGCAGCCGGCCAGCGTTTAACAATCTGACGTATCCAGAGACCATTGAGTAATATAACAGCAAACAACACAATTTTAATGGCGAGCCAGGTGTGCGCTATAGGGCCGCCTGTGATTAGGCAGTAACCTCCAAAGGATGCCATAGCGATTATGACTGCATATCGGATGCCAATGTCCAATTTACCTAAACGCTCACCTAATGGAGTGCCTTTATTGACGTGGACAAGCCAGACCAACAGCAACCATAAGAGGGAGGCCATCCATAATGTGACTAACCAGTTACCCGAAATAGGTGAGCCATATGCTTGAGCTAGGGTAAATCCAACAGGGAGTAATAGAACTAGAGCTGAGCGAGCCGACATATCAACAATAAATCTCATCTGGCGCACCCGCAGCCGCTCCTCCAGGCTTAGCTTATCTCTGGTGAGGTACTGGCCAATATAGTGGACCGCGATATCGCCCCCTATCGCAAAGACAAACAAGAAAACATGAACAAAAGCGATAAAGTTATGAAAGATAATGTGCAAGTCGCCATCTCCTAAAGCCAGTTAATTATAGTATTTTAAGGTAATAATCTTAGCATAAATAAATTTTAATAATTCAGCTATATGAAAAATATAATCATATATGTAAAATATATTGGCAATCTTTTAAAGGCTCTTCTACAATGAAGGTCTGTTGTGAATAGCTCTCTACATGAGCAATAGCCTTCTAATGCAATTTTTGATGGCATATTTGCAAGTGGCAATCAATTTTATATATAGGCTACAGTTTTTAAGGTGAAGAGGTCAATATGGTAATGGCAATCGATACGGTATGTAACTTGTTTACTGAGTATGAAGTGAACAATGGACAAACCGGGCTCGACGAGCATTTTTTGGAGCAAATACGTTTCCCCACAGAGTGGAGAAAAGGTGTGTCCATTGAAAATTATATCGGTATGAAGGATCGAGCTGGGATTGATCGCTCATTATTAATTGCTGTTCGAGCAGGCGATCAACGGATGCGCGGCTCGTTTGAAATTCCGTATGAGCAAGTGGCAGCCGTGTGCAGGAAATATCCTAATCGCTTCTCAGGCTTAGCAGGGATTGATCCCTATCGCGGCATGGATGGTGTTCGTGAGCTTGAGTATGCAGTTCGCGAATTAGGCTTTGTTGGGGCGCATTTGTACCCACACTGGATAGAGTTGGCTCCGGATCATGCTAAATATTACCCTTATTATGCCAAGTGCTGTGAGCTTGATATTCCTATTATGATGCAAGTAGGCCACAACTTGGTGTATTCGCGTGAAAGACGCCTGCCTAGTGTGGGTCGGCCGATTACCCTCGATCAAGTCGCCATCGACTTTCCAGATCTTAAATTGATCGGAATTCATATTGGGATCCCTTGGACAGATGAAATGATATCCATGGCCTGGAAGCATGAGAATGTTTATATAGGATCTGATGCTTACGCTCCTAAGTACTGGCCTGATTCATTTGTTCATTATTTAAAAACATATGGTCAAGACAAAGTTATATTTGGAACTGATTGGCCTGTGATCAGTCCAGAACGAGCAATGGATGAAATCAAACAGCTGGGTATATCGGAACCTGTAATGGAGAAATTTCTCAGCACTAATGCTAAACGAATTTTTAAATTATAAAAATATTGATGCTCGTCTTCAATATAGTGAGAGTTAAAGGATGAAAGATAAGTTCGACAATCAAGCCTACCTTGCCTTAGATATTGGTTATGGCGTTAGATGTGCGGCCCAACACAAGCCTAATAAAGTTGCCTTGGGTGAGGGAGCGCGCAGTCTGAACTATGGAGAACTGGCGGAACGCATCAACAGAGTGTCCAATGGTGTTCGAAACATTGCCGGTTTGAATAAGGGCGATAGAGTCGCTCTTATTGCGCCTAATTGTATAGAGTATCCTGAGCTCTCCATAGGTATCGCCCAAGCTGGCCTGATTGTAGTTACATTGAATCCAAAGTTAACGTCTACTGAGATTAAGTATATTTGTGAAGACTGCGATGCATCAATGATTTTTGTGCATTCCTCAGCAATGCCTCAAATAGATCTTTCCCAATTGCCTAGTGTGAAGGAGCTGGTAGTGATAGGTGATGACTATGAGGAGTGGTTGACACAGGCTAGCGTCGACTATCAGCTTGGCCCTCTTTCAGAGACCGATATTTTCGCTATTGTTTATACCGCTGGAACTACAGGGAAACCCAAGGGTGTAATGTTATCGCACCGATCTCGGGTATTAACCTTTCTTGGTATGGCCTCAGAATATGGTTGTTATACCCCAGATGATCGGACGTTGGCTGTGGCGCCTTTATTTCATGGGGCTGGATTTTCATTTGCTATTGCTGCACTTTTCTTTGGAGGATATTGTGAAATTTCCCCGAAATTTGAAGCTGCCAGTACCTTAGAAAAACTAAAAGAATTAGATATAACCAATGTATTTATGGTTCCCACACACTTTCAGGCTATCTTTAATTTACCCGCGCAACAACTTGAGGGCTTAAAATCTAACCAGATCAAAACTATAATTTCTAATGCATCGGCGCTGCCTCAGGCGCTAAAAAAGAAGGTGGTTGGCTATTTTGGCCATGGAATATTACATGAGACTTATGGGTCAACCGAGGCGGGAATTGTTTGTAATTTACGCCCGGCTGATCAATTGAGAAAGGAGCGTTGTGTCGGTCTTGGATTTGCCTGCACGGAGACTAAAGTTCTGACTAAAGAAGGGCTGCCGGTGCAACCAGGCGAGGTTGGGGAATTATATAGCCGTTCCCCCTACCTTTTTTCAGGCTATTGGGGCAATACATTATCTGTTAATGCTATGTTAGACGGTTGGTTTTCAGCTGGAGATCTAGCTCGGCTTGATGAAGAAGGTTTTGTTTATTTGATTGACCGAAAGATGGATATGATTATCTCTGGGGGTGTAAATATCTACCCTCGAGAAATTGAAGAGGTTCTTTATGAACATCCTGCCCTTTCTGATGCTGCAGTTATTGGTGTGCCGGATACTTACTGGGGTGAATCTGTAAAGGCCTATGTGGTTTTAAGAGAAAACCACAGTGTCGATTCTGAGACTTTAAACGATCATTGCCGTAAAACCTTGGCTGGCTACAAGTCTCCTAAATCGTTCGAATTTGTCACTGAGTTGCCTCGAGGTTCAACTGGCAAAATTTTAAAACGAGCGTTACGTAATCTTTGACAGGCAAATAAAATTAAATCGTAGCGCTAAAAGAGCGCAAGATCTTTTATGAACCTTGTGCCCCTATCTAAAACAGTTAAAAAAAACGCTCCTGTAAGAATGGCACCTCAGTCTGATCAAGTAATAAAATCGCGATATGTTGAGGGCATTCATTGATAAGCCTGCGGCCTGCGATCGTTACAAAGAAGCAAATTTTAGCAGAGTACAGACTATGACCTTAATTTCTAGAACCCTTAATTTGGGTTTAACTCCAGCTCTTATAGTTGTAGATGTGGTAAATGGGTTTACGGACCCTAGTTGCGCGCTAGGAACAGCATGTCCTGACGTAGTAACTGCAAATAAGATTTTATTAGCGGAGTTTCGTCGACAAAAACTACCGATCTTTTTCACTACTGTCGTCTATCATAATGACAGTCAGGCAAGCGTGTTTCGGCAAAAAATACCTGCATTGGATTGCCTAACGCCAAATTCTCATTGGATTAAGGTTGATGCAAGGTTGGAGCGACGATCTAGTGAACCTTTGATTGAAAAACAGTGGGCTAGCTCTTTTTTTGAGACTGATTTATCTGACCAACTTATGGCGTGCGGAACAGACTCATTAGTGGTGACAGGATTAACCACTAGCGGGTGCGTTAGAGCAACTGCAGTTGATGGCCTTCAGCACAATTATCCAGTGTTGATTCCTAAGGAAGCCTCAGGTGATAGGGACTTGGCGGTGCACGAGGCTAGTCTCTATGACCTCAATAAAAAATACGCAGATGTTATACCTCTATCCGATCTTTTATCCAGACTATGTTTATTGCGGAATAAACCAAGATTGGAGGAGGGCTTAACGTGAATCCTAGAACGCTTTATGACAAATTATGGGATATGCACAAGGTGACTCAGATGAAGGATGGAACTTCACTACTTTACATCGATAGGCATATCCTACATGAAGTGACATCTGCCCAGGCATTCGAGGGATTGCGAGACAATAATCGTAAACCTTGGAGGGCAGATTCGTGTGTCGCAACACCTGATCATAATGTGCCTACAACCCAGCGCCATGCCGGAATGGATGGTATTGAAGACTCTGTGTCTAGAATTCAAATATTAGCGCTTGACAGCAATTGTGCTGAATTCGGAATCAGGGAGTACGGGCTTAATGATATTCGGCAGGGTATTGTCCATGTGATCGGGCCCGAGCAAGGGTTGACCCTGCCAGGCATGACGTTGGTCTGCGGTGATTCTCATACCTCTACTCATGGAGCCTTTGCTTGCCTTGCTCAAGGGATAGGCACCTCAGATGTTGAGCATGTTTTAGCGACACAATGTTTAGCCCAAAAAAAATTCGGCAATATGCTTATTAAAGTCGATGGAGAGCTCCCGCGAGGGGTCAGCGCTAAGGATGTGATTCTTTATATTATTGGAGAAATAGGAACTGCAGGGGCGACTGGAATGGCAGTTGAATTTTCTGGTTCGACCATTAGAGGACTATCGATGGAAGGTAGGATGACCATATGCAACATGGCAATTGAGGCCGGTTCTCGAGTTGGATTAATAGCCTATGATGAGGTAACACTGAACTACATCCAGGGGCGTACTCATGCACCTAAAGGGGATTTAGAGGTGCAGGCGCGATCATCTTGGGACAATCTACATAGTGATCTTAGCGCCCAATTTGACTTGGTCTATGAATTCAACGCAGTAGATATTTCTCCCCATGTTAGTTGGGGGACTTCTCCGGAAATGGTCATTCCAGTCAATGGCACAGTACCTGACCCCTTAGAGCAACTAACTGCAGATACACGTGAAGATTATTTTCAAGCGTTAAACTATATGGGGTTGGTCGCTGGTCAGAAAATAACCGACGTTCAATTAGACCGCATATTTGTTGGTTCCTGCACTAATTCGCGTATTGAAGACATCCGAAGCGTTGCTGAGATAGTAAAAGGCAAGAGTATTGCAGCAAATATAAAACAGGCGATGGTGGTTCCCGGTTCAGGATTGGTTAAGCAACAGGCTGAAGATGAAGGTTTAGATATAGTACTTCTTAATGCTGGATTCGAGTGGCGAGACCCGGGTTGCTCCATGTGCGTGGCTATAAATTCTGATAAATCATTACCGGGTGAACATTGCGCATCAACTTCAAATCGTAATTTTGAGGGTAGACAGGGCTATGGTAGTCGTACCCATTTAGTAAGTCCTCAAATGGCCGCTGCTGCTGCCCTAGCTGGACATTTTGTTGATATTAGAGAGATTATATAAATCACTATGGAAGCGTTTAAAAACCATCAAGGATTAGTCATCCCATTTAACAGATCCAATATAGATACTGACGCTATGTTGCCTAAACAATACTTGAAATCGATTCGAAAAACAGGCTATGGGGATTGGCTATTTGATGGATTGCGTTATTTAGATGTGGGTGATGTCAACACAGATACGTCAACACGCAAGATCAATCCAGAATTTGTTTTGAATTTACCTCGCTTTTTAGGAGGCACTATATTAGTGACGGGAGATAATTTTGGGTGTGGATCGAGCAGAGAACATGCGCCCTGGGCGATTCGAGACTTTGGCATCAAAGTTATTATTGCTCCGAGTTTCGCGGATATTTTTTACAATAACTGCTGCAAGAATGGCATCTTACCTATCCAACTAGCCAGTGAATCTGTTTCTAAAATAATGGAGGAGGTAGACACCTGTGAGGGTTATGAGTTGGGGGTCGATCTTGAATATAAGCTGATATTTTTTCCTGATGGATTAAGTATTAAGTTTGATATTGATAGCGCTCTCAGAGATCAATTATTGGATGGTTCTGATGCAATTAGCCTCACCTTAAAGTACAAAAAAGAAATCATTCGATACGAAGCTCAGCATCGTAAAATAGCACCTTGGTTATTTAATAACTAAATCATTTAAGCTGAATAGTGAATCTATAAATAGCTGCGATTTTTTTAAAGAGACAGATCAATTAAGGCGTTAAAGAGCACATGGCAGCCAGCCTCAATATCTTTAGACTTAGCATTTTCTGCATCGTCATAAAAATACCTTGGCGCCCTTGGGTGACACCAAAGACCCTCTGTGTTATTACTATTATCGGTCGCAGAAAACCAACGTTCAATAACAAAGGGAAGGGAGCCTTCGCTATGGGTATGCCACCTAGATTAACCTTATCTTTATTTCAACAATTAATGTGGATGCTGGTGTTTAGTGTGGCGCTGGGTTCGTCGACTAATCTTTTAGCCGCAGACAAACACGCCGTTGCTATTGCTATTCATGGCGGTGCCGGTACGATAAAAAAAGAGTTAATGAGCCCTGACATTGAAGCTGAATATCGAGCCATTTTAACTAAGGCTATTGTGACTGGCCATAAGGTTTTAACCTCGGGGGGTTCTAGCCGAGATGCGATTATTGCCACCATTGCCCTTATGGAAGATTCTCCCTTGTTCAATGCCGGCCATGGAGCGGTGTTTAACCATGAGGGCAACATTGAATTAGATGCGTCCATTATGGAGGGACGCACCCTTAATGCGGGTGCTGTTGCTGCTCTGACTCGGATTAAAAGTCCTATTCGTTTAGCTAACGCAGTGCTGGATAATTCACCCCACGTAATGTTAGTGGGCGCAGGAGCTGAGGTGTTTGCCCAGCAGCAGGGTTTTGACTTGGTTCCAAATGAGTACTTTAAAACTGACCGTCGACGGCTCCAGTTGGAGCGTATTATTGCTCAAGAGCAGGCCGTGGCTATGTTACCGGCGACCTCTGATCCGCTGTTAATAAAGTACCAGTTTGATGAGAAAAAGTTAGGTACAGTAGGCGCGGTGGCTATTGATCAAAAAGGTAATATTGCCGCTGGAACCTCTACGGGTGGAATGACGAACAAACGCTTTGGTAGGGTTGGTGATGCGCCCATTATTGGCGCTGGAACCTACGCCGATAACGAGTCTTGTGGTATTTCAGCTACGGGCCACGGCGAGTATTTTATTCGTGCTGCTGTCGCCCATGACATTTGCGCACGCATGGCCTACAAAGGCATTTCGTTGCAACAGGCTCAAAACGAGGTGGTGCAGGATAAATTAGTGAAAATGAATGCATCAGGTGGTGTGGTGGGTGTCGATAAGGATGCTAACGTGGCTTTTTCGTTTAATTCACTGGGAATGTACCGCGCATCGATAGACAAACATGGCGACTTAGTGGTGAAAATTTTTAAACACAACTAAATGGATAGGAAAAGTATGACAACAGAACAACATTATTCGATTGGAACCCCCGGGAAACCATGGGGGAAAGAAGATAAAGCAGCTTGGTTAAGCCAGCAAATTATTAAACGATCATACCAGCAACAGGTAGTGGCTAAGGTAGCAAAAATAGGACAAGACCTGTCAGAGTTGCTCGTTGTCGAGCAATATGGCGTCTTATCGTATGATCCAGACACTTACACCCTGTGGGTGATTAAAACGAAATACTGGCAAGACCACAAACCCACCGTATTAATTACAGGTGGTGTACATGGTTATGAAACCAGCGGTGTTCAAGGTGCGCTTAGGTTCGTTGAGACCATGTTAGGTTCTTATGCGGACACTTATAATTTTGTTGTTGCACCCTGCATCAGTCCCTGGGGATACGAAACGATTAATCGCTGGAATCCCAGCACCATTGACCCTAATCGGTCATTTAAATCGGATACTGCGGTAGAAGAGGCCAGCAATATTATGACCTATGTTAAAGGTCTTAATGTGCCTATTCTGACCCACCTTGATTTGCACGAAACAACTGACACTGATAACTCTGAATTCAGACCAGCCCTAGAGGCACGTGACGCTGTTGATCAGGAGTTATGGGAAATTCCCGATGGTTTCTACGGTGTGGGTGATAGCGACAATCCAGTGCCAGACTTTCAAAAAGCGATCATTGATGCAGTTGAAAAAGTTACGCATATAGCACCCTCAGATGAAAACAACTATTTAATTGGTGCTAAAACAGAGCAACGGGGTGTGATTAATTACCCTATTAAAGGTCTTGGTTTATGCGCAGGCTTTACCGATGCACCCTTTGTTACTACCACCGAAGTTTACCCAGACAGCCCAAAAGTTGACGATGAAAATTGCATCATGGCGCAGGTTGCGGCGGTTATGGGTGCGTTGGATTATCTCAACACGATATAAAGCAATGATAGATTATTTTTCGTAACTGATGCTCTTCAAAACCTATTGATTTATGAGTCACAATTTATTTTAATAAATCTTAAAAATGCACCTCATCTATACAGGAATATTCACATGGCTATATCGTTAAAGATCAATGGTAAAACTTACAGTATTGATGCTGAGCCAGATACACCTTTACTGTGGGCCATTAGAGACCATCTTGAAATGACGGGTACCAAATTTGGTTGTGGCATTGCCAGTTGCGGCGCATGTACCGTGCATTTAAATGGCCAAGCAGTGCGCTCCTGTGTTATGCCGATAGGTTCCATAGGTAGTCAAGAGATCACGACTATTGAGGGGCTGAATTCAAAGGAAGGCAAAGCGATTAAGTCTGCCTGGGATGAGTTGGCGGTAGTTCAATGTGGGTACTGCCAATCGGGACAAATTATGTCGGCAACCGCGTTATTGAAAATGAACTCTGCGCCCAATGATGCTGACATTAATGCAGCCATGTCGGGCAATATTTGTCGATGTGCTACTTACACACGAATACGCAATGCGGTGAAACATGCAGCGCACAATATTAGTCTTAAGGAGGTCTGAGTTATGAGATATACCAAAGAATCAAGGATCGCCGATGCTGCATCAATTTCTCGCCGAGTTTTTCTCAAAAAGACTGCCACTATAGGTGTGGGTTTTACACTCGCTATGACTTTACCGAGCTCTATGGCTGATGGATTGACTCCAAATATTGCCGAGGGAGAGCTTATTGCAAATGCCTTTGTGCGTATTAGTCCAGATAATACCGTAACCATTATTATTAAACATATTGAGTTTGGGCAAGGTACGTTCACAGGCCTTGCGACCATTGCGGCTGAAGAAATGGATGCCGATTGGGGGCAAATAATTTCTGAGGCAGCACCCGCTAACCAGAAGTTATACGCAAATTTAAGCTGGGGTAGTCAAGGCACAGGAGGCAGCACGGCAATTGCTAACTCCTATATGCAAATGCGTGAAGCCGGGGCTAGTGCGCGATATATGCTGGTGGCGGCGGCGGCGCAAGAATGGGATGTGCCCGCGAGCCAAATAACCGTAAAAAAAGGCATCGTGTCACATAAAAGTGGCGTATCGGCCAGTTTTGGAGAGTTGGCAGAGGCTGCAAGTAATCAAGCAGTGCCTGAAAAGATAAACTTAAAAGATCCTAAAGATTTTATATTAATTGGTTTAGATCACCTGTCTCGTAAAGATCTAGGAAAAACTGATGGCACCGCCATTTTCACACAAGATATAAAACTACCCGGCATGCTCACCGCGGTGGTTGCGCACCCACCACGATTTGGCGCCAAAATTAAGTCTTTTTCAGACGTGACAGCCAGGGCGGTAAAAGGGGTAATAAATGTCGTAGAGATTCCTAATGGGGTAGCGGTGGTTGCTAATACATTTTGGAATGCTAAAAGAGGCCGTGATGCACTGAGCATTGAATGGGATTACAGCGAGGCGATGATCGAAAGTTCAGCGCAACTCATGCAGAGCTACCGCGAGGCAGGCGAAGAACAAGGACTGATAGCACATACTCGAGGAGACGTGGACGGGGCGTTTAAAAGTGCCGTTAAGATCGTTGAAGCAGACTACGAATTTCCCTACTTAGCCCATGCCACTATGGAACCTATGAATTGTGTTGTTCAGATTACGGGCGCGGGTGTCGAGGTTTGGAACGGGAGTCAGATGCCCACAGGAGACCAACTTGGAATTGCATTGGCCTTGAGGACCTTGCCAGAAAACGTCAAGATAAATACATTGTTTGCTGGTGGTAGTTTTGGTCGGCGGGCATCCAAGAACGCTGATTATGTCGTTGAAGCAGCACACATAGCAAAAGAGAATGGGCAGCCAGTGCCGATAAAGCTCGTTTGGACGCGAGAAGATGATACTAATGCGGGTTATTTTCGGCCTATGTATTTCCATAAATTGAAGGCTGGTTTAGATAGTAACGGCAAGATTATTGCGTGGCAGCATAAAATAGTTGGACAGTCGGTTATGTCAGATTCTGCTTATGCAGCCTTTATTATAGATGGCATTGATAGCTCGTCGGTTGAGGGCGCCACTGATTTGCCCTATAGCATTCCTAATTTTGAAGTTCAGCTCAAGACTATCGAATCTCAGGTACCTGTTTTGTGGTGGCGTAGCGTGGGATCAACACATACAGCCTATTCCACAGAAGCATTTATGGATGAACTGGCAGCTGCAGCGGGCCAAGATCCCTTAGTATTTCGCCGCGCCCATTTAAGTAATGACCCTCGTTATAAGTCTGTACTGGACCTGGCGACCGAGAAGTCAGATTGGGGTAGCCCTTTACCGGCTAATCGCTCACGGGGTTTGGCAATCCATAAATCGTTTGGGTCCTATGTTGCTCAAGTCGCTGAACTTGTTGTTGATAAAAAAGGTCAATACAAAGTCGATAGGGTTATATGTGCTGTTGACTGCGGAGTAGCGATTAATCCAGATATTATTAGGGCACAAATGGAGGGGGGTATAGGTTATGGCTTGTCTCCAGCCTTAATGAGTGAAATCACCATTGACAATGGTGCTGTCGTTGAGAGTAATTTTGATACTCAAAAAGTGGTACGTATGAGAAATATGCCGACGGTTGATGTGCATATTATTGCCTCTGCAGAGCCGCCAACGGGTGTGGGCGAACCAGGAACCCCTGTTATTGCGCCGGCGGTTGCTAATGCTTTGTTTGCCCAATCCGGTAAAAAAAGACACAAGTTGCCGCTCGGGCCCAAGGTTTAGAGGCCCGCTACTAGTCTACCTAAATTTTATTTAGGTTTGGTTGTGATTGCGTGCCAGTTTAGGGGTTTTATGTAAAAAAAGGGAAGGTTATAGCTTAATATCGAAGTGTTTGACCACCGCTTCTCTAATTTGCCAGGTTCCTTTAAACCCAGCTTCCACTACAAAAGCATCACCAGGCCCAACGTCCAAAGATTCTTCGCCCTCTGGCGTAATGGTAATTCTGCCTTCTATTAGATGAACGAACTCATACTCTGAATAAGTTGCGTGATAGGTTCCGGGGGTTGCTGTCCAGATGCCAGAAATCATGCTGCCATCATTTGATGTGTGGAGTATCCAAGTTTTCATGGTAGGACGACCTTCGATAACTTCCCACCCTTCGAGATCTTCATTGATCATCTCAGTTGATTGCTGGTTGTCGAGGTTAAATAAATATTTCATTTTTAGAGTCCTTTTATATGTGGTTGTAATATTTTTTACGTTCTCTTCACTTTAT
>Ga0308007_10000749_pt1 | contig 14551 bp, 15 predicted proteins | sample Neamet71_FD_203152 | JGI IMG/M metagenome (GOLD analysis project Ga0308007, IMG submission 203152) | Marine microbial communities from water near the shore, Antarctic Ocean - #71 | ecosystem: Environmental > Aquatic > Marine > Unclassified | place: Southern Ocean | collected 2014-06-07
CGGCTCATGGCGGAGCTCCACAAAAAAGCAGTTGAGCTCATGCGCGACCCGAAGATACAGCGGGATTGTCTTGATGCAACTTATGAAAAGTATAAGAAGGGGGCGACAGAAGCAGAACTGACCAAGCTGAAATCACAAGAATTCCGTACAAAAATGGAGAATCCATTTCTGTTTGGACCCAGTGACACATTAGGGCAAAAGTTCGTAAAAGATGTCGGTCAAGCGATAATAAGAAAAATCAGCGAATCGTTTACCTCTGAGGAGATAACGCAACTTCAATCAGTAGGATTTCCTGTAGAGAAAGAAGAGACAGCTGTAAGCGACGACAAAGAGTTTGTCTTCGACGGTGGTGGTAGAAAAAGAAGGAAGAAAAGATCTACTAAGAAGAAAAGATCTAAGAAGAGAAGATCTAAGAAGAGAAGATCAAGAACTAGACGGAGACGTAGATAATTGATATTTATCAGTGACCACCCTATACTCATCAATCTTATATTGTTTACAGGGAGTAAACAATCTGTTATTATCTTTGTTATATTTTTGGATGAATAATTCAGTTTCTTCCTCGTTTAGATTTTTATCTTTCGCTAGATTCCGCAATGTAATCATGTTATTGATGATGATTAGATTTTCTAAGAAATCCATTTTACTTGAATTTATAATGAATAGTTTTAAATCAAATTTTTTTATGATTATTGATGAATAAACTATGAAGTAATATTTACTGCTGAATACATCCCAAACCATCATCACCCTCATTCATTAATTCTTTTTGGACTTCTTCTTTCCCTTTGTAATAGTACGCCTGAACTAATTGTCCTTCTTTAGGTTTCCTATCTAACTGAACTAATATCTTCTTAAGATATTCCATCTGTTTCTCTGAAAGAGATTCAGGAAATTCTATTTGTAGATCAATGATTAAATTTCCATATTCTGTATCTGTTCCGTTACCTAATGATTTATTATCATGTTTGATAGGCATTCCCTTATTGAAGACTTGGAACATTTGATTAGGTTTCACGATGTCTGTTATTTTAACTTTTAAGGGACCATCAAAGTGATCTACACATATATCTATACCTGTCAGAGCTTCACATAAGGTAAGACCCTCTACTATATATAAATCGTTATCCTTTCTCTTAAATTTGTTGTGATCTACTTCCACAATTTGTATCACCAAATCCTCTGTCACATCTAACTGGGGAATATAATTACCACCCTCCTTAACAACGATATTATCTCCTTGTTTAGATCCCTTTTTAACATTGATAACATATTTAGTTGATTTCGGAGTCGCTTCGCCTTTATCTTTTTTGGATAAATGAGGGATATGAAATTCTTTTTGCGTTCCATGATATAATTCTTCTAAAGAGCATTTAAGATTATATGTCATTTTATGTTGTAACGGACCGAAGGGAGAAGATGATAAGTCAGAGAAAACAAAAATATTACTATTCATACCTTCACCTAAACCAGTAAAATCTACGTTGAAAAGACTCTGAAACAAATCTAATGGATTAATCTGAGGGATATCACCAGATACAGCTTCGTATCCGAAATTATCATACATTCTTCGTTTATCCGCGTTTGATAAGATATCATACGCTTCGGAGATTTCTCTGAACTTAGATTCGGCATCATCCGATTTATTTTTATCAGGATGATATTGGAACGCTAATTTTTTATAGGCTTTCTTAATATCAGTTTCAGTACTCTCCTTAGGTAATTCTAAAATACGATAATAATCTTTCATTATAGTATTTTCTATGAAAAATATCTTTAAAATTAAACTTGTCCCATAATTATTATATTTATAAATATAAATAATGAGACCCCCAGCTAAAGATACAAGGGCTGCACAAATGGATTTTAAAAACGAAGCCGAGAGTGCATTCCGCCTAGCTAGAGCAGGTCTCTATCCATTTGAAACAGGACATGTCGGGGTTTTACCGGCACACCCGAGTATCCGTCCCGCTGATTGTTGTTCACAACTAGACGAGTGCACTAAGAAGCGGCACCTGTTATCGGAAACCGTGAGGTCCCTCACTATGGATCCTAATGAACTGAAGAAAGTAATAAAAGAAACAACAGGAGGGGGTCGTAGAAAGAGATCTAAGAAAAAGAGAACTTATAGAAAGTGGAGAGGCGGACCCATCAAACGAAGGACTTACAAGAAAAAGAGAACTAAGAAAAAGAGATCTAAGAAATGAATATTAGAATCTTAATCGGATAATTCATGTTTCTTGATCAATGATTTATCTTTGGTAAAGCATGGTTCATATTCTTTTAACGATTCATTAAAATTTTCATCGTGTTTCCTTAACCATAATTTCACGATATTAAATTCTTTCTTAGGAATAATTGACAATCCATTCAGATATTCAGTATTTGTTTTAGTAAGTAAAATATCTTCTGATAAGATATGATTTAGTATCAGATTAAATTGATCTTTTAATATCGAGTTAGGAATCTTGTAAGAAATACAACATCCTTCTCTATTATCAGGATCTTCCCAAGTAGGGAAAATATCTTCTCTCATGATGAAAAACATACTATTTTGTAGATGAATTGTCTGAATGATATCATTCATCGCTTTCAGATCATATAAATTTCTTATTGTATAGATATTTTTATAACTATTTTTCTTCCAATTGGTATCATTAATTGAGTGATACCACAGACACCAATTGGTATTAAGTTGATAATTAGTCATTATCCTCTATATAATAATGATAAAATCTTTAAATAAAATATTATAATATTATAATGAATCCACTAAACAACATACCGATAAGATTATCAGTATTTTGTTGTGTCTATGTAATAGTTTTAATATTTGTAGCCCCATTTATTGATCATTTATTTACTTCATTAGAAGCAGATAAAGCGATTGAAGAAAATAATTTTCAGATCTTATTAGAAATACTCATTCATATAATAGTATTATCTGTTTCTTGGTATTTCTTACATAAATATCTACAGAGCGCGTTAGAAACATTATTAGGAGTTAAGATTAAGGACGCCACAAAGCAGGCAATAGATTTTATTTCAGCGATCGCTTTAGTTGGCTTACAACGGAATTTAATTGATAAATTAGAATATATTACATTAGAACATCCTTTCAGAGTAAAAGATTTATATGAATGATTTATCTTATATTATTATAGATTACAGTAAAAAAGTTATCAGATATTATTTCACCAACAATAGATTCATTATCGGTTTCATAGAAATACATCCATTCAACTGGCACAGATAAAACTAATCCTTGTGTAAGATTAATTTTTTGACCATATTTTTTGATTTCATTTTTATCTTTATTCATGATATCATTTTTATGTTTTGGATTAAAGAGATATAATTTACTTTGACCATAGATTTGATGAATCAGATGAAGATTATGTTTATTCTGTATCAATGGTACCGAGTTTAATCCTTTTAATAAAGTCATAAAATATTGTTTGTTGCAGTGTATTTGAGATTGGAAAGGTAGATAAATTTCACCGAATAAATCATTTAATCGTAATGAATCACATAAATTATCATTTTTATATAGATAAATTTGTTTTTCATCAGCAAATGATTTCAAGGAAAGATACCGATTTTTATCATGAATGATTAAACCAGGATTATCATCACTTAACTTATGAAAAGATAAATCATTATATTCTTCATGTTTATTACCTAAATTATGAATTAATAATGGCTTCCTTTCTTTGAGTAATTCACTAATTTCTTCTTTATTCGAGGATTGTAATTGTTCTAAGACAGCGTTATGATTGTAATTATGTATTTCATAGATGTGTTTTCCTATGAATATAGCGACAAGTAAGAGTATCAGATGAAAAATCATAAAACTATATAAAGATTTATTATAATAATAGAATTATAATAACGTAATGGCTTTCACAGGAAATGTTAGCAGATGGTTTAATCGCAAGGGATATGGTTTTATTAATGTAATGAATCCTGATTCAGAGCATGTTGGTCAGGATTTTTTCGTTCATCTGTCGGGTATCAATGTATCAAGTGATGGATATAAATGTCTTTATCCCGGAGAATATGTAAGCTTTGATCTTGATAATACAAAAGACGGTCGGTTGACCTGTGTAAATGTAACCGGTATCCTAGGAGGACCTCTCCTTGTTGAGCATTCCGAGTATCGTTTCAAGTATTTCCAGAAGAATCCGGAAAATCGCATAAATTCTACGGTCAATGAAGTCGCAGAAGAAGAAGTGGATGATCAGGAGAAAATCGTTGATGATCAGGAAGAAGTTCAGGATGATCCAGAGCAGAATGATCCAGAGCAGAGTGAACAGTAAACAATATAAATTTGATTAACTTTATTTTAAATTAATTTTTAACTTACTACAGAATATACTATTATGCCCCTTCGTGGAGGAAAAGAGTATCTTAAAAAAATGTTTCCTATGGAAACACAACCATTTAATCCTATCCTCTTGCGAGAAAAGGTCTATGAGGTAAATATTGACTTTGATGAAGCTCAGAGGCAATGGAGAAAAAATAAAATTCAGTTAGGAGAAGGGATGTTTATGTACAAGCGTTATTCGGAACGAATTTTTAAACAGTGATATAATTATCTTTACCGTCATTTTCTTTATCGTGAAACCAATATTTCATAACGACACCCGTAAGCATGGAGTTAGGAATATAATTCAGATCATTAAGTTTATCTTTGAGAGTCAAGATTTTTTTGTTGAGATTAGGTATTTGCCATGCCGCCGCCGATGCTCTCCAATAAGGACCTCTTATTGGATTTTTAGAAGTCAAATATCTCAACTGACCGCTGAATAACTTATGATCTGTTCGGTAATAATGACCATGGAAATCCAAGTTTGACATATGGAATTCTCTCGCTTCTTCGGTTGCTCGGTGGACTCTCTCCATCACATAATATTTAGCGACCATCAAACAAACGTCGTAATCTTTGATGAGATAACAGAGTTGTTCCGCGACATCATTGATGGTCTTTAGCCACATCTTAAGGATTGTTTACAGGGATTGTTTACAGGATTGTTTTACTGAATATGAGTAACTTAAAAATCAAATTTATTACCTGGTTCTCTTGTGTTTAGTTCTCTTTCTCTTCTTAGGAGTTCTCTTATGTTTAGTTCTCTTCTTAGGAGTTCTCCTATGTTTAGTTCTCTTGTGTTTAGTTCTTTTTCTACCACCACCCGTCTGACGCGGGACGGCGGCAGAAAAGCCCGGAGCAGCCACTGAAAGCGCTGCCCCCACTCCCGCGGCCACGATATCCTCCAATGCTGTACCAAGGTTACCACTCTTTGTTCTTATCATTTCCTTCAGCTCAGCTAACACTTCATTCTCTTTTCCCGCTCCCGATAAACCAGTCATCAACCCCGTTAAACCAGTATTCCTCACCGCCCCGCCTAAACCAGTCTTCGCACGAGTTCCCGCTTGTTGTAATCCTTTACCCGCCATCCCCCCCGCGGCGCCCAATCCGGCATATAAATTTGTCCCCGCTGCTTGGGCTGCTCCCCCCATCGTCTTCATCACCTCTCCTCTCAGCCTCGTTTGAGCGAAAGGTCCCGGTAATGTCTGAACAGTGTTCCAAGGATCCGAGGATATGACTTTTGTACCGACAGCCCGTAAATTTTCCGCCACTTTTTGGTCTAGCGATTGGACCGCGCGGGCAGCGTCTCCGAGCGCTCCCCCCACCCCCCGCTGGGCGTTCTGTCGCTGGAGCTCTGCTGATTCTGAAGCCGCGACCGCGCGTTCTCTGACTTTATCCAAGGTTTGGAGAGGGTTCGTCACGACACCTTTGGTCGCGTCATACGCTTTCCTCGGGGACAAAGTACCAGATAAAGTCTCCCGCTTTTCCTCCACCATATTTGCGACCGGAGTTAGCGCGCGTCCGACTTTTCCCAAGGCTCCGAGAGGCCTCGTCACGAGGCCTTTGACCGCTCTATAGGCACGTTGGTTGGGAGAAGTATCCCCCGCCACAGCCTCGTCTGCCACAGCCCCGACCCCAGATGACGATGGTTTCCCGTCTCCGTCCCCGAGTCTCATCTCCACTGTTTGTAAAGGCAGAGTAGTTGGTTCTATAGGGCCTGATAATAAACCCGTTTCCCCTGTCCCTGTCCCGCTTACTGAACTCGCTCGAGGCGTCGCCACCACGACTGTTGCTTTATCAGCACCGGGCAATCCGGTCGCGACCGGTTGGGTCACCTGGGCCGTTGGCGACCGGGAAACGCGCGCGGCGGTTGATAACGGGGGGTCACTCTCTCTTCCCCCGGTGTCCCGAGCCGCCGCTTTTATCAGGCTTTTCGCTTCCGCGCTCGTATCCCCATCTCTGCGTGGAGTTCCAGTAGTCAACGCAGTTGAAGCCGATGAAGCCGATGAAGCCACTGGAGCAAACATAGACGACGGCGGCGTCACCTGACGGCCCCCTATTGGGTTTGGGTCTTTCCAGCCCTTTAGATCCTCGTCCAGATCATCGTATATACTCATTTTATATAATAGTATAGAAAAAAATTATCTAATATTGTTTTTTCTTTTCTTAGTATATTTTCTTTTCTTAGTATATTTTCTTTTCTTGGTGGTTCTCTTGCGACGTAATTTTCGGGAACCACCGCCGACAGAGGCCCTAAACGCTGTTTGTGTCGTATCACTTCCCGGTACTTGAAATTCTATCGGCTCCGAATGGGTGGATGTATCTCCCTGCAAGTGCAAGGGCAAATTTGCTGGAACATTCAATGTGAGCCCAGAAGAACGAACGACTTTACCATCATTCCATTTTAGATTAGGGTATTTGCTCGTCAAGTTTTCTAAAAATTGGCTACCGCTGTCGGGGGCTGTACTTAGTCCTTTACTAGTTTCATGTTCGTTGATCGCAAGAGCGTCTTCCCAAATTTGTGCTAATTCGGGGCTAGCTTCCGAAATCATGCCATGTTCACCAGGTCTCTGATTTACTTCTTTTAAGAACTCCTGAAATAACTTTAATTGAGCCTCCGGAGTGTTGATGGCTTGGTCGCTGTCCTTTATCTTATCTAGTATTTGAAGACCTATAATTAAGGGTACATCATCCGACTCACCCCTGGGAATTGGACTACCGTCGGGACGATATTTTGCTCTCCCGGGCGATACGGTCCCTCCCTCCCGTGGGAACATGGGGTTCACCGCTCTGTTTGCGGCTGAGAGTTCTAACAGCTTACTTTCCTGACTTTTTGCAAATGATGTCTGAGGCATGGTAATGGTTGATTTAATAGCTCCCTTCAGGTTGTAGGGACTTTTAAGAGCATCCTTGGCTTTTCGTCTCAAGCCTTTATTATTTCTCGTCCGATTACGACGATCAATGACCGAACCCACCTTATCCGAGAAACCTTGTTTCAAATGTTTATTAATAAATGTCCCGGCTTTTCTCAATTTTTCACCTGAAAGAGGAGTGTGTTTCTTGCCGTAAAAATCCCACGGTCCGGGGCCGGGGTCCGTTGGAAGATGGACTCCAAAAGAAGTCCCTTTCTCAGCTTCCCTGACTAGTGACGCGGCGGAAGCCGGCACAGCTTCCGCCGCGGCCTTCACCCGATCTAAAACGCGCTTTTCTATATTTCTCGGACGCGAGGGTAACATGTGCCTTAATCCACTGGGATTAAGGGATACTTTCCAGGGTGAGAGGTCGGTGACAGCTTCAGTATCACCGGCGTACGTGCTCGCATCTAAGACTTCATTCTTCTTCTTCGGTTCCGTCACCGTGGTCGTTGCGCTTGTTGGTTGTATGGTCTCGTCTGGTGAGACCGCCAAATCTTTGAAGAGCTGTTCTTGTAGTATCTCTTCACCATATGTACTTCCAGTCGTCGCGTGAATATAATCATCATCATATATACTTCCACTCACGGTCCGCGGCGCGGGAGTCGGCGACCGTGTCGGAGGAGCGGTCGCGGACCGAGTCAACGACGATCTCTTCAGTCTCTTAGTCGTGCCGAACCGCGACGGGAATTGATCAGAGATGGCGAGACGGGTCATCGCGGCGTGGTCGGTACCGATCGGTGTAACCCCCCCCGTCGGATTTATCTCCACTAACACCGCTTTTTCCACCAATGCTTCCTCTGGACCGAGAAGATCACCAATAAAACTTAGGTCTACCCCTGCCCCTGCCGCTCCCCCTTCTGCCACCATTTCTTCTTGTGTAGGATATTCTGTATATGGTTGAACATCTAGCGAAAAGTCCGTCCCTTGCCCAAATACCATCACTTTATATATTATAAATATATTATAAATAAAATAATATTAATCAATTAGACATTCTTGAATTTCATAAACTTCTTTCTTTTTCTTTTTTCTTTTCTCAAGTTTGTTTTTAGATCCATCTTGTCCATAAATATGAATTTCATGATTACTCTTTTTATAGAAAGCTATTCTTTTGTCTCCTTGTTTAGAAAATATACTTAAATTTGGATGAATATCTTTGAAATCAATAATTAAAGGATGAAATTTACGAGCGTCGGCTTTTTCTCTTAAAATTCTACCGACACTCTGAACAACATCTGATTTGGGCGAAGCAAGGATAATTGTATTTAATTTCGGAATATCCATTCCCTCGCTAGCCATTGAGAATGTCCCCAAGATAATATCCTTTTCTTGTGAATCCCTAAGCTCAGAAGGTTTTAAACCACCGACATATTGACCTACAATATCAGGTGATATATTCTCTTTAATCCATTTCTCTGTAGTATTTAAATATTCTCTACGATCACCTAAGACTAATATTTTTCTACCATTTTCATATTCTGTCTTAATGATATTATTAATGAATAAATTTCTTGGAACATGATATGAGATATTATTAATCATTCGGGGCATACAAGGTTTCGGTCCATTTTTAGTATATATTGTATCTATTTTTGAATATTGAGGGTCTTCGTCATAATATTCATAGATCCGCGTTTCAATATAATCTTTATTTATTTCAGATTTAGAGGAATAAACCATTGGACCGATATACCACTCAAAGACTTTTCTTAATCCATCTTTTCTATCAGGAGTCGCTGAAAGACCTAACATGTATTTAGACGCTACTTTAGACATTGATTTACTAAATACTTCGGCCCCTAAGTGATGACATTCGTCAAAGATAGCTAGACCGAATGATGAAAAGACTCCTGGTTCATATTCCTTCTGAGAAAGACTCTGAACCATAGCTAAAACAATATCTTTATCTTCAATATCTATCGTTGATTGTTGAATTTTACCGATACGTGCTTCGGGTAGGAACTGTCTAATTCTATCTCTCCATTGGGTCATCAAAAAGTCCTTATGAACCACAACAATTGTTTTCTTCTGTAGCATAGCAATAAGATACAAAGCTAGAACCGTCTTTCCGCCACCACATTTTAATGAAATTAATCCACCACCCTTTTCAGAACACGCCTCTTGATATAATTGAATAATTGGCAATTGTTCTGGTCTCAAGGATCCATTAAATTTCAGATGAATTGTTTCACCTTCATCTATTTTAGATTTATCGGGATTTCCAAATTTATCTTGGGCGTAGAAACGTGGAATATAAATTGAGTTAGGTGATTCCATAAATAAACTGAATCGCTTCTCTGATCCATTCCCAAAATCACCGACAACAAATGGATTCACCGTTAAATCTTTTTTTATTTCTTTTAATTCTTTGATAGATAATTCACTTTTCTTAATTTTATAACCATTTCTAGATAACGTAGTTTGAACCATTACACTAATTATTACTATTAATGTATTATTTAAATGATAATTATCAAATTTACTGGTTGGCTAAATAATCGCCGATAATATCCCTATATAATCTAGCTTCAGGTTCGCCATAGGTTAATAATATAACATCACATCCACTCATATCAACTTTTCTTAGAGCGTTCATCAGATTATTGATAATATTATCTCCGTTATTTCCAAAGCTTTTTCCCCCGAGTGGCATTAAATATAATTCTCCGACACCAAGATCTTTAGCCGCTTTTAAAGCGGCTGTATATTGCGCTTCCATAATAAAATCTGCTACTGCTACTGTTTCAGCTTCGCCATCGTTACCATAACAGTTAACTGGAACAGCTGAAGCGTACGCGAGATGAACTTTTTTGCCCCCATAAGCGGGTTGTTTGAATGACTCCGGATATGCTCCCCCAAACGCGTCAGTATCCAATTCTCGGAAAATATCATCGGCGCCTCCGTCTCCCGGAATATACCCACTAACAGGTAAATCTTTACTTACAAGGAGTTTTACAGTACCCATCATATTTCTTAATAGTTCTAAATTTTCATCATTCATTTGGGCCGAGTTCACGCCAAGATAACCGTTAACTAAACTTATCCCTGGAATTTCGCAAATTTCTCTAACATAATGTATAGTACTCGGATCTTCTTTATTAAGTTCGTTGGACGCGTGTTCAACAATATATTTAGCTATTTCATGATCCCCCGCGAGCTGACCACGCGGTCCCCCGGTACGATCCATCTTGTACATATCTAACCAATATATAGTATCGGGCTTCCCCAGTACACCTGGTATCGCGTCCCTCTCAATATATTCGGCGGCGTTTAATTGAGAAGGTAAAACAAACATTTGTATTTTGTCGGAGGGTTTTCTCATATCAAACATCAAGTTACCACCATATACTCTTATTGGAGGATTAGGATTAGGGGCGAGACCTGTTGTATCAGCATTATAAAATGCTAATTCAACATCATCTCCTGTTGAAGCTTTGACTACGCCATAAGTTTCGGAGTGTGAGTCTCCGCCCGGTGGCGCTACTGCTGCCGGGGCTTGTGCCGCCTGGGCTTGTGCCGCCGGGGCTTGTGACCCGAATAAATTAAAAAGATTAGGCATCCAGCCCCACCCTCCAGCTGCTGAGGCTGGTTCTGGCTCCCCTGGCTGCGTTTTCGTTATATTTCTACTCTTCACCCAGTAATACATTTGTGTACCAGGGTTGAAAATTTTCGTCCAAGAATCACCATTCTCTTTTATTGTTTCTCCTGTATTTATCACCTGTGTCCCTGTTGGGATATAGTCTTTGTTTTGGCTTTCCTGATCAGGCGGCCATTCTAAGATACTGTATGCGGTGGTATTGTAATCCGGGTTATCCGCCTGCCTAACGTAGACAACCTGCTCTGGGGCTGGTTCTGGGGCTGACACCATGCCCATCCCGTCGCCCCAATCTCGGGGGGTCGTGGGTGGACCGCCTTGAGATAGCTCTATTGGAGGTAGAGCCGCTGGTACCGCTGAAGCTGATACCGCTGAAGCTGGTCCTGACACCATGCCCATCCCGTCGCCCCAATCTCGGGGGGTCGTGGGTGGCGCGTGCGCGCCCCAAACTCTGTGTTCGGCTGGAGTTGGCCCCGCCGCTACTGCTGAAGCAGCGGTTGGATATTTATCTATTTTATTGTATTTTGGATATTTTTGGGCGAAACCTCTTAAGTATACCGTCAACCATCTACCCCCCATATAAGGTCTATCTTCGTATTTTCCTATGCCATATAATATATTCATTATTAATTCATAATAACCTTCCTCTAAGAATCCAAGAAGTCTTTGTTCCCACGCTTCTTTCTCCTCTTCCGGCCATTGTCCCTGACCTTTTCCACCGACATCTAGACCGTTTATTATTTTTTGCTCTAAATCATTATATAACTCTTGCTTTTCTGCTGGTTTTGAATCTACGGCGGGTCCTGGTGGGTTTATAGAGACATTTTGAGCCTTCGCCCAACCCACTAGGGTTTCTTTTCCCGGAATTTCATATAGGATTTTATACCATGAGACTATGATTTGGGGACCATTAATCCACTGTCCTTCGCCTAAGACCTTCAGCTCACTCCCTCGGGGGATATCATAATTGGCTACTTGTGGGGGCCACTCCGGTTCTAGCCCGTCTGAGCGGCCATTGTATAAGGCGGTGGGGTAGCCATTTGGCTGATTGGCGTAGAATGTCTCTGCTGCCACTGCCGATGCAGGAGCCACTGCCGCGGCGGGAGCCACTGCCGCGGCGGGAGCCACTGCCGCGGCGGGAGCCACTGCCGCTGGCTCTGACTCTACGACGGGCTGACCGTCGGATATATTTCGAGTCTTCACAAAACCCACTAGGGTTCTTCCCTCGGGAATTTCATATAGGATTTTAGACCATGAGACTTTGGTTCCGGCTCCGGCCGTATGACTATCCGCTCGTGCTAGTAACTTCAGCTTACTCCCTCGGGGGATATCATAATTGGGATCACCGGATGGTGGCCAAGTCAGATCTGCTACCCCGCCTACATGGCTATTGTATACGGCGGTGGGGTGTCCATCAGGCTGATTGGCGTAGACTGTCTTTTCGTCGCCACCGCCTCTCATTAGATAATTATTATTCTTGACTTTTCTACTTCTACGCTTTCTATTTGTACGCTTTTTATTTGTACGCTTTCTATTTGTACGCTTTCTATTTGTACGACGCATGGACTTACGTTTCATCGTATTTTTCCGCCTTATATTTGTTCTACGAGTAGATCCCCTTGATTTCTTCGCCATATTATATATATTATAATATATTTTTATATAAGATTATTAAAAGATATCCTAAATGCCTTATTATCATTATTAAAGACTTCATAATAGAAATCCTCTAATTGAGTTCCAGTGGAATATATGTCAAAGAAAATAGCAAGTAATTTATTGATTTATAGTGTGAACTCATCCTCATCATCATCGGCGCTGGCGGCGCTGGCAGCGATGGCCGGCGCATCCATGGACTTAGAAACTATTCCCAAAATCTTTTGTCGCGCTTCTTCTTCTCCAAATTCTTTGATAAGCTCATCGACTAAGGCATTCCCGTGTGACTCTCGGGTCATCTGAAGGATATCTAACATCGGGGGTGGAGCCCCCATCCCGCCAGCCGGTTCTGGTTCCGGCTCTGGTTCCGGTTCCACCGGAGCCATCCGTGTCTCGTGCGCTTTTGCTAACGCTTCACGGTCGACTAGACTATCATATTCGGGGTGCATTTTTATAAATTCGTTTATCTGGACATCAAACCATCTATTCCAGATACACTGTCCATATGTATCGCTAGCGAATTCCCCATTCCTATTATATAATATATCCATTATTGAATCATAATAACCTTCTTCTAATAATGCTAAAAGACCATTTTGCCATACTTCTGATATGCCGGAGCCGCTGTGGGGGGGCGTCTTTATAGTGTTTATTATTTTTTGTACTTCGTCACTATACATCACTTTCTCTTCTGGTGGAGGTAGTTCTACGGCTGGTCCTGGTGGATGGCTAGAGATATTTTGAGCCTTCACCCAACCATATAGATCTCCATACTTCACTTTCGCCCAATGGACAATGGTATGGGGTCCCTGGACCCACTGGTTTTCGTAGAGGCGTTCCAACTTCTGCCCTCGTGGGATATCATGAGTGGCGTCTGTTGGGGGCCACTCCGGTTCTATCCCGTCTGTACGGCCACTGTATAAGGTGGTGGCGTGACCATTAGGCTGATTGGCGTAGTAAATCTGTTTGGACCGCTCCGCCGGGGTGCTCCCGCCTCTCATTAGATAATTATTATTCTTGGCTTTTCTACTTCTACGCTTTCTACTTCTACGCTTTCTATTTGTGCGCTTTCTATTTGTACGACGCATAGACTTACGTTTCATCGTATTTTTCCGCCTTATATTTGTTCTACGAGTAGATCCCCTTGATTTCTTCGCCATATTTGCTATATAATATATTTTATTATACAATATTAATAAAATAAATTCTGGTATAAAACTAAAACTAATCTTTTAAAGGTTGACAAAAGAAATTCTGAATGCCTTATTATCATTATTGAAGATCTCATAATAGAAATCCTCTAATTGAGTTTCAGGTTTAATATGTTCTTGATTCTTAAAATAATTAGGAAACTTAAATTGATATTCATTCATCGTCTCAAAGACCTTTAGGTCTACCGAATAATTCATTGAAATAAAGTATTCATTAACTTTTTCAAAATCTTCCTTCGTTAATTTATTGATATCAACTTTGTTATCTTTTCCATAGAAATATTTAAGACCATCTACAAAAATCATCAACAATTGTTCAAAGATATGTAAACCGATATTCTTACATTTTTCAGATCCTTCGGGTAAAGGTAATTCTAATGATATTTCACCTTTTTCTTTGGGTGAATCAGAATAGAGATACTGAATAAATTCTTCATGTTGTCCTTCTTTATATTCAGGTTCTTTGTTCATTTATTACTTAATCATCAAATATTTTTTAAATGATAAACTAAATATGATTAAAGAAAAATTAGTTGCTGATACTATTTATCTTTCTCTTCTATGCCAGCTTGTAACGACTACCATTTCCTTAGATGGTCTTAATTATGATCTAGCGATTGAAGATGATATTTTAAAACATATTTTGATCTTAGAAGCGTTTGTTCAGTTTGTTGAGGCGGGATTTTATATCTGGGTCATCTATGCTCTCAAAGATCTTAATGTCATGACATCCAGAAGATATATTGATTGGTTTATTACGACTCCTACAATGCTCGTCTCAACGATAATATTCATGGAATATTTG
>Ga0308007_10000750_pt1 | contig 14538 bp, 6 predicted proteins | sample Neamet71_FD_203152 | JGI IMG/M metagenome (GOLD analysis project Ga0308007, IMG submission 203152) | Marine microbial communities from water near the shore, Antarctic Ocean - #71 | ecosystem: Environmental > Aquatic > Marine > Unclassified | place: Southern Ocean | collected 2014-06-07
TCAATGCTTTCATCAATATTAAAAGCTATTTTTTTAGTATTTTTATTATTAGAAAATTCTAATTGATATGTTTCTTTTAAATACGATTTAAAGTAGTTTGCAACTTCACTTAATTGTAAGTCGGTAATTAGATTTATATTTTCATTTAAAAGAAAAAAATCTTTTTCAATTTTTTGAAAAACAGGTTTTGGAATAATAGCAGGTTTGGTTGGTTCTTCTATTTGGTTATTACAGCCAAAGAAAAAAACAATAAAAAGAGGTAGTAAATAATGATTAAATTTCATTTTCTGTTATATTTGAAACGAATTTAACAATCTATTTTGATGAAACTTCATTTTTATTCTTTTATTCTTATAATATTCCTATTAATATCTTGTGATTCAAATTTCACTATTTCTAAAGCAAAAAAAGAGAAATCACTAATTTCTTATGTAAATGCGTTTATAGGAACTGGCGGTCATGGCCATACATATCCTGGTGCAACAATGCCTTTTGGTATGATGCAACTCTCACCAGATACTCGTTTAGACGGTTGGGATGGTTGTTCTGGGTATCATTATTCAGACGATGAGATTTACGGGTTTTCGCATACACATTTAAGCGGAACGGGTGTTTCTGATTATGGCGATATTTTATTAATGCCTACCAATAAGCAAGTTTTTAATAATGGAGCTGACGGAAAAGAGGGGTATAAGAGTAAATTCTCTCATGAAAAGGAAGTCGCGGAACCCGGTTTTTACAAAGTGCATTTAGAGGATACAAATATTGATGTTGAATTGACAGTTTCTAAAAGAAGTGGCCTTCATAAATACAGTTTTCCATCGAAAGAAAATCAGTTTGTAATTTTAGACTTATTGCACCGTGATAAAGTTCTAGATGCAAAAATAACGAAAGTTTCAGATACAGAAATTGTAGGATATCGTTTTTCTGAAGCGTGGGCAAGTGACCAGCGTTTGTATTTTGTCATTAAAACATCGCATTCTTTTACAGATGTTTTACAATCGCCACCAAAAAAAGGAGCGGCAGGGGCACAAAAAATAGCATTGCGTTTTATAAATCCGAAGAACCAACCTGTACTTATTAAAATAGGAATTTCTGCAGTAGATATTGCAGGCGCAAAGAAAAATTTAGAAGCTGAAATAGGAAACAAAACATTTGAACACGTAAAAAAAATAGCACAAGACTTTTGGGAACAACAATTAGAAAAAATTGTTGTTGAAGACAAAAATGTAGATAATAAGACTAATTTTTATACCTCCATGTATCACGTTTCAATTGCACCAAATTTATATCAAGATGTAGACGGACGGTATCGAGGAATGGACTTAAAGATTCATGAGACCAAAGATTTTGATTATTATACAGTTTTCTCTTTGTGGGATACGTATAGAGCTGCACACCCGCTATACACTATTATTGAACAAGAAAAAACCAACGATTTTATCAATACTTTTCTAGCAAAATATGAGGAAGGCGGAATTATGCCGATTTGGGATTTATCAGCAAATTATACGGGTTGTATGATTGGGTATCATGCCGTACCTGTAATTGCAGATGCTTATTTAAAAGGTATTAGAAACTATGATGTGGACAAGGCTTTTGAAGCAATGAAACATTCGGCAACAAGAGATAAGTTAGGTTTAGACTCTTACAAAAAATTTGGATTTATTCCGGTTGAAAAGGAATCTGAATCTGTTTCTAAGACTTTAGAATATGCCTATGACGATTGGACCATTGCACAAATGGCTAAAGATTTAGGAAAAGAAAACGATTATAAAATCTATGCAGAAAGAGCACAATCGTATAAAAATATTTTTGATCCGAGTACTCAATTTATGCGAGGAAGATTTAGAAATACTTGGTTTTCACCTTTTGACCCTTATGAAGTGAATTTTAATTATACAGAAGCAAATTCTTGGCAATATAGTTTTTATGTTCCTCAAGATATTTCTGGGTTTATAAACTTGCTAGGTGGTAAGGAATCATTAGAAAATCAATTAGATAATTTATTTTCTGCGCAAGATAAAACGTCTGGGAGTCATCAAGTAGATATTACTGGTTTAATAGGGCAATACGCGCATGGAAATGAACCTAGCCATCACATGGCATATTTGTATAATTTTGTAAATAAACCATATAAGACGCAAGAGAAAATGCGTAAAATTTTAACAGAATTGTATACAAATACTCCAGACGGAATTTCTGGGAACGAAGATTGCGGGCAAATGAGTGCTTGGTATATTTTTAGTTCGTTGGGTTTTTATCCTGTTACTCCAGGAAGTAATCAGTATATCATAGGAAGTCCGTTATTTGAGAAAGCAACCATCAATTTAGAAAGTACAAAATCGTTTACAGTTAAAGCGAATAATCAATCCAAAGAAAACAAATATATTAAATCGGCAAAACTGAATGGAGAAAAGTATGAGTATTCCTATATCAATCATCAAGATATTATGAATGGCGGCAATTTAGTTTTCGAAATGACACATACTCCCTCTAACTGGGGAACAAAAGACGTATTTATTCCATCAACAAAAATTGACGAACACTTAATTGTAGCTGCCCCATTTATATCAAAAGGAGAAATTGCATTTAAAGGAAGTACAGAGGTGAGTTTAGGGAACGCGGATGAAAATGCTAGTATTTATTACTCTTTGAGCGATAATTTTCAAAAATATGAGCAGCCTTTTACTATTGTAGAAAAAGGCACCTTAAAAGTATATGCTGAAAAGGAAGGTTTAAAAAGCACAATTATTACAACGGATTTTTATAAAATAGATTCAAATTTAAAAATTGATTTGAAGACTGCATATGCAAATCAATACAACGCAGGCGGAGACAATGCGTTAATTGATGGCGTGGTAGGAACAGAAGATTTTAGAACAGGTACTTGGCAAGGTTATTTTGATGTAGATTTGGATGCCATTATAGACTTAGGAAAAGAGACCCTAATTTATAATGTGAAGGTTTCATTTCTAAAAAACCAAAAAAGCTGGATTTTTTTACCAAAAGAAGTTGAAATTTATACATCTAAAGATGGAGTTAAGTTTGAACTTCAGTCAAATTGGTATTTTAAAACAGAAGAAAGTATGAATAAAATTAAAATTGAAACTGTTCATATATCAAAATTAGGTCAAGCAAGGTTTATAAAAGTAATTGCAAAGAAATTAGGTAAACTTCCAGAATGGCATTTAGGTTCTAAATATGATGGTAAAAGTTGGTTGTTTGTAGATGAAATTCAAATAAATTAAATAACACTTGTCTTTGTATAGAAATATTTTTGCTTGCCGTTGCAAATTTTTATTTACTAGAGATTGTTTATCTTCGGTTGTTAGGTAACTTTTTATAAATATTAAAATAGATGATAAAATGAAAAGAAGAAATTTTATAAAAAAAGCAGCTACAACAAGTGTTGGTTTGGTAGCTGTTTCAGCAATAATAAGTTGTAATTCAGAAATAAAAGTATCAGATAAAAAAGGGGTTACACCTTTTTTAAATCCAATTAGACCTTTAGTAATTGCAACATGGAATACGCCTTTAGCTGTTGAAACTGCTGCAAAAATTTTGCAGAACGGCGGTTCTGCTTTAGACGCTGTAGAGCAAGGGTGTAGAATCGAGGAAGCTAATGAAGAAGGGCAATCTGTAGGTAAAGGAGGATTACCAGATAGAGATGGGGATGTGACTTTAGATGCCTGTATAATGAATGATAAAGGCGATTATGGAGCTGTTTTAGGTGTTAAAAATATTATGCATGTAATTTCGGTAGCTAGAAAAGTAATGGAAGATACGCCGCATGTAATGTTGGTTGCAGAAGGAGCAGAACAATTTGCGGTTTCTAAAGGGTTTAAAAGAGAAAATTTACTAACAGAAGCTGCTAAAAAAGCTTGGGAAGAATGGAAAGTAAAATCAGAATACAAGCCTATTATTAATATAGAAAATCATGATACCATTGGTATGTTGGCAATTGATAAAAAGGGCCATATTTCTGGCGCATGCACTACAAGCGGATTAGCCTATAAATTAGCAGGTAGAATAGGAGATTCTCCTATTATTGGTGGTGGTTTATTTGTAGATAATGAAGTTGGTGGTGCATCTGCTACCGGCTTAGGAGAAGAGGTTTTAAAAACAGTAGGAAGTTTTTTAATTGTAGAGTTGATGAGACAAGGTAAAAGCCCACAAGAAGCATGTGAAATAGCGATTGGTAGAATTGTAAATAAACCAGGCAAAGACTTTAAAAACTTCCAAGTAGGCTATATTGCATTAAATAAACAAGGAGAGACGGGTGCATATTCAATTCATGAGTGGTTTAGTTATAACCTATTTAAAGAAGGGGAAAACAAGAATGTTAAATCGGATTATTTTAATAAAGCATAAAAATTTTGATGGTTTTTAATCACGTTCTTCAATAATTAAATTATATACTTTCTAAGTATTGGTTTGCTATAAATTATTTGTCTAAAATATTATTACTAATTAATTTGGTTCTTTATTTTTTTTAATGATTATTTAGGCCTAATTTTATTGCGGAAAAAACTATACATCTGGTTTTTAATTATATATAAGTATATGATTATTATAGTTTTATAAATAAATTTTACCAAACAAAATTATACAATGAAAAAATACGCACATACAGTACTAGTATTATTGGTAGTTTTTATGACAACTTTAAAACTGTATGCACAGGAAGTGCCGCCAGTTAGTATTTTTAATACGGAAGATTATGGAGGTGGTAATCAAAATTGGTCTATTTCTCAAGCAAGTAACAAGTATATTTATGTAGCAAATAACAAAGGCTTGTTAGAGTATAATGGTGCTAATTGGTCTTTATATCCAACTCCAAACGGAACTATAATGAGGTCTGTAAGTTGTATTGAGAATCAAATTTTTACAGGATTTTTTAGAGATTTTGGTTTTTGGGAAAAAAATAAATTCGGATTTTTAGAATTTACTTCTATTGTTGAGCAGAAAGAAATTGAAATGTTCGAGGATGAACAGATTTGGGAGATTATAGAATTAGATGGTTGGGTTTTATTTAAGTCGCTACAAAGAATTTATCTATACAATTTAAAAAATAAATCTATAAAAATCTTAGAAGGTACAGGGGTCTTAACTAAAATTACAAAAGTAAACGATGTTGTTTATTTCCAGGATCTTGGTAAAGGATTGTTTAAAATAGAAAATGGCGAATCTTTGTTAGTTTCTAATGATATTGTTTTGAAAAAGCAAAAATTAACAGCCGTTTTTTTTAAAAATGATAAAATATTTGTTTTGACACAAAAAAAAGGTTTTTATTTTTTAAAGGATAACAAATTAATAAAGTGGCAAGTACCTGCAAATGAATATTTAAATAACAAAACAATTTATAGTTTAGAAACTCTTAGTGATGGGACAATGGCATTAGGTACTATCTCAAACGGAGTGGTTTATGTAAATGATTTGGGTGAAGTAAGTGCACAGATAAATCAAAATTTAGGATTGAGTAACAATACAATTCTTGCTATTTTTGAAGATATAGATAAGAATATATGGCTTGGTTTAGATAATGGAATTAACCTTGTAAATTACACATCTCCTCTTAAAATATTTGTAAATCAGAAAGATTTTTTAGGAACTATATATACATCTATTCTCTATAAAGGCGCACTTTACCTTGGCACCAACCAGGGGTTGTTTTATAAGAAACAGAATTCTTTACAACCTTTTAAATTTATTAAAAATACACAAGGACAAGTATGGAGTTTGAAAATAATTGACAACACTTTATTTTGTGGACATGATTCTGGGACTTTTATAATAAATAATAAAAAAGCAGATTTAATTTTTAATATTCAAGGAACTTGGGATTTTGTTCTTTTGGAGAATAATTTAATCATTCAAGGAAACTATGACGGATTGTATGTTTTACAAAAAGAAAAAAACACATGGCGTTTACGAAATAAGATTAAAGGTTTTAAGAATTCAGCTAAGTTTTTTATCGTTTTAGAAAATAGAGAAATTTTTGTAAGTCATGAGTATAGAGGGGTTTATAAGTTAATAATTAATGATTCTTTTACAAATGTTTTAAAGACTGAAAAAGATACTTCGGTCAAAAAAGGAATGCATTCGAGTATCTTAAAGCACAATAATGATATTTTTTACGCTTCAAAAAAAGGGGTGTTTAAATATGATTTTGATAAGAACACTTTTAAATTAGATAGCATTTATACTGCTTTAATCCCGGAAGAGGTTTATGTTTCTGGAAAGCTAATTTCAGATGATTATTCTAATAAGTTATGGTCTTTTACTAGTGATGGGTTGCGGTTTCTAAATCCGGGTAAGCTAAGCGATAAAGCTACTTTAGAAATTATTCCTATTAAAAAGTCTTTATTTAAGGGGCCTTCTGGTTTCGAAAATATTATTCATTTAGAAAATGAGAAATACCTGATAGGAACTATAAATGGGTATTTAATAGTTGATTTAAATAAAATAGCAATTCCAGAAGACTTAGAAATTTCCATTACTGAAATTCTTAATCATGAATTAAATCAACCTTCGAAAAATATTCCGATAAATAAAAATGCAACTTTTAAAAGTGCTGAGAATAGCTTAGAATTTCATTATAGTGTTCCTAATTTTGATAACACATCTAATGTTATGTATCAATATAAGCTAGAGGGGTATCATAATAATTGGAGTAGCTTTAGCTTTTTTAATTCAGTATTACTAGAAAACCTTCCCTTTGGTAATTATAGTTTTAAGGTAAGAGCGTTTATGTATGGGAGTATAAGTAACAATGTTTCAGAGTTTACATTTAGTATTGATAAGCCCTGGTTTCTTTCAAATATTGCCGTTTTTGTTTACGTTTTATTGATGTTATTATTAATATTTACTTGGTATGTATTATCAAAAAGGCATTACAGCAGAAAACAAGAAAAGTTACTGCTTAGTGCTCAGAAAGAATTAGAATTAAAAGAATTAGAAAGTTCTCAGAAGATTATTAAATTAAATAATGAAAAATTAAGAAATGATATCGAAAGTAAAAACCGAGAATTAGCGACTTCTACAATGAGTATTATTAAGAAGAATGAGTTTTTGAATTCTATAAAAAACGAACTTATCGATGGTAAGGAAAAGAATGTTTCTAAGGTTGTTAAGATTATTGATAAAAATTTAAACAATACAGATGATTGGAAAATGTTTCAAGAAGCATTTAACAATGCAGACAAAAAGTTTTTAGATAAAGTAAAAGAAAAGCATCCAGATTTAACACCAAATGATCTTAGGCTTTGTGCATATTTGAGACTTAACTTATCTTCAAAAGAAATTGCGCCGCTTTTAAATATTTCTCCAAGAAGTGTAGAAGTGAAAAGATATCGGTTAAGAAAAAAAATGGATTTAGAGCACAATGCCAACTTAACAAATTATATATTAGAAATATAATACCACGTCATAAGTTGTGTGTAGCTATACATGTCCACAACATTTAAACTTACTTCTTTTGTACGCAGTTTTAATCCTTAATGATAACTAGGGTTTCGGTGGTTTTGTTAAAAAATTAATGTGTATGTTTTTTGTTGCGGTATTTTTTATGGAGATATGAGGTATTTCGTGTTAAATTTATAAAAAATAATTAACACTTGATACATGAGAAAACAAATCACATTATTATTCCTGTTATTAATAAGTTTTTGTGCAACAGCACAAAGCATTAATGTTAAAGGAATTGTTAAAGATGCTGTTTCTGGGGAAGTTCTTCCAGGAGTAAGTATTTTGGTAAAAGGAACCTATAAAGGTACAGAGACAGATTTTGATGGTATTTATACTTTATCAAATATTGATAAAGATGCTGTTTTAGTTTTTAGATACTTGGGGTATAAACAAAAAGAAGCAATTGCAATTAATGGTACTTTAAATATTTCTCTAGAGTTATCTGCTGAAGCTTTAGATGAAATTATTGTAGTTGGTTATGGTAGCCAAAAACGTAAAGATGTTACAGGTTCTGTATCTATTGTAGGAGCAGAAACTTTAGAAGCTTTAAAGCCTATAGATGCAACTACTGCATTACAAGGAACTACGGCGGGTGTTACTGTAAACTTATCATCTGGTGCGCCAGGTGCAAAAGCAAATATATTAATACGTGGTGTAAGTTCAAATACTGCAAATCAACCTTTAACTATTGTAGATGGTTATGAAGGAGATTTAAATAGTATCAACCCAAATGACATCGAAACGATTACAGTTTTAAAAGATGCACAAGCTGCCATTTACGGTATTAAGGGTGCAAATGGTGTAATCTTAGTTACCACAAAAATTGGTAAAAAGAATAAAGCACCAACTGTTAAGTATGATACTTATTCAGCAGTGCAGCAAACTACCCGTAAGTTAGATTATTTAAATGCTACTGAGTATGCGTTGGTTTTAAATGAAGCATATGGTGCTAGTGGTCAATCATTACCTTTTAGTAATATTTCTCAATTAGGTTTGGGTTCAGATTTTCAAGAAGAATTATTTAATGATGCTTTCTTAATGAACCATAATATTAGTGTTTCTGGTGGTGGAGAAAACTCTAGATACTTTATTAGTGCCTCTAGAACGCAGCAAGACGGTATTATAGCAAAAGAAACTTCAAATTTTATTAGAAATAATATTAAATTGAATTTAGGTGTAGATATATCTGATAAATTAAATTTTTCATTAATTGCCAATTATTTTACAACAGCTTCAGAGGGTTTTGCAGGTTCTGTATTATTCAATGGTTTAAATTATGCACCAACATTTGGTTTAGATGAAGATGATGAGAATAATTTCTTAGGTATAGAGCTTATCAATCCTTTAAATCAATTGAAAAACACTTATAACGAAAATAATGGAAGCGGTTTAGAAGGAAACTTTAAGCTAGTTTATAAGCCTATTGAAGGTTTGGCAATAACTTCTAGACTTGGTTATAAAATATTCAATGAAAAAGGTAGAACCTTTACTCCGGTTCAAAGTTACGGAATTAGTAAAGTTTACAATATTCCACAAAGTTCGGTATATCAGTTCAAGCAAACTTCTACAAGAGTAGTTTTTGAGACGTTCGCAAACTATAGTAAAACATTTGGAGAAGACCATAATACTACCTTTACATTAGGTACAAGTGTACAAAACGATTTGTTTGATGGTATTTATGCATCTGGAATTAACGTACCAAATAATTCTTATTCTTTTGCTCAATTAAGTTTAACAGATCCTCAAAATGAACAAAGAAGTTTAAATTCTGGTTTTGCAGATAAAAGATTAACCTCTTTCTTTGGTAGAATTCAATATGATTATAAAGGAAAATATTTATTATCTGGTTTGTTAAGAAGAGATGGTTCTTCGGCATTTATAAAAGAATTAAGGTTTGATCAATTTTGGGCATTAACTACAGGTTGGAAGATTTCAGAAGAAGACTTTTTAGAGGATAATGAAACCATTAGCTTTTTAAAATTAAGAGCAAGTTATGGTACTTTAGGAAATGAAGTTGGCAATAACTTGTACAGATCTTTGTTAAACGGAGAAGGTACTTATGTATTTAATGGTGTTTTAGTAGATGGAGCTGCACAAGGTGGCTTGCCAAACCCTTTAGCTCGTTGGGAAACAGCAGAAAAATTAGATATTGGTTTAGATCTTAATTTATTTGATGATAAAGTATCTATTGTAGCCGATTATTTTCAAGAAAGTAGAAAAGATTTATTAATTCAGAACTTTCCAGTATCTGGTATTCTTGGAACAAACGCTCCTGGTGGTGGAAACCCAACTGTAAACGCAGGTACTTCTTTAAATACAGGTGCAGAATTAGCAATTAGTTATGCTGCAGTAAAAACAGAAGACGCATCTTTAAATTTTGCATACAATGTAACGTATGTTAAAAATGAGGTTACAGCTGTAACTGGTGGTGCCTTTATTGAAGGTGGTGGTTTTGCTATTGGTAATTTGCCTCCGTCTAGAATGGAAGTTGGGCAACCAATTGGTTATTTCTTTGGATTACAAACAGATGGTCTTTTTCAAAATCAATCTGAAGTAGATGCACACCCTTCTCAAGTAGGTTTAGGTGCAGTTACAACTTCTCCTGGAGATATTAGATATAAAGATATAAATGCAGATGGTGTTATAGATATTAATGACAGAACAAATATTGGTAAACCACAAGCAGATTTTTATATGGGCTTCAATTTTTCAGGAACTTATAAAAATTGGGACTTCAGTGCTTATTTGTATTCAGAATTAGGAAAAGAAATTGTTAGAAATTACGAACGTTTTTTACCAAATGTAAATAAACCAGCCTATTATTTAGGAAGATGGACAGGTGAAGGAACTAGTAATTCGATACCTAGGTTAACCAATGATGCAACTAATAATAAATTATTTTCAGACTTTTTTGTAGAAGATGGTTCTTTCTTAAGATTGCAAAATGTTCAATTAGGTTACAATATTAATGCAGACACACTAGAAAGAATAGGTGTTTCTAAATTAAGAGTGTATACAAACGTAAATAACTTATTTACAATAACAGATTATTCTGGTTATGACCCAACCATAAACGGTGGTGCAATTGGTGCAGGTATAGATTATGGGACGTATCCTTCTGCAAGACAATTTATTTTAGGATTAAACGTAGAATTTTAAAAACAGCAACTAATGAAAAATATAAACAAAAAAATATCGATTAGTATTGTCATCATTGCAAGTTTATTTACAATAAACGGTTGTTCAGATGAATATTTAGAAAATACAAAGGTGTATGCAGAAGATTCTGAATCATTTTTTAATTCAGAAGCAGATTATTACAATGCATTAGTTGCAGCATATGACCCTTTACAATCTACATTTATAAATGTTTTAATGGGAGAAATAGCTTCTAATAATACATTATGTGGAGGTGAAAGTGCAACAGATGTTCAAGGATATCAGCAAGTAGATGATATGATTCATACTCCTATAAACTCAGAATTACAAAGTTTATGGAGTTGGATGTACGGTGGTGTGAATAGAGCGGCTTACATAATAGAATTTCAAGATAAGACAGATTTTGCTGGTAAAGAGGTTATTATTGGTGAAGCACGTTTTTTAAGAGCATACTACAATTTTGAGTTGGTAAAATGGTTTGGAGCAATTCCTATTAAACCATCAGGGCGTTTTATTGTTGGAGATGAACAAACAATTCCAAGAGCAACTGTAGCTGAAGTTTATGCTTTAATAGAATCAGATTTACAGATTGCAATAGCAGACTTGGCATATACAGCTCCGCAAGTAGGCAGAGTTACTAAAGGTGGTGCAGAAGCATTATTAGGTAAAGTATACTTATATCAAGATAAATTTACAGAGGCAGCAAATACCTTAGAAAGTGTAATTACAAATGGTCCTTACTCTTTAGAAGTAGATTATAACAAAATCTTTGAAACGGCAGGAGAAAACGGAACAGGTGCTGTTTTTGAAGTGCAATATACAGATGTTGAAGGAGCTGGTTTTGGTTGTTTACAATGTAGTGAGGGCAATGTTGCAGTTGGTTTTCAAGGCGTAAGAGGTTATGATGGAGATTTATTTACTTCAGGTTTCAGTTTTAATGTACCAACGCAAGAAATGGTAGATGAATTTGAAGCAGGAGATAACCGTAAAGATGTGGCTATTTTAGATATAGAAGCTTGGGCAACTGCAACAGGAGCAAGTTACACTACAGGTTATGAACACACAGGTTTTTTTAACAGAAAATACATACCTAGAAAAAGAAGTGCAACCGCAGCAGGAGATCAAAATCTTACAAATCCTAATAACTACAGAGCAATTCGTTATGCAGATGTTTTATTAATGGCTGCAGAGGCTAATAATAGAAAAGCAACTGCTAATGATACAAAAGCAAAATTATATTTAAATACAGTTAGAGCAAGAGCATTTGGTAATAATAGTAATGATATTACAACGAACGGTTCTAATTTAACGGCGGCTATTTATAAAGAACGTAGGGTTGAGTTAGTTGGTGAAGGGCATCATTTTTTCGATCTAGTTAGAACTGGCAGAGGCGCACAAATTCCTGGTTTTACAGATAACAAGAATGAAGTTTTTCCAATTCCTTTAGAAGAAATACAATTCAGCCAAGGAAATTGGGCTCAGAATCAAGGATATAATTAAACATATTAATATTAGAAATATGAAACATATAAAAATAATTTACAAAGCTTTTATAGTGCTACTTTTTATTAGTGCTTGTACAGAAGAAGAGAATTTAGATTTTCTAGAAAATATTGCACTGCCAACAAATGTGGAAGCAATATTTAAGATAACTCAAGACAATACAGGTTTAGTTACTGTTATACCAACGGCTGAGGGTACAGTATCTTTTGATGTGCATTTTGGTGACACTACTGCAGAGCCTGCAGAATTAGAGCAAGGATCTAGTATAGATCATATTTATGCAGAAGGAACTTATGAAGTGAACGTAATAGCATATAATTCTGTAGGTAAAACTACAGAGGTTTTACTGCCATTGGTTGTTTCATTTCAAGCACCACAAAACTTAGTGGTTACTTTAGAAAACGATGTAGCAGTTTCTAAGCAGTTAAATATTACTGCTACAGCAGAGTTTGCAACTACATACGAATTTTATTCTGGTGAAGCTTCATTGACGCAGCCAGTTTTAATTGCTAATATTGGTGATGTTTTAAACTACCAATATGAAATGCCTGGTACTTATGATATGAAAGTAATTGCCAAAGGTGGAGCTGTTGCAACTACAGAATATACTGCTAGTTTTGAAGTAACAGAGATTTTAGCACCATTAGCAGGTGCACCTGAACCTCAAACAAGAGATGCCGCAGATGTAGTTTCTATTTTTAGTGATAAATATGTAGATGTGTCTTTAGACGAGTTACCTACAGGATGGTCTGCAGGAGGCTTAGAGGCAACTAGCGTAGGCAATGATAATATTTGGAAGCTTACTAATTTAGATTTCATAGGTATGGTAACCAATTATGGAAACGGGGTAGATGTGTCTTCTATGGAAAAAATGCATATAGATTACTGGGTGCCAGAAGGCGTTACTAACGAGTTATTAGTTAAAATTGTAAATACTTTAGATGGTGGAGAAGCAGTTGCTTCTTTAGGAACAACTGTTGGTGGTTCTTGGCAAAGTATAGAATTAGACATGACAGCTTTTGACGGAGGGAATCTTGCAAACAAAAGCAAAATAACTCAAATTTTAATAGATGCAGTTGATTTAGATGGAATTGGAGTAGCATACATAGATAACTTTTACTTTTACAAAGCAAGTTCAAATGCACCTGCATTTGATGACGGACTTTTAACAAATGGTGACTTTGAAAATGGTAGTAATTCTTGGTTAGTAGGTGTCGATGATAGTACCTCTGCGCCAGTTGAAACAGTTGGAGGGAATACGTATTATACAGTAGATGTAACTTCTGCAGGAAATGCATATGCGGTTAATCTAAGTCAAAAAGTGGAAATTATTGAAGGAAATACGTATACACTTACTTTTGACGCTGTGTCAAGTGTAGATAGAAACATATTTGCTGGTATAGGTCTTAGTAAAGATCCTTGGACGAATACTGCTGCTGAACCATTATCTATATCAACTACAATAACAACCTATACACTTACTCATGTTGCAACCTTTGGAGCACCTGATGCTCGTGTTTTGTTTGATTTAGGTGCAGAGGTTGGTCGAGTGGCTATTGATAACGTATCCTTAATTATTGGAACAGGAAATATTGTAACAAACGGTGATTTCGAAAACGGAAGTGATTCTTGGTTAGTAGGTGTTGATGATACAACTTCTGCACCAGTAGTTACAGATGGAGGAAATACTTACTATTCAGCAGATGTAACATCTGCAGGGAATCCTTATGAGGTAAATCTAAGTCAGAAATTAGAAATTATAGAAGGAAAAACGTATACGCTTACTTTTGATGCATGGTCTAATGTAAATAGAAGCATATTTGCTGGTATAGGTCTTAGTAAGGATCCTTGGACGAATACGGCTTCTGAACCACTATCTATTTCACCTACAAGAACAACCTATACACTTACCCATGTTGCAACCTTTGGAGCACCTGATGCTCGTGTTTTGTTTGATTTAGGTGCAGAGATAGGAATTGTTAATATAGACGATGTTTCTTTATCTGCTAATTAGATTTAAAATGATTATTTCGTTAAAAAATTAAAAAGTATTAAAATATATAAAAATGAAAAATATAAAAAATATTTATATCGTATTACTTTCTATGACAATAGCCTTTTTAGGGTGTCAAGAAAAAGAATATGAATTTGGCGATATTATTGCTCCAAGTTCAATCGTTATTAATGCGGAGATTATCGGTCAAGATGTTAATGATCCTGATTTAGCAAATGGAGATGGTAGTGGTGCTGTTAAATTTACTGTAAGTGCAGACAACGCGTCTTCTTATGTTTATTACTTTAATGGAGTTGCAGAAGCTTCACCATCAGGTATTTTGTCTAAAAGATTTTCTAAAGTTGGTACAAACATATATACAGTTGTTGTAAAAGCGAATGGTACAGCTGGTG
>Ga0308007_10000760_pt1 | contig 14307 bp, 9 predicted proteins | sample Neamet71_FD_203152 | JGI IMG/M metagenome (GOLD analysis project Ga0308007, IMG submission 203152) | Marine microbial communities from water near the shore, Antarctic Ocean - #71 | ecosystem: Environmental > Aquatic > Marine > Unclassified | place: Southern Ocean | collected 2014-06-07
TATTCCCCTTTTTTAATTTTTTCACCTTGGTTGAAATTAATATGTTTACCTTTTGGAATTAAATAATTTGATGGCTCTCCACTTTCAGGTTGAATTGAAATTCTTTGCTTACCTCTAACTTCTTTACCAAATAAAACTTGTCCATCATTTTCAGCGATGATTGCACTATCTTTTGCTTTTCTTGCTTCAAATAATTCAGCTACACGAGGTAGACCACCAGTAATATCTTTTGTTTTTGTGGTTTCTTTGGGCAATCTTGCAATAATATCACCTGCGAAAATTTTTTGACCATCTTTTACTGAAAGGATTGAATCTGGAACTAAGTAGTACCTAGCTTCATTATCATCAGCTTTTTTTATAACATTTCCCTTATCATCTCTTAAAGTTATTCTTGGTTTTAAATCTGTATTTTTTGATTGTGCTCTCCAATCAACTACTGACTTAGAAGAAATACCTGTTGCATCATCTGTTGTTTCTTGAATGGAAACACCATCAATCAAATCAACAAATCCTGCAATACCATCTTTTTCTGCAATAACTGGAGTAGTATAAGGATCCCATTCACAAATCTTTTCATTTGATTTAATCTTATCGTCATTTTGGAAAAATAATTTAGAACCATAGGCAACTTTATAGACTGCTACTTGAACTCCATTATCATCTTCAATAGATAATTGTGTATTTCTTCCCATAACAATTAAATTTTTCTTAGAATCTTTTAACAAATTGGAATTAATAATTTTAAGCGTTCCAGCAGATTTTGTTATAATCTGGGATTCTTGTTTAACAGATGCTGTTCCACCGACGTGAAAGGTTCTCATAGTTAGCTGAGTACCAGGTTCGCCAATTGATTGTGCTGAAATCATACCAATAGCTTCACCAACGTGTACCATTTTACCTCTTGATAGGTCACGACCATAACAGGTGGCACAAACTCCTTTTTTAGAACTACACGTCATTACAGAGAAAGCTTTAATGAATTTAACACCAGCTGCATCAATTTTATCACAACCAGCTTCATCAATCATAGTTTCTTTTTTAATTACCACTTCACCGGTAATAGGATTTTTAACGTCAAAAGCTGTTACTCTTCCAAGAGCTCTTTCTGATAAACTAACTACAACATTACCTCCCTCTAAAATTTCACCTAATTCAATAAAGCCAGGATTATCACATTTAATTTTAGAAATTGTTAAATCTTGGGCTACATCACAAAGTCTTCTAGTTAGATAACCGGAACTTGCAGTTTTTAATGCTGTATCTGCTAGTCCCTTTCTTGCTCCATGTGTTGAATTAAAATACTCTAAGGCCGTTAAACCTTCCTTAAAATTTGATATAATGGGTGTTTCTATGATCTCACCTGATGGTTTTGCAATTAACCCTCTCATACCTGCTAACTGTTTCATCTGAGCAGCTGACCCTCTAGCACCACTATCGGCCATCATAAATACAGAATTAATTTTCATTCCATCGGGAGTACTTTCAGTTGCTGAAATACCTCTCATCATTTCACCAGCTACTTTATCTGTGCACTTAGACCAAGCATCAACTACTTTATTATATTTTTCACCTCTAGTAATTAAACCTTCCGAATATTGGTTTTCATAATCGGCTATTAATTTTTTAGTATCCTCAATCAATTGACCTTTATTTGGTGGGATTACTAAATCGTCTTTACCAAATGAAATACCTGCTTTAAATGCATGCTTGAAACCCAGGTCTTTTAAATGGTCACAAAAAATAACAGTTGTTTTTTGACCACAAAATCTAAAAACACTATCGATAATTTCAGAAACTGTCTTTTTGGGTAATAATCTGTCTATCATTGAAAATGTAATATCTTTATTTTTTGGCAACAAGTTAGCTAATAAAAATCTACCTGCAGTTGTTGTGTATTTTTCTAATTTTTTATTTCCTTTTTCATCTACAGTTTCAAAACGTGAAACAATTGTAGTGTGAACTTTAATTTGTCCTGTTGAAAGAGAGTGTTCAATAGCATCCGCATTAATAAAATATCCTTCAGGCTTGTCAGTTTGAAAGGGTGCTTGAGATAGATAATACAAACCTAAAATCATATCCTGACTTGGTACAATGATAGGTTTTCCATTTGATGGGCTTAAAATATTATTTGTTGATAACATTAAAATTCTTGCTTCTAATTGAGCTTCTAAACTTAATGGAACGTGCACTGCCATTTGGTCACCATCAAAGTCAGCGTTAAATGCAGCACAACATAATGGGTGTAGTTCAATAGCATCTCCTTCAATTAATTTAGGTTCAAATGCTTGAACACCTAACCTGTGAAGTGTTGGAGCACGGTTTAGTAATACTGGGTGTTCTCTAACAATTAATTCAAGAGCATCCCAAACAGCGTTAGTTTCTTTTTCAACTAATTTTTTTGCTTGTTTAATTGTTGAGGCTAATCCTAATTTATTTAATCTTGCATATAAAAAAGGTTTAAATAATTCAAGAGCCATTTTTTTAGGTAATCCACACTCATGGAGTTTAAGGTCAGGCCCAACAACGATTACTGATCTACCAGAGTAATCAACTCTTTTACCCAATAAATTTTGTCTAAATCTACCTTGTTTACCTTTCAGCATCTCTGCTAAAGATTTAAGGGGTCTTTTACCAGTGCCAGTTATTACTCTACCTCTTCTACCGTTGTCAAATAACGCATCAACAGATTCTTGCAACATTCTCTTTTCGTTTCTAACAATAATATCTGGTGCTTTAAGATCCATTAATCTTTTTAAACGATTATTTCTGTTAATAACTCTTCTATAAAGATCGTTTAAGTCTGATGTTGCAAATCTTCCACCATCAAGAGGGACTAATGGCCTTAGTTCAGGTGGAATTACTGGTACAACTGTTAAAATCATCCATTCTGGTTTTTGACCTGTCTCGATAAATGACTCTATTAATTTAAGTCTTTTGATTGACCTTTCTTCATTAACTTTAGATTTTGTTTCTTTGATTGTACTGATCAAAATTTTTCTTTCTTGTTCCAAATCCATTGATTTTAAAATTGAAAGAATTGCTTCAGCACCAATTCCAGCTTCAAAAGATTCCTCACCAAATTCGTCTTGATATTTTGCTAACTCTTCTTCATTTAAAAGTTGATTTTTTTGAAGACCAGTTAAGCCAGGCTCTGTAACTATAAAATTTTCAAAATACAGAACTCTCTCTACTTCCTTTAGCTTCATATCAACTGCTAGAGAAATTCTACTTGGTAAAGATTTCAAGAACCAAATGTGTGCTACAGGAGTTGCTAGATTGATGTGACCCATTCTTTCTCTACGAACATTAGACTTAGTAACCTCAACTCCACATTTTTCACAAATGATCCCTCTAAATTTCATGCGTTTATATTTTCCACATAAACATTCATAATCTTTTATTGGACCAAAAATTCTAGCACAAAATAAACCATCTTTTTCAGGTCTAAAAGTTCTGTAATTAATAGTTTCAGGTTTTTTAATTTCACCGTAAGTCCAAGATTTAATCTTTTCTGGGCTTGCTAAGGTAATTTTAATGCTACTAAAGTTTTGTGCTTCTGAAACTTCACTATTTTTAAATAAATCTGTTAATTCTTTTTTCATTTTTAATTTAATTCTATATTTAGTGCTAATGATTTTATCTCTTTTACTAAAACATTAAAAGATTCAGGTATTCCAGATTCAAAATTTTCCTCACCTTTAACTATAGTTTCATAAACTTTAACTCTTCCAGCTACGTCGTCTGATTTAACAGTTAAAATTTCCTGCAAGGTATATGATGCACCGTAAGCTTCAAGCGCCCAAACTTCCATTTCACCAAATCTTTGTCCACCTAATTGAGCTTTACCACCCAAAGGTTGTTGAGTAACAAGACTGTAAGGTCCAGTAGATCTAGCATGAATTTTATCTTCAACAAGGTGATGAAGTTTTAACATGTAGATAATTCCAACTGTTACAGGTCTGTCGAACATCTCTCCAGTTCTCCCGTCCCACAAATTAGTTTGTCCAGAAGTTGGTAATTTTGCTAATGCAAGCATTTCAGAAACGTCTTTTTCTTTTGCACCATCAAATACTGGTGTTGATATAGCAATACCATTTTGTAGATTTTCACATAAATCTGCAAATTCAGTTTTACTTAATTTGTCAATTCCACCATCAAATATTTCTTTTCCATATACAGATGTTAAAAATGATGAAATTTTTTCAGTTTTTCCAAATTTTTTATCATTCTCATTTACCAGTCTTTTAATTTCTTCACCAAACTCTTTACAAGCCCAACCTAAATGAGTTTCCAAGATCTGGCCAACGTTCATACGACTTGGTACACCTAGTGGATTTAATACTATGTCAACTGGTCTGCCATCTTCTCTATAAGGCATATCTTCTACAGGAACAATTTTACTAACTACACCTTTGTTGCCATGTCTTCCTGACATTTTATCTCCAGGTCTTAATCTTCTTTTAATTGCAACAAAAACTTTAACCATTTTCATAACACTTGGTAATAAGTCATCACCACTTCTTATTTTAAGAACTTTGTCTTCAAACCTCTCAAGGATATCTTGTTTGGCAGTATTGTATTGATCCTTTAACTGAGCAACACTTGCCTCGTTACCTACATTTCCAACTGTGATTTTAAAAATATCATTAATATGAATTTTATTAATAGTTTCTAAATCTAATTTAGTACCAACATCAAAGTCTTTAACTTTTTTAGTCAGCGATGCTCCAGAAAAAATTTGGTTTGCTCTTTGTTTAATGCTTCTCTCTAAAATTTCTTCTTCAACAATTTTATCTTGTTGAACTGTTTCAATTTCAGCTCTTTCAATAGTGATTGATCTTTCATCTTTTTCAATTCCATGTCTATTAAAAACTCTAACATCAACAACTGTTCCACTACTACCTCTAGACATTTTTAATGAGGTATCCGTAACGTCAATTGCTTTTTCACCAAAAATTGAACGTAATAATTTTTCCTCTGGTCCAGATGCTGAATCTCCTTTAGGTGTAACTTTACCAACCAATATATCTCCAGCTTTAACTTCTGCACCAATATATACAATACCTGATTCATCTAAATTCTTTAAAGCTTCTTCATTTACGTTTGGAATGTCTCTAGTGATTTCTTCTTCACCTAACTTAGTATCCCTAGCCATAACATCATACTCAACAATATGAATAGATGTAAATACGTCGTCCGTTACACATCTTTCTGAAATTAAAATTGAATCTTCAAAATTATAACCTTGCCAAGGCATGAATGCTACAGTCACATTTTTTCCTAATGCAAGCTCACCTAATTTAGTTGACGGACCATCTGCAATGATATCTCCAGCACTAACTTTATCTCCAACTCTAACTAGAGGTTTTTGATTAATACAAGTATTTTGATTTGATCTTTTAAATTTGTGTAAATTATAAATATCGACAGCAGATTTAGTAAAATCGGTTTCATCACTTGCTTTAACAACTATTCTCTTACCATCAATTTTATCAACGGATCCATCTCGTTTTGCAACAATTGTAACACCTGAATCTAAAGCAACATCACTCTCAATACCAGTTCCAACCAAAGGAGATTCTGGTTTTAATAATGGAACAGCTTGTCTCATCATGTTTGATCCCATCAAAGCTCTGTTTGCATCGTCATTTTCCAAGAAAGGAATTAAAGATGCAGCAACAGAAACTAGTTGTTTTGGAGATACATCTATATAGTCAATATTTTTTGGATTTGATAAAACAAAGTTAAGATTTTCTCTACATGGAACTAATTCTTCCAAGATTTTGCCATTTTTATCAACTTTGGCGTTTGCTTGTGCAATTGTAAATTTTGTTTCTTCCATTGCAGATAAATATTCAACTTTATCTTCAATAACCCCATTCTTAACTCTTTTATATGGGCTTTCAATAAAACCATATTTATTAATTTTTGCATAAGTAGATAAACTATTAATCAATCCAATATTTGGTCCTTCTGGAGTTTCGATTGGACAAATTCTACCGTAATGTGTTGGGTGAACATCACGAACTTCAAAACCAGCTCTTTCTCTTGTAAGACCCCCGGGTCCTAAAGCAGAAACTCTTCTTTTATGAGTTATTTCTGATAGTGGATTAGTTTGATCCATGAATTGAGAAAGTTGTGAACTTGCAAAAAAATCTTTAAGAGAAACTGTTAAAGGTTTAGCATTAATTAAATCTTGTGGCATTGCAGACTCTATATCTAGAGTTGTCATTTTTTCTTTAATGGCTCTTTCCATTCTATAAACACCTATACGTGCTTGATTTTCAACTAATTCACCAACAGATCTAACTCTTCTGTTTCCAAGGTGATCAATATCATCAACTTCATCTTTACCATCACGCAAATCTAACATTTTATGAACAATAGCAATAACATCTTCATTTCTTAAAATAGTGACCTTATCTGAGCATTCTAAATTTAATCTCGAATTCATTTTAACTCTGCCAACATCAGACAGATCGTATCTATTTGAGCTAAAAAATAAGTTATTAAAAATTTGTGTAGCAATCTCTATGGTAGGTGGCTCGCCTGGTCTCAAAATCTTATAAACTTCTGTGATAGCTTCATCTTTATTATTGTTTTTATCATTTAAAATTGTTGTAAGTAAGTAAGGACCCTTATTAATTGAATTCGTAATTGAAACTTCCATTGAAGTAATATTTGCCTCTAAAATTTGTTTAATAATAGTGTCATTAAGTTCAGTTCCAATTGCAAACGTACCCTCTTCTTCATCGTCACTAACTTTTACATCTCTGTGCAAGTATTTACCATAAAGTGACTCTTGGCTAACTAAGATGTCTTTTAAACCATCTGAAGCTAGTTTATTAGCTGATAAATAATTAATCTTATCCCCTAACTTGATAATTATATTACCTGTTTTTGCATCAATAACTTCTTCTGAAAAATTTTTTGCTTTGTAATTTTCTGGATTAAATTTTGTTTTCCATTTACTTGTTTTTGCATCATAAGAGTATTTTTCATTTGCATAAAACTCATCAGCAATTTCAGGTTTTGTTAAACCTAAAGCCATTAATAAAGTTGAAGCAAAAATTTTCTTCTTTCTATCAATCTTGAAATACAAAAAATCTTTAACATCATATTCTAAATCTAACCATGAACCTCTGTTAGGTATTACTCTACAGTTGAAAAGGAGTTTACCTGAAGCATGGGATTTACCCTTGTCATGATCAAAGAATACACCTGGACTTCTATGCATTTGGTTCACTACTACTCTCTGAACTCCGTTAGTAATAAACGTTCCACTTTCAGTCATCATAGGAACTTCACCCATATAAACTTCTTGTTCTTTAGCTGATAAAATATCTTTAGTATTATTTTCTTGATCTATTTCATAGACCACTAACCTTAAAGTACACTTGAGAGCTGATGAAAATGTCAAACCTCTTTGAATACATTCTTCTTCATCAAATTTTGGTTTTTCTAATTTATAAGAAACATATTCTAATGTTCCCTTGTCATTTAAATCTTCTATTGGAAAAATACTTTTAAAGACTCTGTCAAAACCTTTTGACAGATCACCTGCTTCTGGATCAAAATCAGTTAGTTCTTTATATGAATTTTTTTGGACTTCTATTAAATTTGGAATAGATAGAGTCTCTGAAAGCTTTCCAAAGCTCTTCCTAATATTTTTTTTTTCAGTAAAAGATAATTGCATTTATTAATAGTTACTAATTAAAAAACTAATCAGTAATTAGGTTCTTTCTAATTAATTTATTTAAGTTCTACTTTTGCGCCTGCTGCTTCTAATTTCGCCTTGATCTCTTCGGCATCTTTTTTATTAACACCAGATTTTACTTCTTTAGGTGCACCCTCAACTAGATCTTTTGCTTCTTTAAGACCTAAAGATGTTGCAGCTCTAACTTCTTTGATAACATTAATTTTTTTCTCTCCTGCAGAAATTAACATGATTGTAAAATCATCTTTTGCTTCTTCAGCAGCTCCACCTGCCGCTGCTGCTGGCGCTGCTGCAGCCATAGCTGTAACGCCCCACTTTTCTTCAAGTTGTTTTGAAAGTTCAGCTGCTTCGACTACAGTTAAACTAGATAAATCTTCTATAATTTTATTTAAGTCAGGCATAATTATTTACTCTTTAGGTTGTTTTTTAAGAATTTTCTGGGGTCAAACTACTCATTTTTTCAGAACGTGCAAGTAAAATACTTATGAATTTTGACGCTGGTGCAGCTAAAATTCCAACTATATTAGCTCTAGCTTCATCAAGAGTTGGTAAATTTGCTACATTCTGAACTCCAGCCTGATCTAAAATATCACCACCCATAATTCCACCTAAAAGTTTTAAGTTTTCGTTGGTTTTTGCAAATTTTGACAAAATTCTTGCTGACATAATTACATCGTTTGAAAATGCTACAGCAGTAGCTCCTGTAAATAAGCTCGAAAGCTCCTTACACTTCGTTTTTTCAAGTGCTATTTTAGTAATTCTATTTTTAGTTATTTGAAATTTAATTCCATGCTCTCTCATTTGCGATCTTAACTCATCAAGCTGAGACATCGTGAGACCTTGGTAATGAGTGACTAATACTGATTCGTTGTTTTGAAACTGTGCTTCCATTTCACTTATATAATTTTTTTTTTGTTCCTTGTTCATCATAACTATATCACTTTTCCTAATTTAACCTTGTAAGAAACGCCCATACTCGATGTAACGAAGGTATTCTTAATTAAGTCACCTTTTAAGGTATTGTTTCCTTTTTCTTTTTCTAAAGTATCTAAAATTGCATGATAATTTTTTAATAATTGATCATCATGAAAAGATTTTTTACCGATACTAACTCCAATATTTCCATCTTTGTCATTTCTAATTTCAGCTTGTCCAGATTTTGCATCTAATACTGCTTGTTTAATATTATCAGATACAGAGCCAAGTTTCGGATTTGGCATTAAACCTTTTGGTCCTAAAACTTTTCCTAGTTTAGAAAGTTTTATCATCATGCCTGGTGTTGCTATTAATTTTTCAAAATTTAATTCACCCGCTTTAATTTTATCAATAAATTCATCACTCCCTACTAAATCTGCACCTGCATCCTTAGCTTCTTGAGCTTTGTCATCTTCACAAACTACTGCAACTTTTACTTTTTTACCAGTTCCACCAGGTAAATTAACAACAGTTCTAATGTTAACTTCACCTTTTTTTTGTTTGTTATTTATTTGAAAACTTAAATCAATAGACTCATCAAATTTTGTAGTACAATTTTTTTTTATATCGGGCAGTAATTTTTCAATTACATTAGCTGTCAGGTTTTTAGTTTTTTCAGGTAATTTTTTAAATCTTTTAGATGACATTAGTCTTTAACCTCTACTCCCATTGATCTTGCTGATCCCATAATAATTTTTACTGCTTGTTCTAAGCTGTGAGCATTAAGATCATTCATTTTTTGTGTTGCAATTTCTTCAGCTTGTTTTTTGGTAATTGATCCAGCTATTGCACGACCAGGTTCTTTAGAACCACCTTTTAATTTAGCAGCTTCTTTAATAAAGTGAGATGCTGGAGGTGACTTAATTTCAAAATCAAATTTTTTATCTTTATAAACTGTAATAATTACAGGAATTGGTTTACCAGCAAAAGCTTTTGTTTTTTCGTTAAAGGCTTTACAAAATTCCATTATATTAATTCCACGTTGACCTAAAGCTGGACCAACGGGAGGTGCTGGGTTTGCTTGTCCACCCATAATCTGTAACTTTATGTATCCACTTATTTCTTTTGCCATTAACTTGCTTTCTCTACTTGGTTATATTCTAAATCTACTGGTGTTGGTCTTCCAAATATTGATACGGAAACTTTTAGTCTTGATTTTTCTTCATCTATATCCTCAACCATTCCACTAAATGATGCAAAAGGTCCATCAACAACCTGAACTTTTTCACCAATGCTATATTCTATACCAGATTTTGGCTGTGCTACACCATCTTTTATTTGACCTAGAATTTTTTCTATTTCTTTATCAGAAACTGGTACTGGAATACCTTTAGATCCTAAAAAACCACTAACTCTCTTTAAATTCTTAATTAAATGATAAAGGTCATTATCCATATCACACTTGATTAATACATAACCTGGGAAGTATTTTTTTTTTCTTTGAAATCTCTTTCCTCTTTTAACTTCAGTTACATCATGTGTTGGAACTACAATTTCTTCAATTTTTTCAGAGATTTTAGCTTTTTCAGCTTCTTCTTTAATTAATCCAACAACCTTATTCTCAAAATTTGAATGTGATTGAACTATGTACCAATTTTTCATTAAATACTCACTTTCAGTAAAGCTTCCAATAAAAATTTAAGAACTTGATCAAGGAGTAAAAAGAAAATTGACATGATAACTGCCATAGCAAATACCATTAATGCACCTTGCATTGTCTCTTTACCGGTTGGCCAAGAAACCTTGAAGGCTTCTTGTTTAACTTCTTGAATAAATTTTATTGGGTTTTTCATAATACACTATTTAGCTTATTTGGCAGGAGCGGAGGGACTCGAACCCTCAGCCTCCGGTTTTGGAGACCGGCGCTCTACCAATTGAGCTACACTCCTATAGAAGTTTACTCTATAATTTTAGTTACTACTCCAGCTCCTACTGTTCTACCACCTTCACGAATAGCAAAATTTAATTTCTCACTCATTGCAATTGGAGTAATTAAAGTAACAGTAAATTTAGCATCATCACCTGGCATAACCATTTCAGTTCCAGCTGGTAATGTTACTTCACCTGTTACGTCTGTTGTTCTAAAATAAAACTGAGGTCTGTATTTAGTAAAAAATGGAGTGTGTCTTCCACCCTCATCTTTTTTAAGTACATAAGCCTGTGCTTCAAATTTAGTGTGTGGAGTAATTGAACCAGTTTTACAAAGAACTTGTCCTCTTTGAATGTCATCTCTCTCAACACCTCTCAATAGAATACCGACATTATCTCCAGCTTCACCAGAATCTAGAAGTTTTCTGAACATCTCAACACCCGTACAAACTGATTTTTTAGTTTCAGTAACACCAACAATTTCAACTTCTTCACCAGTTTTAATAATACCAGATTCAATTCTACCAGTTGCAACTGTTCCTCTTCCTGAAATTGAAAAAACATCCTCAACAGGCATTAAAAAAGGTTTATCAACATCTCTAGTTGGTTGAGGAATAAATTCATCAACAGTTTTCATTAATTCAAGAATTGAATTTTTTCCTATTTCATCATCTCTACCCTCAACAGCAGCTAAAGCAGAACCTTTAGTAATTGGAGTTGTTTCACCAGGATATTTATAAGAAGTTAAAAGTTCTCTAATTTCTTCCTCTACAAGTTCAATCATATCTTTATCATCTACTTGATCAACTTTATTTAAGTAAACAACGATTGAAGGAATACCAACTTGTCTTCCTAAAAGAATGTGTTCTCTAGTTTGAGGCATAGGACCATCGGCAGCGTTAACTACTAAAATGGCTCCGTCCATTTGAGCTGCACCTGTAATCATATTTTTAACATAATCAGCGTGGCCAGGACAATCTACGTGTGCGTAATGTCTTTTATCAGTTTCATACTCAACGTGAGCTGTTGAAATTGTAATTCCCCTTTCTTTTTCTTCAGGAGCTTTATCAATTTGATCATACGCAGTAAAAGTTGCAGTTGAACCAGCTGTTTCAGATAATACTTTTGTGATCGCAGCAGTTAATGTTGTTTTACCATGGTCGACATGACCAATTGTACCGATGTTACAGTGTGGTTTATTTCTTACGAACTTTTCTTTTGACATTACTTTTTACCTCAGTTTAGTTTTTTATTAATAATTTCTTTTTCTCTTGGAGCGGGTAAAGAGAATCGAACTCTTACATCCAGCTTGGAAGGCTAGCGTTCTACCATTGAACTACACCCGCACAACATCAAGAATAACACTCCATAGTCATATAAAATTTTATTGAATGGTGGAGGGGGAAAGATTCGAACTTTCGAAGACCGAAGTCAACGGGTTTACAGCCCGCCCCATTTGACCGCTCTGGAACCCCTCCTTTTTGGGGAAGTGCCCCCTTGTTCAATAAAGCTTCAACAACATGCGTTTTATATATTTTTATTATGCAATTGCAACACGAGATTTACACATAAAATTTGATAAAATACTGACAAAATAGGGATAAAATGAAGATATACTAACTAATAAACACTCTTTTGATGTCATTAATGCAGTTACTATTATTAAGGTTCTTAATATAAGAAAAATTCATGTCTTTATCTGTTTGATTAATTTTATACTAAATCTTTTAACCTAACTAATTCTCTTTTATCATCTTTGAGATTAATAACCTCACATTCTTCTATCTCTTTAAATTTTTTATCACCCGAAAGGTAATTTAAATTATTATTTTTATCTCTACTATCTCGAATGTTTGAGTTTGTATAATTATCTAAATTTTTAATTTTAATACTTTGAAAAAAATCTTCTTTTTTAAATTTTTTTAAAACAAAAAAAGCATTATTTTTCTGTAAATTCGCTCCAATGAAGTAGTAACCTTTTTTGTTCATTAAATTAATTAAAGATTTTAAAGACATTCCATAACACAAATTAGAGTAATGGTATTTTGTTCTTTCGAATCCTGGAATGTTAGGTACCGATACCTCTAATTCTGCACCAAAAACTGGGTTATATTCAGCAACAAAAATTTTAGATATATTATTTTTTAGTTTTTCAATAATCCAATAATCAATACTGTCAATGTCTATACTAAATAAATCAATTTCATAATCACAATTTTTATCTAATAAGTCTAAGACATTATCAGAATTAATCTTTTTATTGCATATTCTTAGGTCTCCTTTCCAAAAATTTACAAATGGTTTTACTTTTTTTTCCATATCATCAAGATAGTCGACTATAAGTCCTTTGGGGTGATATCTGCTGTATAAATATCTTGTGTTTGATTCTCTATAATTACCTACACCAATTTCAACAAAATTTTTTTTGTCTAATCTTAATCTATGAATAAGGTAATCAATAATTCCATCTTCACCATTTTGTGAAAATATTTTAACTTCAATTTCATTTAAATCCTCTATATCATCATATATGTCTCTATTTATAGAAATTTGAACCTTACCAATACACAGCATTATTTTATCAAAAGCATAAATATCAATTTTTGTTTTTTTTAAAAATAGAATAAAAAATTTAATAATTACAAAACAAAAGTTTTTTATCATAATTTAAATATCAAAAATTTTTTAATACACTATATTCGAGTTTATTAAGGTATATTGTTAGATATTAATATTATTTTATTTAATGTTAAAATGCATATATCATACATATAAATATGAAAAAATCATCATTTTTAATCGTAGGACAACATGCTGTAATTGAAGCTCTAAGAAATTCAAAAAGAAAGGTTTTAAAAGTATTTTTAACAGAAGAGAGTAAAAAAAATATTCACCGAAAAAATCCAAAGAAAAATGTTCTTGAGGACGTTAAGGTTTACTTTAAATCAAAAAAAGAATTAGATAAATACACATCTAAAGATCAGATTATGCATGGTGGCTATATTGCTGAGGTAGAGCACCTAGATCAACTTGATTTAAAAGAGTTTATCAAAGGAAAAAATAAATTAACCTTTGTTTGCATCGACGAGGTAACTGATCCAAGAAACATTGGCTCTCTTATAAGAAGTGCCTCATCTTTTAATATTGATGGTTTAATAGTAAAAGAAAGGCAGTTTCCCTCAGATAGTAAATTAATGTACAAATCAGCAAGTGGTTGTATGGAACACATAAATATTTTTGAAGTATCTAATATCAATTCAACTTTAAAAAATTTGAGAGAAAAAAATTTTTGGGTTTACGGTTTTGATGCAAAAGGAGAAAAAAATTTTACTGAATTAAAATGGGAAGGTAAAAATGTCCTTTTATTTGGCTCTGAAGGGTTTGGAATGCGTGAGCACACGGGTAAATATACGGATTTTTTAGTTAAGATTGATATAGATAACAAGGTTGAAAGTTTAAATATATCAAATAGTGCAGCCATTGTTTTTCATCATCTTGATTATTTAAAAAAATTAATTCCCAGGTAACCTTGTGGTAACAGGACTTTTAAAAGAGTTACTTTATATAAAAAATTTATTGGATTGATTTAATTGATCATTTAAACTAAAAAACTATAAATTAACTTATGCCCTTGTAGCTCAGCTGGTAGAGCAATTGATTTGTAATCAATAGGTCCGCGGTTCGACTCCGTGCGGGGGCACCACACAATCCTTTACTTATTTCACTTTTTGAAACTTTAGTAAATA
>Ga0308007_10000763_pt1 | contig 14303 bp, 14 predicted proteins | sample Neamet71_FD_203152 | JGI IMG/M metagenome (GOLD analysis project Ga0308007, IMG submission 203152) | Marine microbial communities from water near the shore, Antarctic Ocean - #71 | ecosystem: Environmental > Aquatic > Marine > Unclassified | place: Southern Ocean | collected 2014-06-07
TCATCGGCGGATTCGCAGGGCAGTTTCTTCCGGAAACGAATCATTGAGGGATTGGATGGTGCGGCGGACATACCAGGTGATACCGACGGGGACGGAATCGTTTCCATCCAAGAACTTCAGGCATTGCACGGCGCATCCGCCACCAAATTTGGACCCATTTCACCCAAACTATGGCCGGTTCTCAAATATTACGGGAAAGTCGTTAACTACGAAGGCACCGAGCGACCCAAAGGATTGTATTACGTGAACGAATTTGGAATCATTCGCAAAACGGCGGGTGGTGGCACAGGGTGTGCTGATGCGATGGATTATACGACTGGCTCATCCATAACGGACGATGAATTCGACAATTTATTGTTGAACGGAGGACAAAATTTCAACACCAACGGAGAGGCCATCAATGCGATGTCCGCCACCACCCAGTGTGGAATTGATGGGAAATTCATTGAGTCCGAGGATGGAGGTGAGAATGGATGGATCGAACCGACCACGGGACTGTACCGTAAATTCGAAGGTGGAATCGCTGCGGCCGATGAATCGTGTGGTGCACTGAAAGGCACAACCTCCGCTGTATCGGGTGTATCTCCATCGGATTATGTTGGTACCGGGAAAGGTGAAACATACTCATCATCAACCCCTTGTACGTTTCCAACCCATGTAGGAGAGAGAAATATCACACAATGGACCAGAGTCGTGGAGGACGAAATCCGTTCATCCGCTCAGTACACGGGATTGATGGCTGGATATAAAGCGGCACGTGACGAATACATGGAATTCATGGACAAGAATGGCGACCAAATCAAGGTCCCCAAAATAATTCCCCATTTATCCCAATATTACGGAAAACATGTTGCCGTGTACGATGAAAATAGCGATGGAAATGATGCCAGCGAACGGTACTACATTTCTCCCTTTGGGTTTCCTCGTAAATGGGTGGGGGTGAATGGCGGAAAATGGAACGGAATTGGGTCCGCCTGGTTGACGCGTCCCGAATCGTGCAAAGGCGGGACCATGGATGTGGTGAATCATATTTCCGCCGCGCATTTAGCGGAATTGAAATCAAAGGCGGGTTCAACTGAAATGGGGGGCGAATCGGGGAATATGACACCGATGAACATGAATGAGCCATGCAATGTAAGTGGGAAATTCATCACATCTGCTTCTGGTTCCAATGCATGGGTGGACGTACTGGGATTCAAACATACGTTCAATGGCACAGAGGGCGATACTTGTACTGATATGGAAACGATGCAGGTTACCAATACGGAGTTTTCCGCGATTACCGATGGCACCGGGTACGAGGAAGGCACCCAATGTGGAGTCAGTGGAATGGATGCTGACATATTCACCCTATTCATCGCACACCAGTCGGATTTAATTGCCAAGGGAGCCGAGGCACTGGATGCCACCAAGGAATTGCAGACAAGTGGGGGGGAAGTGCGGACACAAGTGGCGACTCAGCAAACGGCACTTGAGGAGGAAGTTGGTTCACTGGCATCTCAACAAGGACAGGTTGCGAACAATCAGGCTAACCTGATTAATGCAAAGGGACGGTTCGATACAGGAGGTGAACAGACGACGTATACATTCCGCATGTACGTTGTGTGGCTGATCGTCGCGTTGTTGGTGATGGCCGTTGCGATCCACGCGATGGTATCGGGCGAAAATACCATTTTCGTATATGGAGTTCTGGGGTTATGTGCCTTCATCATGGTGTATTATACGGTGGTTCGTGGTATGCGCGGTTGATGGGTCGTCACCAATTACCCCTTCTACACATTTTTGTCATGTTATGTAAATGACAAAAATACCAAAAATATCAATATCCAATCCAACCTTCCCGCAACACAATCGATCCCCCGCAACCCCATTCTACCAGGATATTTGGTTCAGAGGATGGACTGTTCCCATTCCGCTCCCCACCTACGCATCGGTGTACTGGAGCGATACACGGTATACGTGGGGCCATGTGTTGGGAGACGTGTTGTACGGTGGTAATTCGCATTGGGATCTCAGTTTGAACGAGATGGGTACAGAACGCCGGCTCATCCAGCGGGACGCGGACGGGATCATTACATGGGATACCACACAGCGGGTGGTGAGTGGAACCGAACGGAAAGCCATGACTGATACAGGGGTGCCCGTGACGTACCGCGAACTGGTGGTGGACGAGTTTGCGGCGGACGGCTCATACATGGCACAGATCACGTACACAGACGAACCACCGAACGTATGTGCGGTGTGGGTGCGGGAGTTGAATGAAATGTTTGCACCGTTGTGGTGATGTGGGGCGTTGGGGGTACAGCGACCCCAAGCGCAATTGGGGGCCGCCGACCACCCCCTTATGATATATCGTTTTTCATCTGGTATTGTTCGCCATATCAAACGAATCTTTATCGCCCATCCGCGACCCCACATTGTGTGTGAAGGGAATCACGGTATGGGCCTGGGGATCTTCCAATGGCGTATCCCACCGCGATTTCTGTACTCCTCTGGTCATCCACGCGGGATGGGTGGCGCGCGATTGGTTCACGGTCAGCGTTTCATTCGCGGGGTACGCGGCGATGTTGGAACGGTATGGGGTGGCGTGCGATTGGTAATCCTTATCAATGTTATCGCGATTCAAGTTCCTGGTCATGCCCCGCAAATCATCCTCAATGGCCAGCGGATTCTGGGCCAAATTACCGCCCCAGTGCGTGAGCCGGATATGCGGATCCTCCATGAAGGCCGGTGTGTCACCGTTCCCTGGAACATTCAGTACCCATCGCCCGGGATCAGATGATTGTTGTTGATACTTTTCTTCGCGGGCTTTGTCGTATTTGATTCGGGTGAAGGACATGTGTGTGATGTAGCGATACATTGGGGGGATATATTAATTTCGGTATTTGAGTCGCGCCATCGCATCACAACATCATACCGACCATTTCCGCATCCTACAACGCCGTCGCAGAATCTCATCTTCGTCCAATGTCCGGGCAGAAGTTGGTCTACGTTCCGCCACATCCACGCCACCACCCAAAAATGATTTGATTTCAAACACCATGTTATGGTTCGTCTTTGAAACCAAAAATTCATACACGGATTGGTCCAATGCCCGACCGATGGTTGGGCTATCTTTACATTTCATTCTCCCAACTGATATAATGGGAGAATGAAATGTATGGTGTGGAAAATATAAAGAGAGAATCGCACCGACACACACCAACCTCCTAGGAAAAGAACACATGGCGATGCTGAACCATCGTATGGTCGCGGAATTTCTTGGACGTGAATGTTTCCACCCCATGTTTCCCGGTAAGCAAACTGCTTATGAAATACAAACAGTACATACCACATTCGGTGTTCTTCTGTTGATGGGCGGTTCCCACATTGGATTTATATTCCAGTGATTTTCCCGCCTTATCCGCTTGGGATTGGATGCGTTCGCGCAATACCGTGATTTGTTTGGGGCACGGGTCGCCATTGCTATCAAAGAAGTAGATGAATTGTTTTTTCAAATCCACAAACATGGCGATCCAGTGGGATCCAGGTTTGTAGTGGGGATCGGTGTTGAACACTATACCTATTTGGTGTTTCTCTCTCTCGATACAGTCCGCGACGGAAAAATCGCACAATTCTTCCCACACACATGTTTTCGTTTTCGTATCGGGAGAATCAAAATCAATTGGTGCGGGCCCAATAAATTCGAACCCGGGGTATTTTAACTCGTATCGTTTCATGACCGACGTGATATCCGTACTAGTCAACCATTCAATGGGATTCCGTTTCCACGAATCGGGTGCTTTCGGTGCAAACACATGTTTCCATTCATTGTCTGCAACCTTATGTTTCGCGAACTCCTGGCTCATCCAACACGATTCGCGATCGCACGAATTCTTATTGTTCGCATGTAGCGCCTTCCATATATCCCGCTTAGATTGAGCGGTTATCATCACATCGGGATGTCGTGCGTTCCACGAGTCACGGAGTTCGCGTAATTGGGGGAGAGTGAAACACGTGTAGGGAGATTCGCGGGGAGTGGCGGGATCGCATGTATCGGCGGACGTGTGTGTGCGCGATCTATGCGTGTACCGCGTCTTTCTTGCCGTCCTGCCTTTTCCTCCTCCTCTTTTTTTTTTCCGCTGACGGGTCCGCTGACGGGTCTGCCACCGATTTCTCTTTCTGGTACGCAGCATCCGTCGGGTCCTTCCCGACCTTTTTCTTCCGTTTAATGATTTTCTTCCCACCCGATTTCGTGCGTATTTTTTTCCCGTCGCACCCATCACTACCATATGGTGATATTTTATCCCCTCCATCAATTCTCGGTGGGTCGGGTAGTTTGGAGACGCTGTTGTACTGAACGAACTCCTCCATCGCGCGTTTCCCGGAAGTTCCTATTTGCTTCACCAAATCTTTATCCAGTTCGTGGATGGCAATATCCTGGGTATCAATTGTATCCAAAGAGCGCTGTTGCGGCATTGCATCGATCGTCCTATACATGGACACGGATTCGGCGACAAATGCGCGGAAAATGGATTCCAATTTATCAGTCGTTTCCGCCGTGGGAGTTTCACGGATCAAATTGTTGAAAAGGGTCGTTATTCTCTCTTTGTATAGGGAGGGAACTGTGCGAGTGATGGAGTCGGGTTCGATTGTATCTTCCGTTTCATCCACCGTATACTGGGAGTTTGTGAAATATTTCAGAGTGATGGCATCCACGTCGGTCAAACCCTTTGTCATCTGATACAATGGGATGAGATGAAATCCATCGATTTACTACGCAGCGGACACACATTTTGCCCCCACTCACTCATTCCGCTGTTCCCTTGTATGATTGGAAAACACGTTCCCTCCCCCACCCAACACATTGGGGTCGTGTGATGAGAACGACTGTTCCTCAAATAGTCCCTGGAACTGTCTGGTGTTGACTCCTGGAAGTCGGTTCGAGAGACTCGCTTGGCGCGTCACGTACATATCGCTCTCCGTGGAGGGGATATATTGGTGGACATCACTTCGTCCCAATGGAACCACTTGATTTCTAAGCACCGTCTCGCTATCCACATTGGCGGCGAACCCGTTGAAGGGACCCCGCGAGTACAGCCGCCCATTCGCATTGGATTGGTCGTACGCCTCGTGCGGTTCCTTGGCAACCAGTGGGACCGCACGTTGAGGAATGGTTTGGAGGCGCGTGTATCGCGTGGGCGTGGCGCGCGGATCGAACGATGGTTCCAGCATATTATGGTGTTCCGCCTCATCCAACGACGGAACCACGTGGGAGTACATGCGCGTGTTCATCGCCACTTGGTCTTCCAGATTGTTGAATTGGGTGTAGGTCTTGCGAGTCATTGATACATTACCATGACACATTATATCGTGATAGTGTACGTGTCCACTTCATACAATGGTCTTATCGGTCTTCTCCTCATATTCCCACAAACAACTGTTTGACGGGGCAGTGTACGTATCATACGCCGTGTACGCCACCGCAATCATAGGCATCTCATTCCTCGCACCCCAACATGTGGATATGATCCGCACATTCATACACGTGTACGTGGCGTTGTTCCTGTTGTGGCGGTTCCGTCCCCCATTTCTCGGCGGTGCGGACGTGGGTACATTCGGCTCATTTGACCGCAAAATCGCTTTCCATGCAGGGGTGGCGATGGTGATGTCGTTGGCACTGTCATCGGCCGTATTGCGGGACACGGGATTCTCTGAAGTGTTTACGTGACATAAGTGTATCGTGGTCCCAAATCTCATACAACATTAATCTGGTGCAGATGCATATAAATGAGGAATTATTTTCGATGCACGGGATGCCCGACGACGGGTGCGTCGCATACGACGAACACCATGCGATTTCCTGTATCCCACCTTGCGCGTCTTACCTCCCATTACATTAGGAGTGAGATATTTTACATTATTCAATTAAAACCAGGTATCCAAATCCACCTCGATGAACTCCTCGCATGTATAGAAATGGTTGCGTACCGATTCAAATGTGTGTTGCGTGGTTGTATTCACACTCCCACCACTCACACCACCACCCCCTATCATCATATGCTGACCCCAAATCTCCTTCCGGAATTTCTCTACATCCGCGGGGTGGGTGAGGGACATAGCCAACTCCAAATTCATTCCTGGTACCAACGACGGGTCAGTTAAATTCGCGGTCGTCCAATGGACCGCCGATTCGTTCATGAAGAATTTCGTGTGGAGAACCGTATGTCTCTGGTGGTAGAATTCAATGTTATGTGTTTTCGTACGCAACATGGCTTTGGAATTGGCGGTTCCTATTTGAAGTTGGATGGCCATCAACCCCGTCTCCTCCATCTCGCCCATACTACAAATGAATACTGGGATATGTAAAGATTTCTCTACCAATGCGTTGATGATACGCGTCATTAGGGTCGCTGTTCCATCGAAGGGTTGTAACAAGTGAAACCATTGGTTCTCTATCCACAAATATTCTTTACTGGAATCAATGAACTGGAGGATTCGCTCCACTTCGGTATTCGTATCCCCGAAATTCCCCGATATGAATTGTGGGAGAGTGGGTGTGGTGGTGTGGGCGTGTATCAGCGAATCCACATACCCCCTGAACAACTCCATATCCTGGGCCACGAACTCCAATCGTGCGGATAAATTGATGAGTTGGGGTTCCGCGGGGTCGAACAGGTACTGGTCGATATTCATCTCGCCCCAGAATAGTGTCTGGGTATCAATCAAGATATACTTTTGATGGACGATTCGCTTGACCCAAACAGTATTAGACCAATGCATCAATACAGTCTCCCACACATCCATCTGTTCCCGCTGTACCACCGCATCCTCCGCCATCTCGTATTCGGTATTGAAAGGGAAATGGATGTGGAAGTTGGGATGGGCGATGTGGAACGGTTCGTAATCGTACATGCGATTCGCCCAGAACCATCGTACCCTTTGGATGGGGGTCATGTGTCTCTCACATATTTGGAGACTGTATATCAGGTGGACGCGGACACCTCGTTCGCATGCCCGAACCAATGCGTCCCTAAGATTGTTTTCGGGAGATGGGAATTTATGACCGTTCACGACGAAAAATAAACTCATCACCACATCTGTCACGGCCATATCAATATCCTCTATCGCGGCCGAGTACAGTTCATGCAACCCTGGAAACATTTCGCGGATGATGGGTTGGGTGTGTGTGCTCTCAGTCATACAATATTTTAACATTTAACATTAAATGTAAAAATATATACATCCCCCCCACCCCACACCACACCACACCACACCACACCACACCACACACAACCACTCACTACCTGAAATATTCACCGATCGCCGTGTACGTCTTCACGCCGCGCTCACAAGCGTCCACCACCATCCCCACAATATCCCCCAATCCATTCACGGGCTGGCGGGTGGCGACTCGAATCACCGATTCATTAATATGGGGATGCGGTTTGGCGAATCCACAGTAGGATAAGAATGGTGCACTGCCCGCACCCGATTTCGCATAATACTCCGTGTAGAGGAAATATTCAACCACTTTCCCCAACGTATAATCCTCATTCTTCATCACCACATCGTACCCATCGCGAATGGTCGTGTTGGACGGACGAATCAATTCATGCTGCTGGGTCTGGACCGCATTCGCAAACTCCTTCAGGCGACGAATCATCGCCTCGCACCCCATCCGAACAATCGCCTGATTCTTCCATACCCCCACCGACTCGATTGTGAAATCATAACTATTGACCTTGTACGACCGGAACGAATCCAAGTACCCCCAATCCTGTTTCGCCGATTGGATGGTTCCCGCATCACTTCCCGCCGATTTCATTTCCTTCTCGCGCTCCGTCCACCGCTTGTTGGCGGCCACGGGGTCAAGGGTGTTGGCGTAGAGACAGGTGGATACGGAATTGAACGCCCCATTCTCACCTTGGGTTCCCCAATCCAACTTTGCAGTGAGCGAAATCTCCTCCCCCTTCTTGTGGCCCGAAACATTTGGGCGTAACCTGACCAGGTCAATATGTCCGCCACTGATGGGGTCCGCTGGGAAAATCTTCGCCACCATTTCCTTTGTCAAATAACTGTCCGTCTTGGTATTCTTAATCATGAAATCCCCGCTGGTCGCGTACACGATATGCTCTTCGGTATTGCGGACTTTCAACTCTACCACATGTTCGTCTATGGGGAACTCGTGGTCGGCGATATGGATGGGAACACAACTCAATCGCTGTTTGATCATCTCATTGTTGAAGCGGCTCGTGTTGGTGGTGATATCTATCAGACATTCCTCGTGAGGGAATGCACGGAACACCATACTGCGGATATCCGATAGGATGATGCGGCGGAGTCCGTTTGCAATACTCATATCCACACCTGCGAGCGTGAACTTGAGTTCCTCTCCCTCATCGGTATAGTTGGATACCTTGGGGGTGGATGTGGTGGATGTGGTGGATGTGGTGGATGCGGTGGATTTGGTCGCACTGGTACTGGACGCGGCACTGGAAGTGAAAGAAGACATTGTGATTGTATAAATAACAATGTCGTGTACTCGTTAAATCAATTTTTGCAGTTATCAGCCGTACCAAATTCCCGCGCATTACTCACATCATACACGATATCCAGCAGAATATTGGATGCCAACACTTGTTGGTCGTTCACCGTTTCCATCACTTCGCGGTACTGGGTCCGGTAATCATATTTGAGGAATCGGTCGAGTAGCGTCATTTGGTTGTGGATATATTTCATGATTTGGGGTGGGAGGGATGGGGGGGTGGTGGTGGTGCGCGGTGGTGCGGCTGGCGGGGGGTTTGGTGCAGGGGGTGCAGGGGGTGCAGGGGGTGCAGGTGGTGATCCATCTTGCGAATCCACCACATCCATCCTTTTCACTAACCGCTTATGTCTCCTCTCCACAGATGATTCGGATACTTTGACAAGTGCGGGCAAATGTTTCGGGGGCATAATTGGTTGTCGCGGCGAAACATTGTTCGGTACGGAATTTGATCGTGGGCGACGAACGGGAATAATCGCAGGAATCACTGGGTTCTCGCGTTTCATTGTCGTCAAATCGGCTCCACCAATCATGGAAATATATTGGAGCGTATTCGTGACGGTCGCCAACCGGGGATGTTTAGGGTTCGCTTCAATGTGACGAGCCGCGCATTCCGTCCGCGACGCATATGGATCAATTGCCCCAAATACGAATATTGTGTGATCGGAGATAGTTCCATGTTTGAATTTCGTGTCGCGGAACAGTACGTGGGTCAGGGTTCGTTGACGGTACGGAATGTGTGGTTGTGCGGTGGGCGGTATCACACCATTCACCGATGGTTTTTTTGACAACATGTGTATTTTTCGAATACATTCTTTCATTGCCAACATATCCTTATTAATGTGAACGGTTTCCTTGTGTTCCCGCTCATCGTCTGGTTTTTCAAAGCCCGCCGTATCAATGAGTCGAACTTCGTGGGTCTTGCACATGAGACGAATACATAAATGGGCCCGGGATGAATTGTGGGTTCGCAATTTCTGCTGTTTCCACGATTTGAAGGATTCGGTTATCACGCTCATGATATGGGAATACGACGTTTTCTGACGTTCGCACAACACCAGCACCTGATTACAGTACACTTGTGTTATTTCAATGGAAATGGATTTATCATGCGCGTCCCCCAAATCACCAATCACTCCTCGCAACAAACTATCCTTGTTATGGGTACCCGACGAATCCATTCCTAACAAACTGTACGTTTTCCCCGATCCCGATACCCCAAAGCCAATCACTGTCATTACTTGGATATCGCTTCGGTGGTCACGCGCTACCCCCGAACTATTGCGAATCATGGTTTTCAAGTGGGGTCGTAATGTTGCGCCGTACATATGGTCGTTCACTGTTTGGATTTGAGATGCATCACTGAACGCGCATTTTTTGGGATATTTTTCCTTGGTTGTAACGGTTGGGCCATCCACCACAACACATGATTCGTATGTTTCTGGATTTGGACGACTATCTCGTGGCCGAGTTAACAGGAACGAGTACATGGTGTTTTATTATGCGGAGATAATGTTCTGAATGTGATATCATCCGCACACTCCCACTCCCACCCATCCAGACAACACCTTGTCATAGACGCATGAAATATTCCGCTCCTCCCCAACATGGCTGTACTTATCATCCGATATATCTTCAAAATCATCATCCGAATCGGATTCTTCCATCGCATCAAGATTCGTGTTTTCCTTGTAATTTCTGAAAATCGTATTCATCGTCACACTATTCTTGAATGTGGGGACACATAGATTTTTGCGCGTTCTTGAGCGTTCGTCGTAGTAGGAGTATGTATCTTGGGCTGACTCGCACCGAATCATGAGATTGGTTGTGGTGGCTGGACGGGATACATTATTTGATGGCACCTGTCTGGTTGGACCAGTTGTGGGCGTGGAAAGTTGTGAAAAGGAATTCCCCGATGATGTGTTGGTGGGAGTTGGCACACGAGATCCACCATTTGACACGGGACCATTTGATGCACCACAGAATGATGCGAATTCCTGGGAATGGACTATTCCGTACGGGCGCGAATCACCATTGAGCCATGATTGGATGCAATACGGAGTGTACGCCATCAGGGACGAATGTTGCATGGTATGTGCGGCGGCATCAAACGAATCAAACATACACGGGGTTGCGAAAGACATGAAATTGTGCGAGTATACCGTGGATGAAATATCGTCGCGCATCACCGCGTGAATGGTGGACAGTTTATCCGAGTACGACGAGTGGGTCATATCCGCCCCCTTGTACTGGAATACATTATCGCACACGAGGTATTTGTGTTTTCCTGCGATGGAATTTACCATTGTGCCGTATAGGATCGTGCCGTAGGAAAGACTGGGCTCAAATATGGTGGGATGAATTCTAATTTTAGACGGGGTTCCTTGGCGGTCAAGGTCAATCATCGCACACACGGGGGATCCCATGTACGAAGTGAACCACGCATACGCCTTGGTTCCCTTAGGTACCAATACATGAGTGCTGGGTTTTGGGCTGAGATCGGATTTCTTATGGAGTTTCTTCCCATAAGAAATCCGTATAGAAGTAGGAAAGGCGTTCATGAATTGGTGCATTTCTTCGCCGGATATTATTTTAACCTGGTTATTCGTCACGGGACGAGCAGATTGTTTCTTTTGGGGACGGTTCATCCAGTTCACAAAGGTTGCCATGATGGGTGTTGTGTATACTGTGTACCCCTGGGGAATCTCTATACTGTTTTGGTGGATACCACATGTGACACACCACACACCCCACCGTCCCATCCTCCAAGAATAAATATAGTCCCATCGTAATGAGCCACTCTTCAAAAATCACCGAATTGAAACGACTGATCCTCCAATGGATAGAAAATGACGACCGGATCGTATCGCTTAGACAGAAAATGGACGACTTGGACGATACGCAGGACGATATAACCACCAATTTACTGGACCATGTAGAGGAACATGGGATGTTGGGGAATCGGGTGAATATTCCAGGAGGGTCCATTGAATTCAAGAACAAATCACGAACTGCATCACTAACCCAAAAGGTTGTCATCGCCGCACTAAAAGAGCACGGGATTGATTCGGGAGCCGTGATAGATACCATTCGCGAACTAAAGGGTCGCGAGAAGCGTGAGCAGATACATGTGGTGAGACACTATGACGATGAGTCGGACGATGGGGATATGGAGATGGGAGTGGGGGTGAGGGAGTAGTGGCCCACCACACCACACCACACCACACCACACCCATTCGTTTCCAATAACGGGCATTTATCTCATGTATGTGTAATGGCATCCACACATGAAACATTTGGTTCCACCGATTCGCACGGGATGTTGGGTGGCAGTGGTGGAAGTGGTGGCGGCAGGAAATCGTCTGGTCGCCAATTGAAAGTGCGAGGGAGATCTGCGAAACACACTTCCCGTACAACCTCATCCACCCACCCCCGTCTGCATAATATGGGCGCCCCAATCGTATTATGTACCACTCAACAAATTCAATCAGGAAACACATCAATTGTTAAGCGAAATTGTACGGTAGATTCCTCCGTGATGGAGGAACCCATGACCGCCCAATTGTCTCAACTGGCAATGGAAGAGCCCACGAAATCTCGTAAACGGTCTGTGGCCAAAACACGCAGGGTGAGCGGGAAGGTGCGTCCCACCGGTACCGCACGTCGCACCAAAAAGCGGTAATATTTTAGCACGCACACGGTTAACAACCCCCCATCACGTCCACGGCATGGTCTCCAGAGTTTTCGTATTCGAGAAATGGATGGGGAGGTCCATGGGAGTCCTCAAAGTACTGACATCGCGCTTGTAATTCATGTACCCCACCAACTCCCCGTACAATTGATTCACGCAATGGGATGTCACGATATCGTTCATCTCGGTGATTTGACCGGTAATATTGGTCGGCTGGTGTTTCGCATCTTGAATAAACACCGATCTCATAATTACCTTAAGGGTATCTGTGCTCTGCTCGGGAATGGTGAATTTCCCGCTGGACCGTCCGTATACACCGGCGCGCATAGCATTGTGGAGGATTTGGATATTTTGGATACTGAAAAATGCCAGGGATAACACGGATGCTTCCCAGTCGCCGGTAAGTGCCTCGGTGTAGGAAGTTGCGGCGGAGGATGTGGGATTGTCTCGGGCACTCAATTGAGGCAAAATGTCCCCACCGGTTGATGTCAGTAGGTCCACCCGCCCATTCACCAAGGGGTCCCTCACGCTATGGGTCTGTTGTTTGTCGCGACTCATCTGTCTATGTCTATACACACTATACATAAAATATATATATCATGTATACAAGTGTCATGTCCGGGATGATGGAATCGTTCATGAATTCTTCTGGAACGACTAATGGGTCTTTCCAGAAATATACAGTGATTGTTGCGTTGGTTATCCTGATAGGAACCCTCGCCATGATGGGCGCGGCGCTCTATAATTCGAGTGGCAGCGAAACGTTCCCGCCAAATTCTGGGTCATGTCCGGACTACTGGGACGTTGATGGGGGGCAGTGCGTGGACCCCGAGGGATCATATGATGCGTTTGATGTGCCATCCACATTCTGCGAGAAGAAACAATGGACCATGGAAAACGCGGGCGTTTCGTGGGATGGAGTTACGAATAGCAAAGAGGATTGTGGAGAGGTTTGATGGGTGGGTCCATCGCCAATAAATAATACATATATACACAATATGACATGTATATGTATATACATCAAATGATGGACGAATTTCCCAAATCTATCATACGACCTATATGCGAATTCGCCCAATCCCATCGTCCCCACATTGCTTTGTGGTTGATGATGTATGGTATGGGAATCGGGATGTACCAGTGGTTTACCGCGACGACGTATGATGAATTGTTGTACGATTCGGTAGCCCATGTTCCTACACTGACAACCCGTATGGGTCCCATTTACTTCTTGGGGTTCGCGCAACTCTCCACCTATATGGTGGTGGATACAGTGGGGAATTGGTTATCATCAAACCCACGCGCTGAAATATACATCCATCATGGGGTTTGTGGTATGGGACTCATAAGTTCCATCGTATGGGGACTCACATGGCCCCCATTGTTTATATTTGGCACATTGGAGTGTATCACTGTATGTCGGTTCGTTGATGATACGAAACAAGAGTTGTTGTTTTGTTGGGCCCGGATTTTCTGTACATTATTCATACGCGTTCCCATTGCAGTGGGGACGCCATATTGGGTGTATACGTACATTGAATTGTGCAATTTTAACATGTCATCCCCCATGGTACGATTGTACTGTGTATGGGGGATAATCTGTGCATCAGTGTTTCCATTTGATTGTTACCTAATGACCTTTTACGTGAAACGATTGATGGCAATACGGCGGAAACGCGTGAAACATAATTAGTGGGTGGAGTGGCTGTTAACTGTGTCAATCTCGCAATCTTTAGGCGTTTCATGTGATGTGTACGCACCCCCCACACCACACCGCTTTTTTCTCACCCAAATATAAAATGAAAGTTCCCTCCAAAATCAAGAACCTCTGTACGCCCGCCATGGTATATCTGATCATCTCCATCATTGCACTGATTCCCGTGATGCTACAAAACACATCCAATCGCCGCAAATATTGTGTGGGAAACTACCAATGTAAAGTTCCCAGTACCATCAACCTGTTCGCCGCCAAAGGTATTTACATTATCTTATGGACCTTCCTCCTGGACTACCTCTGTCGCAAGGGGTACAAACAAATTTCATGGGTGATTGTCCTCCTCCCGTTCGTCCTCATGTTTGTTCTCATGG
>Ga0308007_10000770_pt1 | contig 14236 bp, 7 predicted proteins | sample Neamet71_FD_203152 | JGI IMG/M metagenome (GOLD analysis project Ga0308007, IMG submission 203152) | Marine microbial communities from water near the shore, Antarctic Ocean - #71 | ecosystem: Environmental > Aquatic > Marine > Unclassified | place: Southern Ocean | collected 2014-06-07
GTGTATTCAACCTCCGCAGGAGGTGAGCGTCTTGATTTGGATGAAACCACCATTGCCCAGGTATTTAAGAATGCAGGTTATGCTACAGCAGCATATGGCAAATGGCACAATGGCATGCAACCACCTTATCATCCCAATGCTCGTGGCTTCGATGATTTCTATGGTTTTTGCTCAGGCCATTGGGGAAATTATTTTTCACCTATGTTGGAACATAATGGTGAAATTGTGAAAGGAGATGGTTTTATTATAGATGATTTAACCGATTATGGTCTCACATTTATTAAAGATAACAAAGACAATCCGTTTTTGCTGTATTTACCTTATAACACCCCACACAGCCCCATGCAGGTTCCTGATAAATGGTGGGAGAAATTTAAAAATAGGGAGTTGGATATGAAGAATCGCAACCCTGAAAAGGAAGATATTCAACACACCAGAGCCGCGCTGGCCATGTGCAAAAATATTGACTGGAATGTAGGCCGGGTTGTTGCCAAAGTTGAAGAACTCGGATTATCGGACAATACCATCATCATTTATTTGTCGGATAATGGTCCGAACGGGGTTCGCTGGAACGGTGACATGAAAGGGGCAAAGGGTTCAACAAATGAAGGAGGCGTCCGATCTCCCCTATTTATGAAATGGAGTGGTACATTAAAAGCCGGAAAGACGATAACACAAATTGCTAGTGTACTAGATCTTTTACCAACGTTAACTGATTTATTTGGAATTGATTATGTACCACAAAAAACGTTGGACGGAAAAAGTCTTAAGCCTTTATTATTAGAGGCTAATCCGAAGTGGAAAGATCGATTTATCGTTAATTATTGGGCGAAAAAAATTAGTATTAGAAATCAGCAATATCGATTAGGTCCTGAAGGGAAATTCTTTGATATGGAAAAAGATCCAGGACAGAGGGTGGATGTTTCATCCCAACAACCAGAATTACTGCAACAATTTATCCAAGAAAAAAAGAGATGGAAGGCAGAAGTGTTTTCAGAACTTCCAGAAATAGATATCCGAACTTTTCCCATAGGACATCCTGATTATACTTTTACTCAGATTCCTGCACGTGATGGAATCCCTTATGGCAACATCAAACGTTCCAATAAGTTCCCCAATAGCTCATTCTTTACTAATTGGACAAGCGTTTCAGACAGTATAAGTTGGGAAGCAGAAGTATTGGAAAGTGGTAGGTTTGAGGTAGAGCTTTATTACACCTGCCCACCTAAAGATATTGGTTCTATTTTCGAGCTAAGTTTTCGAAATAATAAACTTATAGGTGAAATAAAAGAGGCATATGACCCTTTGTTCCAAAACGTGGAATACGATAGAAGCCCAAGAACAGAATCCTATGCAAAAGACTTTATGAAAATCTCTGTAGGAACCATTGAGCTTAAAAAGGGGAAAGGATTTTTAATATTAAAAGCACTCGAAATTCCTGGGACACAGGTGATGGACTTTCGTTTGTTGATGCTAAAAAGGGTAGCGAAGTAAAAGGCATATCCTCTTCATTAAATTAACGAAGAAAAACAGTGTTGAGATATTTAAGCTACATTTACTATTAAGTTTTATCTATTGTGTCAAATTAGTGTCACTTTGAAAATAGTTGAATTTTCAAATGTATTGTAACAAAGGGATTTTAAAAAATTACTCCATATACTTGTAGATCAAATCCAGTTATAGTAATGCCTAAAACTCATCTACTAAATTTTGTAAAAAGTCAGAGTTTTCTTTACTTAATAAGAGTAAATATAGTTTTTCTCCATTTCGGTCAATAGTAGTTATTTGTTTTGGAATGTTAGATGTTTTTTCATTCGTAAAATATTTGTAAAAAGCTAGTCCGTTGAGATAAGTTCCATTTTTAGATGGATGTGAATTATCATGAAAAAGATTTAAATCAGGTCGGAATTTTCTGGCTTTATCAAATAATATTCCACAAGGAACTACATCAACTTCAAGTTTTTCACTCATATTATTGTATGCAGAGGATATGGTTTCAATCATTAGTGGATTTGCACGATAAGCCCAAGTCATCATAAATACAGGAATAGCATTTTTACTTTTGACTAGCTCAACCATCTTTCTGCTTGTCTTTAGAAATGGAAATAAAGAGTCCTTATTCTTGGGGTTTACAAGATTCTCCAGATTTTTTTGTGTTGCCGAACTATGATGTTGTAGTACTACATAATCAAACGATTCTGAATTAAGAATATCAATCGTTTGAGTTCCTTGCTCTTGATTTAAATGTTCTTGTAATGTTGATCCTGGCACTATCGAATGTCTAGTTTTTAAGTGATAATTGTCACTATATATCGACATAGCATTTACAACTTGTGGTAGATTATAATAATAGGTAAAGCTATTTCCTACAAAAAGAATACTTAGAGTATCTTTTTTTTTATTTTGCCCAAAAGAAACAAGTGGAATAAGTAATAAAATAATAAGTAGCTTTTTCATTATATTAATTTTTGATTGGGAAAACCATCGTCCCAAAACATTATATTTTCTATGTTAAAGTTACTTTAACATAGAAAATTATGAAAGAGTTTATGAAAAAATGAGACATGGGAAAACTAAAATTTTAAATAGTGATAATTATTATTTAGCAAAAGGAATAACTGCTCTCCGTTTTCCCCAGCCTAAGTGGATATTGAAACCACTTTTTGTTTCATTAAATATCATTGAGAAAGCTTCAAGAGTTTTGCTGCTATCTTCCTCCCAAGGAACAGTAAGCCTTGCAATATCATTATTTTGATCGTAAGAATAAGCTCCCCAAACATGGGTTGCTTTGTTTATTATGATGGTAATATCATTTCCAGATGTAATAGCATAAAGAGTATAAGATCCTGCAGTAATTTCTGTTTCGGCAAGCTTCATGTTAGAGTACAAAGTAAGCTCTGTAGACTCATTAGCCCCCAAACGCCATACTTTCCCATCAGATACAAGAGATGAAATCGCTCTTCCTTTTAATTGTGGACGGCTATATATTACTCGAGCTAATTTATTTATTACTTTATTAGATGAAGGAAATTCAATCATGTCCATTGGACTCTTGTCCAATCCTTTAAAATCTTGAGCATGAATAAAATATGTAAATATTATAAATGACAACGTTATTAAATTTTTCATGTGATATTAATTTAAAAATTAATGGAAATATACTTTAGTAAATTTACAATTCTATAAAATGATTTACAAATTTTATATCAAAATGACTTTCAACATTATTAGACTAAACTCACATCTGATTTATTTTTTGATATGTTTGAGTTTTATTATGTCATTTAATTAGTTTTTTTTGTTGGAAAGTAAAACTGTTTTTATCTCAGTAATCAATAATTCCTTTGTTATATTGGCTCTAAAGAAATATTTCTAAATTCTTGTTTAGTTTATGGAGTTACAATCTTTTTTTTTTACTGTAGACTCTAACACTTTAAATTATGTTGTCTAAAAATATCAGAAAATAAAACTTTTATACGCTGGGCTTACTAAAATAAATAGGTGCTTTTCAGTCTTAAATTAGTTAATAATAAAAGGGACCTCCATTGCAGAGGGTAATGCGTTTTTCTTAGACTCTTTAACCATTTTTTCAACTTCGATCATTAGCTTCTGATTTTCAATTACAATTCCATCTTTAATGGTGTGTAAAATCCCTCCCTTTCTTATCATATTGCCATTAACATCCTCAGTTAAAGCTCCAAACTGATACATGTTTCTTAGATTATATAAAGGGCTGGCTTCTACAATAATTAAATCTGCTATATATCCTGGTCGAACTAAGCCTAATTTCTCTTGCCGAAGGGTTAAAGCACTATTTAAAGTTGCCGATTTTAACACTTCAAGTGTATGCATTCCTGTTTCCCTTAAAAGCTGTAATTCCCTTATATTAGAAAAACCAGGAGTTGCAAAAATATAACTATCGTCTGTACCATAAGCCACTCTACCTCCTTTTTTATTAAACTCAAAAATAAGATCTCCCCAAAGATTAAAAGCATTAGACCAATAATATTCATCATCACTTGTCCAATCATAATGATAAGCTCCGTGATAATTTGGGTCTGGACCATTTCTTTCTATTAATAATTGATGAGTATATTTTTTATGCCAAGGCAAGCTTTGTGCTCTGAGAATATCTCGATTAGCCTCATAAACAACTCGAGTTGGAAGCATTGTTACACCATAATATACTAATGAATCTGCAATTTCATTAAGTAAAACTTTTTCATTTGTTTGAGACCATACCTTACCTGCTTGTCTAAATCTTTCGTTTTCATCATTGTAATTATAAGTCGGAATAAAATCTTGAACCTGTCTATCCAATGCAGATTCAGCATAGGCATAATGGTGTTCAATCATTGTAACCCCTAATCTTGCAGCATCTATAGCTTTAGTCACTGCAGTTGTACTGGGAGGTATATGATAAGTTGTGATTCCACCATTTTCTTTAACCGCTTTACAAACTGCTTTTAGCAGTTCTTGACTCCATCCTAAATTTCCTGCATTTACAACGTGAGCACCATTTTCAAACATTTTTTTTACTACATCAGGAGTATTTTTCGGATCATCAAGAGCTATTTTATCATATTTTGTAGTTGCACCATAAGACCAAATAGGAAAAAGTTTTGGTGCAAGAATTTTATTTTCTTTACTCAATTTAGCCTGATTCATTCCGGGAATTAGTCCTCTGTCCGAACCTGGAACCATAGTTGTTACTCCATGAGCTAATTTTAAATAATAAATATACTCCAGAGGCATTGGCTCTGTTCTTAAATGAGTGTGAAGGTCAATCATGCCGGGCATTACGTATTTACCTGTCGCGTCTATAACTCTATCTCCTTCTTCTCTATTTACGATTCCTCTTCTTTTAGCTGTGACGGGATCAAAGGGAATCATATCAGTAATTTTATTTCCTTTAACAACAATATCATAAGGTCCAACCGGAGGTCCACCATGACCTGGAATGACCATAGCTCCTCTAATAACTAATTTATTATATGGGCCTGCTGCAAGTCCACCAAACAATTCCTGAGAGTATAGTGGAGAAATAATTAGCATGTGAATAATTAATATTAGTATACTTTTTTTCATGACTGTGAGTTTTATAAAATGATATCTTTTTATTTAATATTCCAATTTTGTAATCTATTATTTTTAGGAGCTGTTTTTTTTAACCGTTCTTGAATTTTATCCAAATACAAGGTGTTGTATCGAAGTCTTGATATATAATTTGGATTTTCTTGATCTCCATTCCAACAATGCTCTGCATTATTTCCATAATCGACTTCCCCATCATAATAGGGATTAGATCTGTTTTCGAGGAATTGTTCAGTTAAAACAACCGCATTATTGAGATAATAATTATCCATATCACCGCAATAAAGATTGATTTTACCTACTAAATCAAAACCTATTTTATCCCAATCACGCTCCATAATATATCTTAAATCATAATTTTCTTTCCAATAATTAGCTACTTCTATATCAATTTCGCCTGAAAGTTTATCCCAGATAGGTTTTGGATATCCGTCATCTCCAACAGGAGAATAGACCGCCTGCCAGATATCCCACTGATCGCCTGATCTACTCTTATTTCCAAGGATATGTTCTTTTCTATTAATATCTTTTAAAGAAGTTTTGATACGTCCTTTTCCGTCTCTCATTCCTGGTCTAAGAGTTTTTTTAAAGTCCCCCTCACTGTAATATGCGTTTTTATCTTTATATAAATCTATTACCGTATATGCTCTAAAATCAATGGGGTCTGGGCAAGCAGCAAAGCAACCATTATATTCTTTAGGGTAAAACACCTGAGCAGCTAAGGCTTCCCATCCACCAGTTGAGCCTCCATAAAGAAAACGACCCCAGCCCTTACCAACACCATTAAATATTTTTTCAATATGAGGAATCAACTCGTAGGTTATAGCATCCCCATAAGGACCAATATTGGCTGAATTCACTGCATACGAGTCATCATAATAGGGGTTTTGATGTTGAATTTCAAGAACTAAAAAACGAGGAAAATCATTTGATATCCATTTTTGATAAAAGTCAAAGGCCTCTTTTTCCTGAATATATTTATATCCTGTTATGTTAAATCGACTACTATATATACTATCATTTTTTATGGCACTTGGAGGAGTTGTTCTAAACCCTCCTACTGTTTTAGGAAAATGACCATGAAAAACCATCAATGGATATTCAATTTCACTTTCTTTAGAAAAACCTTCTGGAATAAGAACGTTTGCTTGAAGATACATAGGTCTACCCCAAAACTCGGTCAGAATTTTGCTTTGGATTTTAATGTGTTTTATATGTTTTGTGTCCTTTTCAGGTTCTATTGATGGAATTTCCTCGGTTATTTCTATTTCAATGGATTTAGCACTATTAGATAAATTCACCCTCATAGGTTTACTGTAAATATTTTTTGGGCTAATATTCCATTTTTGCCCTTCGCCCTGATCCATTGGAAGCTGAACCTCAAAACCACTAGATAAATTGAATGTGTCATATTTATTTAATATTGCCTGGATATAATAGTTTCCATCTGGAAGGTCTCCCAATTCATCAATTGGATATGCTAGAGTTTCAGAATTAAAACTTTCAGTGGAGTTAGGCATCCAGTTTTGAATATTTTTACCAATAATTACAGCTGTTTTATCTGAATCATTGATTTGAAACCTGGGCTCTGTTTTGACATCTTTACTAATAATAACTAAAAGTCTTCCGTCAAAACCCTCATTACCTAAAGCACTTGAATATTTTACTTTTATAATTGAATTCCTTTTAGGATTACAAGAAAATAAGGTGAAAAAGATTAAATTTAATATTAAAACAAAAAAGCCTTTACGTTTCATAAAAGAGGTCATAATGAATTTATTAAAATACTTAAATATAAAGAAAATGATTAGAAAAACATTATATATTGGTATACTATTTAGCTTTTTAATTGCTAACTCTCAGTCAGTTGCGCTTGTTGGCGGCACCCTCATTGATGGTTTTGGAAATGATCCAATAAAAAATAGTGTTATTCTCTTGGATGGTGAGAAAATTATTAGCGTTGGAACTATTGCCACTTTGGAAGTTCCACTAGGAATTAAGATTATAAGCACAGAAGGAATGACAGTTATGCCAGGTTTATGGGATATGCATGTCCATTTAATGCTTAACGGACATTCTGACTATACGCATTGGGATAAAACCTATATAAATCAATTTGAAGAAGTAATAATGCCTTCATCCGCAAATCAGTTGCTTATGGCAGGAGTTACAAGTGCAAGAGATCTCGGTGCTCCGTTGAAAGCAAGTATTTCAGTTAGAAATAAAATAAATAAAGGAGAAATTCTAGGTCCTACAATGTATGTTAGCGGTCCATTTATCCAAAAAAATCCTTATCCAGGTACAGAAGCATTTAGATGGGGAATTAAAAATCCAGAAGATGCAAAGAAAAAGATAAGGTTATTAGCAAAAGCAGGAGTTGATTGTATAAAATTAATTGATCAAGATCAGATGAGTTTTGAGGAAATTCAAGCAATTGTTAACGAAGCCCATAAAAACAATTTAAAAGTTGTTGCTCATTCCCATCGACCTGATGAGATAAGATTGGGTTTAAAGGCTGGGGTAGACAACTTTGAACACACTGGCTTATCATCTGCTCCTGAATATCCTGCTGATATAATCCAATTAATTCAAGAAAGAACTGCTCAAATGAATAAAGGACCTCTTTTTTGGACACCTACAATAGAAGTATTATATAACTATGACTATACCATTAAAAATTCTGAAATTTTAGACAATACTAGTTGGCATCTGGGATTACCAAATCACATTATAAAAGATATTCAAAACTCCATTAAACATCCTGGAAAACTTCCATATTTTCAGTTAACCCCTATTAGAAAGCCAACATTAAAAACAAAGTTTAATCAATTAAAAAATACCGGTGTTGTCCTTTTAATTGGAACTGATAGTGGAGTACCCATGAAATTCCATTCTCAAAGTACATGGAATGAACTTGATATTTGGGTGAATGAATTGGGGATTTCTCCTTTGCAGGCAATCAAGTCTGCAACTTACTGGCCATCTGTTTTTATGGGAGTGTCTGATAAAGTAGGTACTATTACTCCAGGGAAACAGGCAGATATAATTGCTGTTAAAGGCGACGTTATTAGATACATTTCTTTGTTACAAGATGTTGATTTAGTTATAAAAAAGGGAAATGTTATAAAAAATAAAAGCTGATTTATTCTTTTAAATATTCTTGATTATATTATTAATTAAATCCATAATCGTTTATGATAAAATCTGTGAAATCATTTTTTCTGTTTTTATTTATTGAAAATAACACCTACTAGATTTAGATTTATTTAATTCCATTGATTCTATAAACATTTAATTAAACTGTCTTTATTGATTCATAGATGGAACTTAAAACTTTTTTACTTGGTGTAACTTTTAAAATTTACAATAAAAAAACCCTTCATATTCTGAAGGGTTTTTAATTTATAATTCAATTGGATCCTAATTTATATTGTCGTTTGATTGAATTTCAGAAATTGTGATCGGAAAAAACGAACCTGGAGAATTTATCGCAGGAGAGGTAGAAATCCAATATTCGGATGGTTTCCCAAAGCGATAATGATCAGCCAATCTTCTACCTTGAAGGAAAAGATTAACTCTTCTTGAGTGCTCAAGTAGATCTTGTGCGTCAATCTGACCAGAATAATCAGTTAATCCGTCAAGTGCTCTGATTTTATTAATATGTGTCGTAAACGTAGCATTATCACCAGTTGCTAGTGCATTTTCAGCAATTATTAAGTGCATTTCTCTTCCGGAAACTACTGGATATTCTGGATAGAGCTGCGCGATAGTAAAATCAGCGACTAGCTTGAAAAGTGCTGGATCTGCTATGTTATCAATGGGATCCATTAAAGAAATTGTAGTTGAAGGATCATCATCAGTATAAGCATCAGGCCTTTTTGAATCAGAAGAAATAACATAAGTGTCTGAAATTCTCATTTCAAGACGATCGTTTACTTCACCTGCGATATCTAAACCACCAATGGTCTGTGGAGCTGAGCCAGAAGTTAGTAAGTTTACATAAAAGTCTTCGCCTAATGCGGCTAAAGCTTCCTGAGCTAAAGCTGCTGCAGCTGAAGAACTAACAAGAGGACTTGCTGTGTTAACAGGATTAGTTTTAGACCATATTCCCTTTGAAAAATGAGCTCTGGCTTTGGTCGCTTTAAGAGGAGCTGTAAGTCCTGAATTTAAAGCTAACGCCTTATCTAAGTAACTAATTGCAGTATCATACAAAGAACTCATATTTGCAGCACCAACTGGGGGACTACCTTCTGTTTTAACCGATCCAACAACAAAATCATCAAACATATCTGCAATAACAATATAGATAATTGCTCCGTACCAGTATGCTCTAACTAAATCAGATTTATCGGATGGGGTGAATGCATTAGATGAACTAAATTCTTCACCTTTAGATATTACGGCGTCAGCCCAGTATCTAGCTTCATTCACAGGAAAAAAAGCTCCATCAATAAACTCATTGTTAATATTGTCCACATTTCCAAAATTTAGCTGCTGCCATGCATCACGTGAACCTATCCATATCATTTCATCACTCGCTACAGAATAGGGAGCAAGAATGTTTCCATAAGCCCTAACAAGAACACCTTCAAGACCATTAACCATGGGAGGAAATGCTGTTATATTAAGCTGTTCTTCTAGTAAATTGTTGGGATTGTCAGCATCTAGAGTACAACCAACAAACAATAAACTAGGTAATAATAAAAGAAATATTTTTTTCATTGTATAAGTGTTTTTTATTGTTTTCATTTTAGAATCCTACTTTAAGAGTAATCATTACTTGTCTTGGAATAGGCCATCCAAAAGCGGCAATACCTTGTCCAAAATTTTGGCTCAGTGCACTTCCACTTCCTCTACCGATAAAGTTTATTCTAGGGTCTACACCAGTGTAACCTGTAAACATCGCTATGTTTCTTCCTGAAACTCCTAGAGTAGCTCTATCAAAATTAAAGGTATCTAAAAGGCCTCCTGTAAATTTATAATTTAAACTTAACTCGTTCCAACTAATAAAATCAGCCTTTTCGAGTGTATTTAGACCTGAAAAAGGCGATAAAGCTAACGTGTTATTCACCCAATCTCCTAAAGCATCAACCCTTACATTTGGGTCGTTCTGAGGATTAAAACTAGCATCAACCCCTCCTGTAGCATAATCTCTTACAGTTCGAGATGATGATGGCAAGTTACGTCCAATCGCACCATTAGCTTGGCGAAATGCATCTGTCAAATTGTTTATCACAAAATTTCCAGCCTTGTACTCAAAGGTAGTACTAAGAGTAAAGTTTTTGTATGAAAGTGAACCTCCAAAAGCACCTGTCCAGTCTGGTGTTGATTTACCAAGATAATGATCTAAGTAATCTCCATCACCATCATCATCTCTTAAGAGAACTTTTCCAGTTCCAATTGATGTAGGGACACTTCCAACATCGTCAGGTGTTTTTCCATTAAAATAAGAAAGTAATTGATCTCTAGTATCTGGAAGACCATCCGAATTTGCAATATCAACAGGAAGTTGATTTGCCCCAACTTCTAATAGCTGAGCACCAAAGTTGGCACCTGGAGCAAAACCTTCTTTTAAATAGTTACGATATCTTGGATAAGATCCACCTACTTTTAGTGGTGGAGCACCGCCTAAACTGACAACCTTATCTTTATAATATGCACCATTAACGAATAGGTTAAGTTGAAGATCTTTAGTTCTAATAACTGTTCCCCTCAGACTTATTTCCATACCGTGTGCTGATAACTCTCCAATGTTTGTTAATTGTGGATTTCGAAATCCACCAGATAAGGGAAATTGTCTCGCATATAATGCATCTTCAGTAACACGATCAAAATAAGTAAATTCTAAATTTACTTTATCATCGATTAATCCAGCACTAAAACCAGCTTCCCATTCTTTAGAAATCTCAGGTTTTAAAGCAGGATTTCCAAGATTATTTGGTGCAATACCTGCACCACTAGCAGAAGCTAAAGCTAAATATGTAGTTAGTGCATCAAATGCACCCGGCTGAAGACCAGACCACCCATAAGATCCTCTTAGTTGTAAAGAGCTTACTGGGCCAATATTTGACCAACTAGCAGAATCGGAAGGAATATAAGAAGCAGATATCTTAGGATAAAACGCAGCTTGAAAATCACTTCCAAATGCAGAATGCGCATCTAACCTTCCACCAACTGTCACAAACAAGTTATCATTAAATCCGAGCTGTTCTTGAGCAAATACTCCTGCATTTTTCGTTTCTTCAAAAAATTCAAAAATATTTAAAACTCCTGCAGCTGAAGTTACCTCAAAACCTGGTCCAGGAAATTGTGTTCCTTGAGCTCCTATTAATTTAGTTTCCTGTGATACATATTGTCCACCCAATATAAGATTGGATGTAATGTTACTTCCAATCTTATTATCAAGGATAATTTTAAGCTCAGCAGTTTGAGCTAAGAAATTTCTTGTATCAGCACTTAACTGTCCTTGAGGATTACTCCCAGAAAAACCGTCAATGTTCCAACCAAAAGGTTGGAAATTTGTACTTGATTGACTAACAAAGTTTAGTCCAAATGTACCATCGATTTTAATCCAGTCAATGGGATAATAGTTTAATCCTATACTCCCATTGTAATTATTTACTTTTGAACCAAAAGAAAGTTGAAGCGTCTCGTCCACAGTGGCAAATGCAATTGTACCCGTTGAATTATTATCTTTTACAAGCTCCGGTTTACTAAATTGTGCTAAAGATCCAACTCCATAAATATTATTACCATTTTCGGCTGTAGCATTAAATCTAGATGTAAATCCTTGTGTCAATCGAAGACTAAATTTATCATTTGGATTGATATTTAAATTTAGATTGAATTGAGCTAATCTGTCAATATCTTGTGCTTGTGTCTCCTGGCCTTCTAAATATCCTTCTCTTTCTTTTCCACCAAATGGACCGTCTGTGTAAGAATAACGAACCGAAGTAAAATAAGTAATTATATTAGTTCCACCTGAAACATCGGCAGTTATTGAATTTTGAACGCCAGTTTCGTAAAGATCTTCCATAGCGTTAAAAGAAAGTAATTGATAAGGTTTAACACTATATCCAAGAAGACCAGTTAATTCTGTAGCTCTTGAAGCGCTATTAGTAAAGCCTGTATTGTCTGGAACAGCACCAATGGGATAATTTATAAAACCTTGTGTTGCTTTAAAGCCAAACTTTGGAATTCCACTTTTACCCTTTTTGGTAAAAATTTGAATTACACCATTACTGGCTTCAGTTCCGAATAGGGTTGCTGCAGAAGCACCTTTAAGGATTTCCACTCTCTCTATAGATTCTGGATTGATATCATCCAAACGGGAAGGAGACCCTCCACCTGAATTTACAAAACCACCACCGTAACCACCACCTCGGTCAACTCGAATTCCATCAACTATTACAATAGGTTCGTTTAGTTGAGATAATGAAGCATTACCTCTAATTCTTATTTGAGCTCCTTCACCTGTTAAACCTCCTGATGGAAATGCAATTATACCAGGTTCTCTACTTTGTAAAAGATCTGAAAAAGAATTAATAGGCAGGTCTGCTAATTTACTTGTTGAAATAGATCCAATACTATTCCCTATTTTTTTACGTGCAATTGGAGCACCTGTTCCTGTAACAACTATTTCATTTAGTTGGGAAGCAGAAAATTCCATTTGAATAGAAACTTCTTGATCTGAGGAGCCAACGTTAACAGCCTGAGTAAAGTTTTTATATCCAGTGTAGGATAACTCCAATACATAATCACCAGCTTCGAGATTAGTAATAGAATAATTTCCATCAAAGTCCGAAACAGTTCCTTTTTTCGTTCCTTGAATTAAAATCGTTACTCCTAAAAGGGGTTCATCTGTATCGGCATCCGTTATATTCCCTGAAATTGATTGCTGAGAAAAAACAAATACTGGAAACATAAAACCTATAAGAAAAACCGTTTTGCATAAACTTGCAATTGAAGTTTTAAATTGATTTGACATATGATTAATTTTAAGTTTGAAATACCAAATTACTAAAAAAATGTTAAATCCCTAAAAAATTTAAATACTTTTTAGTAATATAGTGTACTAATCAATCATAAATCAACAGTATTCGCACTTAACGACAGATATAAATAATATTGTCAACTCACTTAAAAAAAATACTATGAAAATTCTTTTTTATTCCAATTTTTCATTCACATACTTGATTTGTCTACTTATAATAGTTCCCATTAATATCAACTCTCAGACTAATTTTAAAAATTCTTCTGCACTAAGCAAATATAAATGGAGGGCGATTGGTCCAGCAAATATGGGTGGAAGAGTAACGGATATTGACGGAATTCCTGGCGATAAAAGTACATTTTACGTAAGTGGTGCTGATGGAGGAATTTTTAAAACTGTCAATGGGGGGGTGAATTTTACTCCAATATTTGAAGGACAACGCGCATATTCTATAGGGGCATTAACAATTGCACCTTCTAATGCGAATGTTTTGTGGGTTGGAACAGGAGAGGGTGACCCAAGAAATAGTGTCGGCTACGGGTGGGGAGTATATCGCTCTATTAATGGTGGTGAAAATTGGGATCACTTAGGTTTAGAAAAGACAGAACGTATTAAAAGAATTGTGGTGGATCCAAATAATCCTGATATAGCCTGTGTTTGTGCTTTAGGAAAAGAGTGGGGGCCAAACAAAGAAAGAGGTGTGTTTAAAACTAAAGATGGTGGTAAAAGCTGGAAAAAAATATTATACATTGATAAGGACACAGGTTGTGCTGACATTACAATGGAAAATGATAATCCCAGAATTATGTATGCAGCAATGTGGACCTTTAGAAGAAAGCCTTGGCGCTTTGATGATGGAGGAAAAGAGACTTCACTATTTAGAACTATAGATGGCGGAGAAACTTGGGAAAAAATAATGGATGGTCTTCCAAAAACTAATATGGCAAGACCTGGTATTCACATCGCTCAAAGCAAACCTAATATTGTTTATCTAATTACTGAATTTGAAGGAGGTGGAACAGTCTTTAGTTCTCAGGATCGAGGAGATCATTGGAAAATGGTTAATGATGATCCAAACATCAATTTTAGACCTTTTTATTATAGTGATGTTCGCGTGGATCCCAATCATCCAAATGTTCTTTTTTCAAT
>Ga0308007_10000776_pt1 | contig 14172 bp, 13 predicted proteins | sample Neamet71_FD_203152 | JGI IMG/M metagenome (GOLD analysis project Ga0308007, IMG submission 203152) | Marine microbial communities from water near the shore, Antarctic Ocean - #71 | ecosystem: Environmental > Aquatic > Marine > Unclassified | place: Southern Ocean | collected 2014-06-07
GTTCCATGATCTGTAGTTATTGCTAGTTTAAACCCTAGTTTTTGTGCTTTTTGAATAATGTCAAGTAGGGGGGAGTTTTTAAACCAGGATAGTGTGAGAGATCGAAAAGCCTTGTTATCAGGAGCGAGTTCCTTGATAATATCCATTTCTGTCTTGGCATGAGAAATCATATCAACAAAATTATAGACCACGACAAGCAGTCTGTCTTTACTGTAGTTTTGAAGAGATTTGTGCAATTCTTTTCCTGCTTTTAGATTTGTTATTTTCACATAACTGTAAGTAATGTCTTTATTTAGCCTTTTTAGTTGTGCCTTGAGAAATTCAGATTCTTTAAGGTTTTTACCCCGTTCGTCGTTTTCATTTACCCACAAATCAGGATGTCTGTCCTGCATCTCCAAAGGGGTAAGTCCTGAGAATAGAGCATTTCTAGAGTAATGTGTTGCTGTGGGCAACAAACTAAAATAAGTTGATTCTTCTTTCGTCGTATAATGATTTTCTACGAAAGGAGCAATCATTTTCCATTGGTCATACCTTAAGTTATCAATTACCAGAAGTAAAGTGGTGTCCTTTGTTCCTGGAATTATTTGAGGAAACAACCTTTCTTTAAAAAGTTGATGAGACAATATTGGTCCCTCATTATTGGTTAACCAGCTCTTATAGTTTTTCATAATAAATTTCGAGAACAAGTGATTGGCTTCTTTCATCTGCTCTTCAAATATCTCAAGCATCCCATTATCTTCAAGTATTTGGAGTTCCATTTCCCAATAGGTCATCTTTAGGTAAAATGTAGTCCAATCTTTATCCGTTTCAATTTCATTTAATTCCAAAGTGATTTTTCTAAACTCTTTTTGGTAGTTAATTATTGTTTTTTCGGAGATCAAGTCCTTGTATTGAAATAATTTTTTGAGCGCCAAAAGAATTTGATGGGGATTAACTGGTTTAATCAAGTAATCAGAAATCTTAGCTCCAATGGCTTCCTCCATGATCTTTTCTTCCTCATTTTTTGTAATCATGATAACAGGAAGGTTGGGCAGGATGATTTTAAGATCATTTAGGACCTCTAATCCATTCAGACCCGGCATGCTCTCATCCAAAAGCACTACGTCAAATGATCTACTTTTGATTAAGGACAAGGCATCCTGACCATTATTACAAGTAGTGGTGTGATAGCCTCTTTGTTCTAAAAAAAGAAAGTGAGATTTTAACAACTCAATTTCGTCATCTACCCAAAGAATTTTGATTGATGTCATAATGTATATCTTTGCATTTTAGAAAAACAATTTTGAAGACAAAAAAAGTTACTTTTTTAAACGATCCAATTTACGGATTTATTAGCATCCAGTCCCCATTAATTTTTAGGGTAATCTCTCACCCTTGGTTTCAGCGATTAAGAAGGATCTCTCAAATGGGACTTTCTTCATTGGTTTATCCCGGTGCACACCACACTCGTTTCGAACACGCGCTGGGTGGAATGCACCTAATGCAAGAGGCAATTCGAGTTTTAAGAAAAAAAGAGGTTTTGTTTTCTGATAAAGAAGTAGAATCTATGCAGCTCGCTATATTGTTACACGACATAGGGCATGGCCCTTTTTCTCACACAACCGAAGCCACTTTAGTAGGTGTCGTGTCCCATGAAGAAATTTCGCGTCATATAATGGAAAAACTCAATGAAGAGTTGAATGGAGCTTTGGATATTGCCATCGCAATTTTCACCAATAATTATCATAGAAAATTTATGCACCAGCTAATCGTTGGTCAAATTGATTTAGATCGAATGGATTATCTTAAACGAGATAGTTTTTATTCAGGTGCAACGGAGGGTAATATTAATTCGGAAAGAATCATTGAAATGATAGCAGTTGTTGATGATCAACTAGTATTCGAAGAAAAGTGTATTTACTCGATTGAAAAGTTTTTAATGGCCAGAAGGCTTATGTATTGGCAGGTATATCTTCACAAAACAAGTATTTCAGCAGAGTTCTTACTTGTAAAGATTTTGGAGAGAGTTCGGCATTGTGTTGAAAACGGAAATCCACCCTCGCTATCGCCTTCACTGTCTTTTTTTATGTCACAAAAAATAAGTAAGATTGATTTTTCGGAGTATACATTAGAAAAATTTCTCTCTTTGGATGACTCTGACATAATTCAAGGCCTAAAAATATGGCAATACCATGATGATTTTATTTTAAGTAAAATGTCTAAAATGTTAATTGAAAGAAACTTGCTTAGAATTAAAATTCAGACGCATCCTTTTGATCAATCTGAAGTTGATTTAAAGAATGAACAACTTAAGAATTATAGTTTTAACAAGTCAGATTATCATAACTTTGTGTTTACGGGATCTATATCAAATCAAGCCTATGCGCCGCTGGATAAAGAAATATTAATCCTTTTAAAAAACGGAAAATTGACAAGTTTACAAGATGCAAATCCTTTTTTTAGTTCAAATGTGCTTTCACAATTACAAGTGAAATATTATTTATGCTATCCAAGGGATTCTAATTTAAGTTAAATTTTATACTTTTACTACAATGAAATTTACTGCACAACAAATCGCAGTTCAATTGGAAGGTACAGTAGATGGCGATCCCGATGCTGAAATATATCAACTTTCTAAAATTGAAGATGCTCAAAAAGGTTCTCTAACTTTTCTTTCTAATCCTAAATACACTGCATTTATATATAAGACTAAAGCTTCAGTTACGATCGTTAATGCTGATTTTATTGCTGAAAGCGACTTGAACACGACTTTGGTTCGTGTTAACAATGCATACGATTCTTTTACAGTTCTTTTGGACTATTATAACAAAGTCAAAGTAATTAAAAAAGGGATTACTAAATCCGCTGAAATTGATGATTCTGCGATTATTGGTAAGGATTGCTATGTTGGTGCGATGACCTGTATTGAAGCTAATACTATAGTTGAGGACAATGTCAAAATTTTTCCACAGGTATTTATTGGTTCAAATGTGAGTATCGGAAAAGGCTCGATTATTTTTCCTGGAGCAAGAATATTAGACGATTCGATTATTGGACAAGATTGTGTAATTCATAGTGGTGTTGTCATAGGGGCAGATGGCTTTGGCTTTGCTCCAAAAGAGAATGGAGCTTACAAAAAGATTCCACAAATAGGAATTGTCATTTTAGGTGACAATGTCGATGTTGGTGCTAATTCCACCATAGACAGAGCCACCTTAGGAGTTACCTTGATCAATAATGGCGTCAAATTAGACAATCAAATTCAAATTGCTCACAATGTTGAGGTTGGTGAAAATACTGTTATTGCTGCTCAGTCGGGTATCGCAGGCTCTACTAAAATCGGCAAAAACTGTGTGATTGGTGGTCAAGCTGGACTGGCTGGACACATTACAGTGGGTGATAATGTTAAAATACAGGGACAATCAGGTGTGATTAGTAGTGTCAAAGACAACATGATTATTCAAGGAACACCTGCTTTCTCTTACAATTCATACAACAAATCTTATGTTTGTTTTAAAAATCTCCCAGATTTTGCTAAAGAAGTAAATCAAATTAAAAAAAAGCTTGACCTATGAATAACTCAATCATACTTCAGAAAACCTTATCAAAAGAGGCTGAATTAGATGGTGTAGGATTACACACTGGAAAACAAGTCAAATTAAAATTTGTTCCCGCGCCAATTAACACTGGTTTTGTATTCATTAGAACCGATGTAACCCCAAATGTAAAAATACCAGCTGATATTCAATATGTATCTAATACAGACCGAGGAACCAACCTTGAAAAAGACGGTTGTAAAATACAGACATCAGAACATGTGCTTGCAGCACTTGTTGGAATGGGCGTAGACAATTGCTTTATAGAATTAGATGAATCCGAATCTCCAATTATGGACGGTTCTTCTAAATTTTTTGTTGAGGCCATTGAAAGCGCAGGAGTTGTTGAGCAAGCCGAAAGACGATTCGAATATGTTGTTACTGAAATAATCTCCTATCGTGACGAAGAAACGGGTAGTGAAATCACGCTGATTCCATCCGATACATTTCAAGTGACAACAATGGTTGATTTCCAAACAAAAGTTTTGGGTACTCAAAATGCGTCGATGGAAAATATTTCTGAATTTAAAGAAGAAATTGCTCCCGCTCGAACTTTTAGCTTTTTGCATGAACTAGAAACGCTTTTAGAAAATGGACTTATCAAAGGGGGGGATCTAAACAATGCCATTGTTTATGTAGACAAACCGCTTTCAGAAAGCAACATGGAGCGCCTAAAAGAAGCCTTTGGGAAGGATAAAATATCCGTAAGTCCAAACGGAATCCTAGACAACTTAAGTCTACACTATTCAAACGAAGCCGCCCGCCATAAACTTCTTGATGTAATAGGAGATCTAGCACTTGTGGGTTCATCCATTAAAGGGAAGGTAATCGCAATAAAACCCGGGCATAAAGTAAATGCTGAGTTTTCGAAAAAACTCTCAAATATTATTAAGCAAGAAAGAAGGCAAAACGCACCAAAAATTGATCTGAACTCTGAGCCTCTTTTAGATGTCAATGATATTATAAAAATACTACCACACAGACCACCGTTTTTATTAGTAGATAAAATATTTGAGCTTTCTAAAACCCATGTAGTCGGATTGAAAAATGTTACAATGAACGAACCTTTCTTTGCTGGTCATTTTCCGGGTGCTCCTGTAATGCCTGGTGTACTTCAAATAGAAGCAATGGCTCAAGCGGGTGGGGTGTTATTGTTAAACACGGTTCCAGATCCTGAAAATTATTTAACATTTTTCATGAAAATGGACAATGTGAAATTCAAAAGACCCGTTAAACCTGGCGACACACTTATATTTAAACTTGAATTAATCTCACCCATTCGAAGAGGAATTTGTCACATGCGAGGGTCTATTTTTGCAAACGGAAATCTGATGACTGAAGGAGAACTGATGGCTCAGATTATTAAACGTAAAGAGTAAATGAAACAACCATTATCCTATATACATCCCCAAGCTAAAGTTGCTATAAATGTAGTAATTGAACCCTTTACAACAATCGATAAAAATGTTGAAATTGGTGAGGGAACTTGGATTGGATCTAACGTCACCATTATGGAAGGTGCAAGGATTGGAAAGAATTGTAGTATTTTTCCAGGTGCAGTTATCGCTGCAGTTCCACAGGATTTAAAATTTAAAGGAGAAGATACTTTAGCTGAAATTGGTGATAACACAACCATAAGGGAGTGCGTAACCATTAACAGAGGTACTTCGGATCGACAAAAAACAAAAATTGGAAAAAATTGTTTGATTATGGCTTACTGTCATGTTGCGCATGACTGTTTTATTGGAGACTACTGTATTTTTTCAAACAACAGCACCCTAGCAGGACACGTAACTATAGGAGATTATGTCATTCTTGCAGGTCTAGTAGCGGTACACCAGTTTTGTACGGTTGGTGACCATGCATTTATAGCAGGTGGATCTTTGGTAAGAAAAGATGTTCCTCCTTATGTTAAAGCAGCAAGAGAGCCTTTATCTTATGTAGGAATCAATTCAGTTGGACTAAGAAGACGTGGATTTACCTCAGAAAAAATAGCTGAAATTCAGAATATTTATAGAATTCTTTATCAAAAGAAATTTAATAACAGTCAAGCCTCAGGAATAATTGAAGCCGAAATGGTTGCGACACCAGAGCGTGATGAAATAATCCAATTCATTAGTAGTTCACAAAGAGGTATTATGAAAGGTTATTTCCAAAAAAACTAAACTATTATGGCATCAGCATCAGATATCCGTAAAGGACTTTGTATAAAATATAATAATGATATTTTTAAAATCATTGAATTTCTTCACGTTAAACCCGGGAAAGGTCCAGCTTTTGTAAGAACAAAGCTTAAAAGCATTACAACAGGTAAGGTCATCGACAATACTTTCTCTGCAGGTAATAAAATTGAAGATATTCGCGTAGAAACTTCAAAATTCCAATTTCTGTACTCTGAAGGGCAATACTTTAATTTTATGAATATAGGCGATTATAATCAAATATCATTAGATAAAAGCATCTTGGATTATCCAGACTTGTTAAAAGAAGGCGAGCTGGTTAGCATATCGATTAATACAGAAGATGGGCTTCCGCTTTCTGTTGAGATGCCTGCGAGTGTTATTTTAGAAGTAACACACACAGAACCTGGAGTAAAAGGCAATACTGCAACTAATGCCACGAAGCCAGCGACAGTAGAAACTGGAGCACATATCAATGTCCCTCTTTTTATAAATGAGGGAGATAAAATTAAAATTGATACTGAAAAAGGGAATTATCAAGAACGTGTTAAAGAATAATATCTTAGTAACTTAAGTCTTCTATAAATTTCGTATTTTTACCTTAAAAATAAATCCACTGAATGAGCATATTAGTTAATAAAAAATCTAAAATAATAGTTCAAGGCTTTACAGGCGGTGAGGGAACCTTTCACGCTACTCATATGATTGAATACGGATCAAATGTTGTTGGTGGAGTAACGCCCGGAAAAGGAGGGCAAATGCATCTTGAAAAGCCCGTGTTTAATTCAGTAATAGAAGCTGTAGAAAAAGTAAATGCTGACACTTCAATAATATTTGTCCCACCAGCTTTTGCTGCAGACGCAATAATGGAGGCTGCAGATGCAGGGATCAAAGTGATTATTACGATCACAGAAGGAATTCCTATTAATGACATGACCAAAGTCGCCTATTATATAAAAAATAAAGAATGTACTCTTATAGGGCCAAATTGTCCAGGAATTATCACTCCAGGGGAAGCGAAGGTAGGAATTATGCCTGGTTTTGTTTTTAAAAAGGGTAATGTTGGAATTATTTCTAAATCAGGCACACTAACTTATGAAGCTGCCGATCAAGTTGTTCGTCAGGGGTTAGGAATTACAACTGCAGTGGGTATTGGTGGAGATCCAATCATTGGAACAACCACAAGAGACGCCGTGAAACTTTTCATGGAGGATCCTGAAACCGAATGCATCGTGATGATCGGTGAGATAGGGGGACAGTTGGAAGCCGATGCTGCTCATTGGATTAAAGAAAATGGAAATCAAAAACCTGTTGTAGGGTTTATAGCCGGTGAAACAGCGCCTAAAGGCAGAACCATGGGTCATGCTGGAGCTATTGTCGGTGGAAAAGATGACACGGCAGAAGCTAAAAAAGAAATCATGAGATCTTGTGGAATCCATGTGGTTGATTCTCCTGCAGATATCGGTAAAAAAGTACTCGAAGTTTTATCATAGATATGATTCAATTATTAGAAAATAAAACAGCCATAATTACTGGAGCGACCAGAGGTATTGGCCGTTCAATTGCATTGAATTTTGCAAAACACGGTTGTAATGTCGCTTTTACTTACAACAGTTCAATAGCTGCTGCAACTGATTTGGAAAAAGAGTTGACTGCTATTGGTGTTAAAGCAAAATCTTATCAGAGCAATGCAGGTGATTATGATCAATCGCAAAAGCTAGTTCAACAAATCATAAAAGATTTTCAAAACGTTGACATATTAATAAACAATGCCGGAATCACCAAAGATAATTTATTAATGAGAATTGATGAAGCTGACTTTGATGAAGTAATTGAAGTAAACCTTAAATCCGTTTTTAACATGACAAAGGCAATTCAACGCACCTTTCTTAAGCAAAGAAGTGGTTCGCTAATTCACATGAGTTCGGTTGTGGGGTTAAAAGGAAATATGGGTCAATCTAACTATGCCGCTTCAAAAGCAGGGATTATTGGATTCTCTAAAGCAATTGCTTTGGAGTTAGGCTCAAGAAACATAAGGAGCAATGTTATTGCCCCTGGATTTATCGAAACCGAAATGACCGATAAACTATCAGAAGAAGTTGTTCAGGGATGGAGAGATGGAATTCCACTTAAAAGAGGTGGGAAACCTGATGATGTTGCCAATGCTTGCTTATTCTTTGCTTCTGATATGTCAGATTACATAACAGGACAAGTCTTGCAGGTCGATGGAGGAATGTTAACTTAAATTAATTTTAAATATATATTATGAATAAATTACCTAAAATTGGACTGCCAATAATATTATTGGTTTTTGCACTGATAATCTTTGTATCTAAATCGTCTATCAACATTGGTTATGGAGAAGCAGGAGTGCTTTTTAAAACATTTGGAGGAGGTGTAGACACTGAAAATCCTCCTATAGGAGAAGGATTTCACATTATAGCGCCTTGGAACAAGGTTTATGTTTACAATGTAAAACAACAAGAGGTCTTTGAGAGTAAAATGCAGGTTTTGTCTTCAAATGGTCTAGAAATCAGTTTGGATATTTCTGTGCTTTATCAACCAAAAGTTTCAGAATTAGGGCTTTTGCACAAAACCAAAGGAGAAAATTACCTTAATATCATTATCATCCCTCAAATTCGTGCGGTAGCTAGAAGTGTTGTAGGTCGTTACACGCCAGAGCAATTGTATTCGACTAAAAGGGATGCGATTCAAAATGAAATTTTCGAAGAAACTAAAAAAGTAGTCGAAAACCAACACGTTCAGTTAAATGCTGTTTTGGTTAGAGATGTTACTCTACCTATTGCAATCCGTGAAGCAATCGAACGTAAACTGAATCAAGAGCAAGAGGCTTTGGAATATGAGTTTAGAATTGAAAAAGCAACGCAAGAGGCTGAGAAACAAAGAATTGAATCAGAAGGAAAGGCTGAAGCAAACCGTATTTTGAATGCTTCCTTGTCAAGATTGATTCTACAAGAGAAAGGAATTGAAGCGACACTTAAACTTTCACAATCACCAAATTCCAAAGTGATTGTCATCGGAGGTGGCGAAGGAGGATTACCAATTATTCTTGGGAATCAATAATTTAGCTTTTTTCAATTTCAAAAAAAATATTATATTTGCATTATGCAAAACATAAAATCACATATAATTCAATTTTCAATCGCTCAAATGAGGTGAGAAAGTTGTGTATTGACAATATTTTTAAAACCCGTTTGAGCACCAAGCGGGTTTTTTTTTAAACAAAATTTGATAAAAATGATTAAAATTGCTATTCAAAAATCAGGAAGACTTAACATTGATTCTTTAGAGATTCTCAAGCAATGTGGTATCTCCATTGACAATGGTAAAGATCAACTCAAGGTTGCGGCAAGAAATTTCCCCTTAGAAGTGTTGTATTTGAGAAATGGAGATATTCCACAATACCTCAGGGATGGGGTCGTTGATCTTGCGATTATTGGTGAGAATTTGATTCATGAGAAAGGAAAAGGAATCGAAACGATCGAGCATTTGGGTTTTTCTAAATGCAGGGTAAGTATTGCGCTGCCTAAAGAAGTTGAATTCAATAACATCAACGAATTGGATGGAAAACGTATTGCAACTTCATATCCAAATACGGTAAAACGCTTTTTTGAAGAAAATGGAATTGCTGCAGATATTCATATCATTAACGGATCGGTTGAAATTGCTCCAAACATTGGATTGGCAGATGCGATCTGCGATATTGTTTCCAGTGGAAGCACTTTGTTTAAAAACAATCTTAAAGAGGTTGTTAAAATAATTGAATCAGAAGCCGTTTTGGTTCAGGCACCCAATTTGTCCTCAGAAAAGAATGAATTGATTGAAAAACTTCGTTTTCGTCTAAGAGCCGTGCTTAGGTCTAAGAAATCGAAATATATTTTGCTCAATACACCAAATGATAAAATTGAACAAATAAGTAATATTTTACCTGTGCTTAAAAGCCCAACGGTATTGCCTTTGTCACAGAAAGGGTGGTCTTCTTTACATTCAGTTATAGATGAAGACTCGTTTTGGGATGTCATCGACGCTTTAAAACAAGCAGGAGCAGAGGATATATTGGTATGTCCTATTGAAAAAATGGTACTGTAATGAAACAATACAGCAACCCAATCAGATCGGATTGGAAAAAATTAACCGCACGTGCCTCTGCTAGCTATGCTTCATTAGAACCTTTGGCCAAAGAGGTTTTTGAAAACGTAAAGCTTAATGGAGATGCGTCATTGTCTGCCTATACCTTAAAGTTTGATGGTGTTTCTTTGGATTCTTTTCAGGTGAGTCCGAAGGAAACAGCAGCGGCAGAATCGCGTGTGCCACAAAGCCTAAAAAATGCCATTGAAATCGCTAGAAACAATATTCTAACATTTCACAAAGCACAAAAAACAACAACCGTAAAAGTTGAAACACAAGCAGGAGTATATTGTTGGCAAAAAAAAACACCCATTGAAAAAGTAGGACTTTACATACCAGGAGGTTCAGCACCTTTGTTTTCTACTGTTCTGATGTTGGCTACGCCTGCAAATATTGCAGGCTGTGAAGAGATTGTATTGTGTTCACCACCGGATAAAAACGGAAACCTTCCCGATGTGATACTTTATACAGCCAAGCGCTGTGGCGTAACCAAAATTTTTAAAGTAGGAGGAATGCAAGCCATTGCTGCAATGACTTTTGGAACAACAACCATTCCTCAAGTAGACAAGATATTCGGCCCCGGGAATCAATATGTGACCGTAGCCAAACAATTGGCAACACAATATCATGTAGCGATTGACATGCCAGCAGGCCCTAGTGAATTGATGGTTGTCGCAGATGAAACTGCCGATCCATCCTTTATTGCTTCTGACTTATTGTCTCAAGCCGAACATGGGCCAGACAGTCAGGTGCTGCTGATCACAACTTCCAAAGCTATTGCAGAGGAAACTCAAAAAGCAGTGCTTTTACAGCTGGAAAATCTAGACAGAAAGGACATCGCCCAAAAAGCATTAGACAACTCAAAAATCATTGTCTTTAATGACGACCAAACAGCACTTGATTTTGCCAACAAGTATGGTGCTGAGCACTTGATTGTTTGTGTTAAAGAAGAAGAAGAATTCATTGAGGGAATAAAAAGCGCTGGCTCTGTCTTTATCGGAAATTATACCCCAGAAAGTGCTGGAGATTATGCCTCGGGAACCAATCATACTTTGCCTACCAATGGCTATGTACGTCAATACAGTGGTGTGAACTTGGATAGTTTTTTAAAGGCGATTACTTATCAGAAAATAACCAAAGAAGGTTTGATGAACCTTGGTCCTGCGATTGAAGAGATGGCAGCCGCCGAAGGACTTCAAGCGCACAAAAATGCCGTAACACTCCGGCTTAAATCAATGAAGTGATGAAAGGATTAGATTTAAAAAAACTAGTACGACCTTTGGTGCTTAAGATTGCACCTTATCGATCAGCAAGAGACGAATTTGAAGATTTTGAGGCTCAAAATATTTTTTTAGATGCCAATGAAAACCCTTTTGAAAATGGCTACAATCGATACCCTGACCCACAACAACGCAAGTTAAAGCGCAAATTGGCAGAAATCAAAAGCGTTAATGCAGATCAGATTTTATTGGGCAACGGCAGCGATGAAGTGTTGGATTTAATCTTTCGTGCGTTCTGCGAATCCTCACAAGACGAAGTGATGCTATTCCCACCTACCTATGGCATGTATGAAGTACTTGCAAAGTTGAACGACATCAACATTCAAGAAGTTCCTTTAAACGAGGAGTTTCAATTGGATATTAAAGCCATAAAAGCAAGAGTGAGCACTAAAACAAAAATCATTTTTGTTTGTAGCCCCAATAACCCTTCAGGGAATGCTTTGCCTTTAAACGAAATTGAAAGTCTTTTTGATTTTTTCGATGGATTGGTTGTGCTTGATGAAGCTTATGTGGACTTTTCAGAACAAGAAGGCGGTTTGTCTGTTTTAAATAAATTTCCAAGACTGATTGTCTGTCAAACGCTCTCTAAGGCCTATGGTTTGGCTGGAATACGTCTGGGCATGTGTTTTGCTGATGCAACAATTATCTCTGTTTTAAACACCATTAAACCACCTTATAATATCAATGTCCTGACACAAAGTGTTGCTTTTGATCGATTAGAGGATGCTCCGGCCATTGAACAACAAATTCAATTAATTGTTTCAGAGCGAATAAGAATGGCCACTGCCTTTTCAACACTTAAGTTTGTAAAAAAAGTGTTTAAAAGTGATGCCAATTTTCTTTTAATAAAAGTCGATGATGCCAACAAAAGCTACGATGCGCTTGTAAAACAAGGGGTTGTGATTAGGAATCGATCCAAGCTTCACAATTGTGAAAGCACTTTAAGAATTACGATAGGAACCCCAGAAGAAAACAACAAACTAATAAGCATTTGTAAAAACTTAGATCAATGAAAAAAGTATTATTTATCGATCGCGATGGTTCGCTAACATTAGAACCAAATGATTTTCAGTTGGATTCATTTGATAAATTGATTTTTTATCCAAATGTCTTTCAATACCTTTCCAAAATCGCAAAAGAATTGGATTATGAATTGGTTATAGTAACCAATCAGGACGGTTTGGGAACTTCTAGTTTTCCCGAAAACACCTTTTGGCCTGTTCATAATTTTATATTGCAAAGTTTTGAGAATGAAGGAGTCGTTTTTGATCAAGTTTTTATTGACAAGTCTTTTCCTAAAGACCAGCAACCGACGAGAAAGCCTGGCACTGAGCTGCTAAAATCATACATTGACAACCTGGCCTATGACCTTAAAAACTCCTATGTGATTGGAGACCGCTTGACGGACATGGAGTTGGCCAAAAACCTAGGTTGTAAAGGAATTTTGATCGATACCGATACAGAAAGAGGAGCCGCCGAAGTGAATGATGCAGCTTTGGATGCAGTCATTGTTCTTAAAACACAACTTTGGGAGGAAATCTACCAACGACTGTTATTAAAAGACCGAAAAGTAACCTTAACCCGAAATACAAAAGAAACAAAAATAGCAATTGCCTTAAACCTTGATGGTTCGGGGCAAAGCACCATAGACACTGGTATTGCTTTTTTTGATCACATGTTAGATCAATTGGCACGTCACGGACAAATGGACATTAGTATCCAAACAAAAGGAGATCTAGAAGTCGATGAGCACCACACCATTGAGGACACCGCCATTGCTTTGGGGGAAACCTTTGCATTGGCCTTGGGTAATAAGCTGGGAATTGAACGTTATGGCTTCACCCTACCTATGGATGATGCCTTGGCACAAGTTGCCATAGATTTTGGAGGGCGGAATTGGTTGGTTTGGGAAGCTGAGTTCAAAAGAGAAATGATTGGTAAAATGCCAACAGAAATGTTCTTTCACTTTTTCAAATCCTTTGCTGATGGTGCCAAAGCCAATATAAACATAAAAGCAGAAGGAGACAATGAACACCACAAGATAGAGGTGATTTTTAAGGCCTTTGCAAAAGCAATCAAAGTAGCGGTAAAGCGAGATTCGAGTAAAATGATCTTGCCTTCTACAAAAGGAATGTTATAAATGAAAACAGTTATTATAGATTATGGTGCTGGTAATGTAAAAAGCCTGCAATTTGCTTTAGAACGATTGGGAGTAGCCGCGCTATTGACCAAAGTTCCAGAGGAAATACTCGCCGCTGACAAAATCATCTTCCCCGGACAAGGGGAAGCGAAAAGCGCCATGACCAAGCTCAAAGAAAACGAATTGGATCTTTTATTAAAGAATTTAAAACAGCCTGTATTGGGAATTTGTCTCGGCATGCAATTGTTTTGTTCGCATTCTCAAGAAGGGGACACCGAGGGTTTAGGGATTGTTTCTTCAGAAGTTGTGCGTTTTCCAATTACGGTCAAAGTACCTCAAATGGGATGGAACCTGGTACAACACAATCAAGAAGGATTGTTTGAAGGAATTTCAAATGAATCTTATATGTATCTTGTTCATAGTTATTATGTTACACTGATAAATGAAACTATTGCTCGAAGCGAATATTCCACACTTTATAGCGTTGCAATTCAAAAAAACAACTTCTATGGCGTTCAGTTTCATCCCGAAAAAAGTGGGAAACCCGGAAGCCGTTTGTTGGAAAACTTTTTAAAACTATAATTTATGAGAATCATTCCAGCGATTGACATCATTGATGGGAAATGCGTCCGACTTTCAAAAGGAGACTACTCCACCAAAATTGAATATGGAGCCTTCCCTTTGGAAATTGCCAAATCGTTTGAAGCCCATGGCATTGAACATTTGCATTTGGTAGATTTGGATGGGGCAAAGGCTAAAAAGATCATCAATCACAAGGTTTTGGAATCAATCACAAACCACACCAGCCTGAAGGTCGACTTTGGGGGCGGAGTTAAGACCGTAGAAGA
>Ga0308007_10000777_pt1 | contig 14170 bp, 11 predicted proteins | sample Neamet71_FD_203152 | JGI IMG/M metagenome (GOLD analysis project Ga0308007, IMG submission 203152) | Marine microbial communities from water near the shore, Antarctic Ocean - #71 | ecosystem: Environmental > Aquatic > Marine > Unclassified | place: Southern Ocean | collected 2014-06-07
TCAATACTAAAGCGCGTATGCTGAGGTGAAAAATCAAAATGTGATTCTGAGTTTTGGAACTCTTCACCAACCTTGGTGCAAATTACCCATTGATTGCGTGACCTTTTCAGCAGGCCGCCTAACCGCTCTTCACTATTACCATAGGATGGTGCTGTATCGATTAGATTGATGCCAAGACTATTTGCCTGGGCTATTAAACTGGCAGCATCTCGATCATCAGGAATAGAGTAACTTTGAGGGTACTTTACTCCTTTGTTGCGACCTAGCTTAACGGTCCCTAAGCCCAAGGGGCTAACTTCAATACCGGTGCTGCCAAATTTTCTTCTGGGAAGCAAGGCTAATCTCCAAATGCTTTGTGCCAAGGGGTTTCGGCTATTTTCGGAGGACTTAAAAAAAATAGCTTAGGTATAGGTGTGTCGGTATTTTTTATTTTTCGTTCACCTAGCAATGTAATGACTTCGTCAGCTAAATTGGGGCATAAGGTCAGCTTGGTGGGCCATGCTGCAATTACATTTGAGTGCTTTTTGGTGGTGCTAGCAAATGCTTTATCAGGCCTAGAGAAATTTAGCTGCTTTGGCTCCGCCCTATCTATCGCTAATGTTGCCCATTTAGGATTAGTTAAACTAACCCAAGGCATTAACTTGGCAAGTTCTTTTTTTGCATTTTCAACAACAATTTCTTCAGGTAGACCAACACTTTTTTCTGCTAGGCTGCCACCCAGGTACCAAACTTGACTCTCATCGCCGCAAGGGTGGCTTGATATGGTGAGCTTGGGGGTTTTTTCTGCCCCTAAGCAGTGACCATAAAAAGAATGAGGGTAAGTATGCTTTACCATTAACATGTGCAAGGGCCGTCTTTGCATACGAGGATACTTTTCCCCAATTTTTTCTAAAATAGACTCATTTCCTTCGCCTGCAGTTAGTACAAATTGGCCTGCATTTAGTGAGTATTCTTGATTGTTATAAGAAAATATTAGAGATGCTTTACCTTTGGAGTCTTTTTTCCATCTAGTGTGCTCCCAGTCAATTTTAAAAATACGGGTAGAACAGTTATTGGCTAAAGCTCGAACGACGCTAGGCACATCTAAAACTATATCGAGCAACCTGTATACACTACCTTTAAACTGACTGTGTTGAAAAATAGAAGGCAGATTGTCTTTAGGGACTTTGTTTATTCGACCACGCGCAGCCTTGCTGGCTAAAAATGTAGTCATTTTTGACAAAACACTTTTACTGGACCACATATAAAAATGATTACTTAGTTTGGTGGCTCCTTTTAGGTTAACGTCCCCATCGCCAGCCATACATTTTTGCCAATGTAGTGGCATTTCAGCAATAGCCTCTGATGCTCCAGTGAGAGTTCCACCTAGCGTGTACTTCATTCCGCCATGTATCATTCCTTGACTTGCTACAGTCTGATCGCTGCCAAGAGCATTTTTTTCAAATAATATTGCATTGTAACCCTTATTAACCAAGCGATTTAATAACCATAATCCAGCAACACCGCCACCAATAATGGCAACATCGCAGGTCATTTTTTGTTGGTCGTCTACAGTCACGCTATCGGAATCCCTTTGAATTGCACTAACTTGCATTCTTGTTATAAAAATTTGAGTGCTTTGTATATTTTTTTAGGCATTTTTTAGAAGACTAGTATAGCCTGACTAATATCATTATGCTTTCAGAAGAATTTGGTTCTATTGGCTAGTTAAAGTTAAATGTATATAAAGTTTTTGTTGGGTGCCCTTATATGTATCGTAAAGTTTATACAGTTTTAATTTATTTTTTAACGCCCTTGGTAATGTTGAGAATGTTCTGGCGTGCCTGCAAGACTCCTAAATATGGCAGGCGATGGCATGAAAGACTTGGCTTTGTTCCTAAGATTAATACGGATAAAAAGGTAATTTGGATACATTCTGTTTCAGTAGGGGAAACATTAGCAGCAGTTCCTTTAATAAGAAAAATTCAGAAACGTTACCCTGAGACACTTTTGGTTGTCACAACCACTACTCTGACAGGCTCAGAAAGAGTAAGGTCAATTTTCCCTAGCAGTATTTACCATGTATATGCCCCTTACGACCTCCCGAGTGCTGTGAATCGTTTTATCAAACGGACTCATCCTAGTTTGGTGATAATTATGGAAACAGAACTGTGGCCAAATATAATCCATTACTGCAATGAAATTAAGATACCGATCATTGTAGCTAACGCAAGAATGTCGGAAAAATCCTTAAAGGGATACCAGAAATTTTCTCGATTTACAGAAAAAATGCTGCATAAAGTAGACCACATAGTTGCACAGCATAACGACGATGGAGAAAATTTTTTAAAGTTGGGGTTACCCCGGTCACAGCTAACTATTGCCGGGAATATAAAATTTGATGCCATGCTAGATAGCGAATTAATACTTAAGGCATCTGAGTTAAAAGCAGCATGGTCTGGTAAAAATAAAAGACAAATATTTTTAGCAGCCAGCACACACCGTGGCGAAGATGAGATTGTGCTTGATGCGTACAAGCAAATAAGTAAGAGTTACCCAGGGCTTTTGCTGGCTATAGTGCCCAGGCATCCAGAAAGATTTATTGAAGTGGCAAAACTCTGTGAAGAACATAGCTTGGTTACTGTGAAAAGAAGCGATGGCCTTAAACCAGCAAAGAATGACCAGGTTTTACTGGGAGACTCGATGGGGGAGCTTATGCTTTTTTATGGAGCGTGTGATGTTGCCTTTGTTGGGGGGAGTTTAATTCCAGCTGGAGGGCATAGTCTAATTGAGCCGGCTATCTGGGGAGCCCCATTAATAAGCGGCCCATCACTGTTCAATTTTACTGAAGTGTCGCGACTACTAAAAAATGCTAATGGCATGTCAGTTTGTCAAGATTCAGCCAGTATGGCAGAAGTTGTCTGCGAAATTCTTAAAGACACTGTGGAGGCTAAACGAATGGGGGATGCTGCTAAACTTGTAGTAGACAGCAATCGGGGCGCTTTAGATAAGCTGATGAAAATTATTGAACTACAGGTTGCGTCACGATAATTGCTGGATCTAGCCAAGAATCTAGGTCAATTAGATCTTGAGGGCTTAGTTGTCCGGCCACTTCTTTGAGGTGCAATAAGCTAATTATGTAGTCATAGCGTGAGTCGGCATAGTCTCTCTTGGCCTGATAAAGATTTCGTTGTGAGACTAAAACATCAGAAATATTGCGAGTACCTGCTTCATAGCTTTCTTCAGTAGAAACCAGTGCACTTTTTGCGGAACCTAAAGCGCGCTTACGAGCCTCCACTCGAGAAATGCTGGTGAAAACTTGCAAGTGTTTAGATCTGGCTTGTTGCACGGTGCTTCTTTTCCTTCCTATCCAGATTTCTCTTAGTTGAATGAATTCCTGTACAGCCTTTCTTCTTTCAGCGCTTACTAGGCCTCCAGTAAAAATAGGTAAGCTTAGCTCTAGCCCGATATTGCGACCAATTTCATTGCTTTCAGATGGGCTTGAAAATCCAGCACCATTGCTTAAATCTATACCTGAAAAATAACTATCGGTGCGAGAGTCATAAAAACTCATTGTTCCCTGTAATTTTGGCAAGTGCGCATATTTTTTAGATTTCGCTTTTTGCTCTGCAGCATCTTGGGCATGCTTGGCAGCCTTAAGAGAGAAGTTATTATTAATAGCAAATTGAACCCATGTTTGACGATCTAGAGGTTCTGGTTTTATGATGGGAAAGTCAGAGCTTAGACCAACTAGCTCCTTATGGGGCCTTCCTGTTAGCAGTGTAAGCCCTTCAAAAACTATAGCTAGCTTGGTTTCTGCTTCTAGTGATGCAACTTGTGCGTTGTCAAAGACAGCTTGGGCTTCATGAGCTTCAGTGATTGAGGCTAGGCCTGCACTAAAACGTCTTTTAATTTGTTTTAATTGATTCTCTAGAGCCCTCCTCTCTGCAACCATGTGCTCTAGATTTTCTTGCGCTCTAAGGACCGCGTAATAGGCATCCGCACATCTTATTATGTGAGATTGCTGGTCTGCCGAAAATTTTAATTTCGCCTCTAAGCTTAGCTGCACACCTGTTTGAAAAGTAAACCATGCTGGCATATCAAAAATTGGTTGAGTTAGATTTATCGCATAACTTTTTGAGTCTTGGTCCACGTTCCCTTTGGTGCCAAATATCGAACCACCCGCACCTAAAACTCTGGTTGTAGACCCTTTCGATTCTTGTTCTCCATATTTAGCTACCGCTACGATTGAAGGCATTAGAGATGCTCTGCTTATATTTTTTAGTTCTGTTTTGGCGAGATACTCGGCCTTATCAGCTAATAATTGTGAATCGTTAGCCAAGGACAACTCATAAATTTTTGATAACGTATCTGCGCTCCAACAAAACGGAGCTAAAAAACTTATGCACATCAGAATAAGAAAATTAGTAAAATGATTCATTTGGTTTCTCTAGACCCAGCGATAAACACTTCATGAAGTTTATCAGATTTCTCCTAACTAGCCATTATTGCAGGGGCTGTATAATGGCACTTTCTAATATATAAATAGGTAATAGGGATTTAAATATGGTGCTACCTAAGCATAAGTATGGTTCCCGGGATGTTTTGATTCAAAATCAAGAAGAGGTGTTTTCTGGTTTCTTTAAGATGCTTCGAATTACTTTGCGCCATAAGCTTTTTTCTGGCGGCTGGAGCAAGCCTATAGATCGAGAATTGCTTAAGCGAAGTGTTGCTGTGGGTGTTTTGCTTTATGACCCTGTACATAAGCTAATTGGGCTAGTGGAGCAGTTTCGAATCGGGGCGTTAAATGACAAAAACGGTCCTTGGTTATTTGAGGTTGTTGCTGGTATGGTTGATCCTAAAGAGTCTCTGGAACAGGCAGCTTCTCGAGAGGTTCAAGAAGAAGTCAATATTGATAATGTGCAATTAGAATCTATTTATGAATATTGGGCTAGCCCTGGAGGGACAAATGAGAAAATGCATCTTTATTGTGGGCTGGTCGATTTGACTAACCAAAATGGTGTTTGTGGCATGAATGATCACTCTGAAGATATTTTCTTGCACGTCATGGCGCAAGATGATGTTTTTTTATGCTTAGAAAGGGGGCAATGTAATAATGCAGCAACTACAATTTGTTTGATGTGGCTGCAAAGCCATTTGAATAACTTTATTTAATTGTTAGTTTGGCGATAATCAGATTTATGGAAGGTAATTTTTCAGTCAACATTAAGGCTAAGTATAAAGTAGATCTTCGTGGCTATATGGCGGATGGGGATGCTAACTATGTGCGACTAATGAGGTTATTCCCTGAAATTGACCACACCCAACAGCGCAAGATTTGTATTCATAAAACAGGAAAGCATATACTGCGCTTGCAAGTGATCGAGAGAACGCCTTATACAACGCTAATAAGTCTTGATGAGGAAGCGGGAGAATATATTCCATGTAAAAAACTAAATACATGGCTGAAATTGCCCCTACTAAAATTAAGACTGTATCACGATGCAAAGATGGCAGAGGTGGTGTCGTGTGATGGAGCTTGGTATATCCATCCATGTTACGAACAATTAAATAAAAATATGTATTCCCCTGATGAGAAATCACAGTGGAATAAGTTCCTTTCAGAGTGGCTGGCATATTGTCTTGAATTTGGTTATGACACTGCTGCAGTATTTTAGTTCTAGTATCTTGGTGTTATCCGCAAGTAGATCTTTTTATGCCAGACTTAACAGCTTTGTATTGAAGGGAGTAAATTGAAAAGAGCCGATATGGTAAGGATTGTCCAAATTACAGACTGTCATTTAGGTACAGAGAAAAATTTTGTATCTCATGGTATAAATACTTACGAAAGTTTTTCTAGTGTTCTCCATGACATCAAAGAAAAGTGTACACCTTCTCTGGTTATTGTTTCCGGCGATATCTCTTCATCAGGGAAAAAATCTTCGTACCAGATTTTTTCAGATGCAATGCAATCATCTCTTATAGATTATAGGTGGCTACCAGGAAATCATGACAATTTTGCTTTGATGAGCAAAGTGATTTCGCAACCGTTTGTGCGTGTAGAGAAGAAAGAAAATTGGGTTATTGTCTCTTTAATTAGCGCTGACCCTAAAAGCGCTGCAGGGAGGCTCATGAAAGATGAAATTGAAAATTTGAGGTCCTTGTTGCAAGAATATCAGAGTTATTTTATTTTGCTCTTTGTTCATCATCACCCTGTGAGCATAAACTCTAAGTGGCTAGATGAGCACTGTATATCAAACAGTTTCGAGATCGAAAAAATACTAGCTGAGCATGAAAATGTTAAAGCTGTATTTAATGGACATGTTCATCAAGAAAAAGCGGCTAATTGGAATAATATTCCTGTTTATAGCACTCCATCAACATGTTATCAGTTTGCTGGGAATATCGAGTATTTTCAATTAGAGAATAAAGCCCCTGGTTATCGATGGATTGAGCTTTACCCAAATGGTCATTTTGATACTGGAGTTTGCTACCTAAAGCCCTCATATCAAGAGTCTGTCTGACCCCAATACAAACTTTTTATTTTGTTTGCGCAAGACACTCTTATTTAGCTGTTCTCTTGAAAGAATTTATATCACTATAGTGGTGTTTTGATGCGAAATATTTTGGGCGGTTATGATAATACTTTATATTCATGGATTTAATAGCTCCCCTGCTTCTTCAAAGGCAAAGCAAACTAACGAATGGTTGAAAAAAGTCTCTCCGGACGATAATTTTATTTGCCCAGCGTTAAATGGGGACACTTTTGTCGCCATCGGTCAGTTAGAGAAAATTGTTGAACAGCACAAAGATTCGATTGGTTTAATTGGCAGTTCTTTGGGTGGCTACTACGCAACTTGGCTTGCCCAAAAGTATGGCTTAAAAGCAGTGCTCGTTAATCCAGCTGTAAGACCTTACGAGTCGATGGCTAGCTATTTAGGGGAAAATACTAATTATCATTCTGGCGAGCATTATACTTTAACTCAGCATCATATTGATGTGTTGCGAAACTTGGATGTTGGAGAGATGCAGGAACCAAATAATATTTGGGCGCTACTGCAAAAAGGAGACGAAGTGCTGGACTATCGTCAGGCGAAAATGAAGTATTCCCAGTGCATTTTAACTATTGAACCTGGCGGCGATCACGGCTTTCAAAATTATGAACAGCACTTACCCGCCATTATTGAATTCTTACAACCATAGTCGATTTTTTATGAGTAATTACACTGCAGAAGACATTGAAGTTTTAACAGGATTGGATCCAGTAAGAAAACGTCCAGGAATGTATACGGATACGACACGCCCCAATCATCTCGCCCAAGAGGCTATCGACAATAGTATTGATGAGGCGCTTGCTGGCCATGCTACAAAAGTGGCGGTTACGCACTACAAAGATGGATCGCTATCTGTCTTAGATGATGGTCGTGGTATGCCGGTAGATATGCACCCGGATCAAGGTTTGCCTGGCGTAGAGGTGATTCTTTCTACGTTGCATGCAGGGGGTAAATTCTCTGGAAAAAATTATAAATTTTCTGGTGGTCTTCATGGGGTAGGTGTTTCCGTAGTTAATGCACTCTCATCTAGGTTGGAGGTTACAATTAGGCGTGATGGTAGCGTTTATCATATGGTTTTCTCTGGTGGAAATAAGACATCAGAACTTGAAATTATAGATAGCTGTGGAAAAAGAAACACAGGAACCTTGGTGCACTTTTATCCGGACCCACAGTACTTTGATTCGATCAAATTCTCTATTGCACGCTTAAAACATGTACTGAGGGCAAAAGCGGTTCTTTGTGCCGGTCTGGAGGTGAGCTTTAGTGATGAAGTTACTGGTGAAGCTGACACATGGCTGTATGAAGATGGTTTGAAAGATTATCTTCAGGGAGCGACAAAAGAATGGGAGGTTGTTCCCCTGGAGCCTTTTGTTGGCAGTTCTAATGCTGAAGCGGCAGCAGTTGATTGGGCTGTGCAATGGTTGCCTGAGGGTGGAGATGTAATCCAAGAGAGTTATGTTAATCTAATACCGACGATTCAAGGGGGAACGCATGTAAATGGTTTCCGAACTGGATTGTTAGAGGCTATGAGAGAGTTTTGTGAGTTTAGAAAACTTTTGCCTCGAGGGGTTAAGCTAGCCCCTGAAGATATTTGGGATAAATGCGCATTTGTGCTGTCTTCCAAGTTAGCAAATCCCCAATTCTCTGGTCAAACTAAAGAACGTTTATCTTCTCGCGAAGCGGCATCATTTATCTCTGGTATTGTGAAAGATGCATTTAGTCTCTGGGTAAACCACCACACAGAAGATGCTGAGCTTTTAGCAGAGCTGTTTATAAACAATGCCCAAAAGCGCCTTAAGGCCAGCAAGAAGATTGCAAGAAAACGAGTAACCGCAGGTCCTGCCTTGCCAGGAAAGCTTGCAGACTGCTCTTCTGGGAGCCCAGATCTTTGTGAAATATTTTTAGTAGAAGGAGATTCAGCGGGAGGCTCTGCCAAACAAGCACGGAGTCGAGAGTTTCAGGCAATTATGCCTTTGAGGGGAAAAATATTAAATACCTGGGAGGTTGACGGAGAAGAAATCCTTGCATCACAAGAAGTTCATGATATTTCAGTTGCGCTAGGTATTGATCCGCAGAACGAAGATCTTGGTAATCTTAGGTATCATAAGGTCTGTATTCTGGCAGATGCAGATTCCGACGGCCTGCATATTGCCACGCTGTTGTGTGCTTTATTCGTTAGGCATTTTCGTCCAATGGTTAATGCGGGGCATGTGTATGTTGCCATGCCTCCCTTGTATAGGATAGATGTAGGGAAAGATGTATTTTATGCTTTAGATGATAGCGAAAAGGAAGGTATTTTAGATAGAATTTCAGCAGAAAAGAGAAGTGGTAAAATAAATATACAGCGTTTTAAAGGTCTTGGAGAAATGAATCCTATGCAGCTGCGTGAAACCACAATGAATCCAGATACCAGACGATTAGTGCAGTTGACAATAGAATCAGGCGATAAGACTGATCAAATGCTAGACATGCTGTTATCAAAAAAACGAGCAAATGATAGAAAAGTGTGGCTCGAAGGTACTGGAAATTTAGCGGAGATATAGAAGTTTAAATTTTTTGTAATGAGTAGCTAAAATTAGCTATTTCTGGCGAATATTCCCTAGGGATGAACTTTAAATAGAAGGGTTGACGATAAAGACATGACAGAAACATTATTGATCGGTGAAATTCCAGAACAAATACCCCTTCAAGAATATGCCGAGAAGGCATATTTGGACTATTCAATGTACGTTATTCTTGATCGTGCATTACCGAATATTGGCGACGGGCTTAAACCTGTTCAGAGAAGAATTATTTATGCAATGAGCGAGCTCGGACTCAAGTCGACAGCAAAGTACAAAAAGTCCGCGCGAACTGTGGGTGATGTGATTGGTAAATTTCATCCCCATGGCGATAGTGCTGCCTATGAGGCGATGGTTTTGATGGCGCAACCATTTTCTTATCGTTATCCGTTAGTTGACGGTCAGGGAAATTGGGGTGCACCAGATGACCCAAAATCTTTTGCAGCGATGCGTTATACCGAATCGAAATTGACTAAGTTTTCAGACATTCTTCTTAGTGAGCTAGGTCTTGGAACAGTCGACTGGAAGCCAAATTTCGATGGCACACTAAACGAGCCAATAATTATGCCGGCCAGAGCCCCGCATGTTTTGCTAAATGGCACCACGGGCATTGCTGTAGGAATGGCGACAGATATTCCGCCTCATAATTTAAGAGAGCTGATCAGTGCCTGTGTCCATTTACTTGATGAGCCCAAGGCGACTTTAGAAGATTTATATCAGTATATTAAAGGGCCTGATTATCCGACAGAAGCTGAGATTATTACCCCTTACGAGGATATTCTAAAAATTTATGAAACAGGTCGTGGCAGCTTAAAGATGCGAGCGGTGTGGCATGAAGAGGATGGCGATATCATTGTAACGGCATTACCTCACCAGGCCTCAGGCTCAAAGATTTTAGAGCAGATTGCCTCGCAGATGAATTCAAAAAAATTGCCTATGGTAGCTGATCTCAGAGATGAATCTGACCATGAGCACCCGACTAGACTTGTTGTTGTTCCAAAATCAAATCGAGTAAATCTTGAAGTCTTAGTAAACCATTTATTTGTTACGACTGACTTGGAAAAAAGTTACAGAATAAATATGAACATGATCGGCATTAACGGTCGCCCTGAGGTTAAGCCATTAAAAAAGATCTTATCAGAATGGCTGACATTTCGCTTGGATACCGTTAAGCGACGTATAGCTTATCGATTAGATAAGGTAGGTAAGCGACTCCACCTTTTAGACGGCCTCTTAATAGCCTTTCTTAATATAGATGAAGTGATTCAGATAGTCCGAAGTGAGGATGAACCTAAGCCCGCATTAATTGATAGGTTTAGTTTAAGCGACATCCAAGCTGAATACGTCTTGGATACAAAGCTGAGACAGCTTGCACGATTAGAGGAATTTAAGATCCGTGCAGAACAAGAAGTACTTGCTAAGGAGCAAGGTGAGCTAGAGAAAATTCTTGGTTCCCCTCAACGCCTAAAGACACTAATTAAAAAAGAGTTGCTAGAAGTATCTGAAGAGTATGGTGATAGCAGAAGATCGCCACTTGTGGCTAGAGTTGAGGCAAAAGCCTTTAGCGAGACTGACCTGATAGTTTCTGAGCCTGTAACTATTATTTTATCAGATAAGGGCTGGATTAGATCAGCAAAAGGACATGATCTAGATCCGCTTTCTCTAAGCTACAAGGAAGGCGATTATTTTCTTTGTGAGGCAAAAGGTCGCAGCAATCAAAATGTAATATTGCTGGATTCTGAAGGACGCACTTATTCTATTTCTGCGCACTCTCTTCCGTCAGCCAGGGGGCATGGCGAACCAGTAACTGGAAGGCTAAGCGCTTCTTCTGGTGTAACCTTCAATGGTTTGGTTATGGGGGAAGATAGGCAGCATTTACTGTTGTCAACGGATGCAGGTTATGGTTTTGTGGCTAAACTTGAAGATTTGTATACAAAAAATCGTTCAGGAAAGTCAACAATATCAGTCCCTAAGGGAGGCAAGGTACTTTCGCCAACATTAGTATCTGGTATAGATAAAAACCTAGTTGTTGCTGTAAGTAATGAGGGGCGCATGTTGGTTTTTCCTCTTGCAGATCTACCTCAACTTGCTCGAGGAAAGGGTAATAAATTGATAAATATTCCCTCTTCTAGGCTTCAATCAAGAGAAGAATTTATGGCCGCTGTGGCAGTTGTTGGCGAGCAGCAGCAGCTTCTTATTTATTCTGGAAAGCGGTATTTGAGCCTGAAATTGGCAGACCTAGAACATTATCGCGGCGAAAGAGGTCGGCGAGGCAATAAATTACCTAGAGGCTTCCAGAAAGTAGACAGAGTGGAAGTAAAAATTCTGACATAAGTCGATGTCAGAGCATGTTTGAGTGTATTGGGTCATTTAGCGATAGATTTTTAGTCCAGTCCCAGCTCAATTTTTAGTGATTGTAGCTTAGCTTTGAGCTTTGTCCTGCTTAACGGCGGCTTCGCCTCATCATCCTGTATTTTGACGATAGGCGTGAGCAATTTTCTTCCTTGAGAAATTTCTCGACAGATGCGTCGATAGTTTTCTAAATATGCCGGATAGCTGCTAGATTTCGCCTCATTTTTTAGGCGGTACCACCCTGTGTCGCGCCCTGCATAGTAGACTGCTAAGTGCGACCAATTGAAGTCAGTTTTAGGAGAAATAGCGTTACAAGCCTCCATGTATGCTTTTTCTGGATTTGGTAGATCACCATATTCACACATTTCGCAGCACTGAAGCATTCGATTTAGTGTGGGCAGATAGTCTGAGGTTACTATAATTTTTTTGGCCCCCTGCAATATTTGTTTTTCTGTAAAATAGGAGAGCGTATCTAGCCATAAACGCTTAGCTTGATTGAGCACATCTGTATCAGTATATGCGCTATAAAATTGATTGTGGTAGTTCACCCTAAACAGAGCAAACACCTTATTTATCGTATCTATAAGTTCAGGAGATTGCTTAGCTGCTGGCCCAGCTTCTATCGCTGAGCTCGTCGACGAGGTTGCTACCTCTTGTACTGCTTGGTCGATTAAGTCGTTGTTTTTTGTCATGTTGTATTACCTGCGAAGATGCTGATTGCTGTCTGGACCACTCCCGCTTTACCTGCTGTAAAAATTTTGTATTCCATGAAATATGCGCCTGCCCGCTTTCTCTCCAATAAAGAACAAATTCAGGAGATAGTCGCAGCGCAAAATCTCGGGGAATGTTTGCTAAGACTAAAACTTCATAAAGTTCTTCACTTGGCTGCCAGTCTTGCGGGATTAGTCTGGGGTCTGAATCTAGCTCCATTGTAGCTGTGAATTTTGCCCACTGACGCTTCACGTGCATTACAAAGCGGCTATTCCATGTATTAGAGGTGTCTCCTCGCTCTAACCAATATAAAAGAAATTCCGGTATGGCATCCTCAATAAAGTTGCGGTTAACACCCGCTTGTCGAACGAGAATACCTATGGCGTCTTCAGAGGGGGACCAGTTAGCCTTCATTGGTACCTGTAAGTCTAGTTTTGTGTTCTCTGTTTGATGGTTGCGCCATAAGCGTAGCACATGCTTGATGAATTTTGATCCCCAGCTAAACTGAGGCTCGTTACGCTCAGACCAGTAGATAATAAATTCTGGTAATTGGTCGCTGATAAATTGAGATGGAATATTGTACTGCTCTAGTTGACGGAGAACATCTTTTTCTGGCAGCCATGACTGCGGTAGTATTTTTGCGCCGCGTCTTTGATGGGCGTTGTTTTCAATAGCTTTTTTGGCAGTATTGGGTTTTTCGGGTATTTCTGTCTCATTAAAAGCAAACCGAAGCTCGTTGCTTTCCATCATCGGTGAAGAGGAAATTAACAAAACACCCTTATCTCGAAGGCTGTAGCTAACTCGCTGTAATGCAGCAATATCCCAAAAAGGTGTAATTTTTTGAAGATGCGATATTTTTACAGAAACCCAATAATAGTCATCAATCTGTTCTTTTTCTCTATGATATAGAAGCTCGTTAAGCGCCTGCAATAGAACAGCTTCCTCTAGCCCAATTGTGGCTGCTAGAGAGGTTGAAATAGTAAGCATTCTTTCAGGAATTAGAGACATACTAAACACTCTATCAGAAATGTGGTTGTAAGTTTATTTAAAGAATCAACGATAATGTATTTCTTCTAAATTCACTGCTAAGAGCTTTTTCTCTAGCATAAGTTTTTAACCTCATTTTCTATGCAGTTCTTCTATAGGACCTATTTAGAAGTGAAACGAGTGCTTTGCTGGCGGAGTATTTTCTTAGAATTCTCGTGGTAGACTAGCAATAAATTTCCGGAGAGGATTCGTAAGTGGCAAAGCAGAAAATATCATCGTATGTATGCAATGACTGCGGTGCCGATTTCACAAAGTGGCAGGGTCAATGCAGCGAATGTTCTGCATGGAATACCCTTACAGAGCTAAGGTTGGGAGGCCATAAGACTTCTGTAGCTTCGCGCAATGTTGGCTTTGCAGGTGCAGCGAATGGCTCAGTAAGTACTTTGGCTGACATAGCTGTTGATGAAATGCCCAGGATAACTACTGGAACTAACGAATTTGATTTAGTTTTGGGTGGTGGGTTAGTTTCTGGTTCATGCGTCTTAGTTGGAGGTGAGCCGGGTGCAGGAAAAAGCACTTTATTGCTACAGCATCTTTGTATATTGGCTCAAAAACACAAATCTCTTTATGTTACTGGCGAAGAGTCTCCTCAGCAGGTAGCAATGCGAGCCCAGCGACTTGGCTTACCTTCAGATAAGCTGCAAATTATGGCGGAAACCTCTGTCGAAATGATTTGTGCCGCTGCCACAAAGCATCAGCCTAAAATTTTAGTAGTAGATTCAATTCAAGTGATGCATTTGGATGATGTGGCTTCTGCCCCTGGGAGTGTATCCCAGGTTAGAGAAAGTGCGGCAATGCTTATCCGTTATGCTAAAGAGACTAATACTATACTTTTGCTGGTTGGGCACGTAACAAAAGATGGGTCTCTGGCTGGGCCAAAAGTTCTGGAGCATATGATTGACTGTTCGATGATGCTGGAGGATTCGAATAATAGTAATTTTAGAACACTTCGTTGTAATAAAAATC
>Ga0308007_10000781_pt1 | contig 14126 bp, 10 predicted proteins | sample Neamet71_FD_203152 | JGI IMG/M metagenome (GOLD analysis project Ga0308007, IMG submission 203152) | Marine microbial communities from water near the shore, Antarctic Ocean - #71 | ecosystem: Environmental > Aquatic > Marine > Unclassified | place: Southern Ocean | collected 2014-06-07
AGAAAAAGAGCTTGGGATCACCAAAGACGCCATTGGGAAGACCCTCTCAGTTGAAGCCTACAACCTCGCCTGTAAAAAAGCAGTGATGCGCTACACTGACATTTGGAATAAGCTCACTGAGCAGATGGGCTATTGGGTGGACATGAAGGATCCCTATGTTACTTATACTTCCAAATACATGGAAAGCGTTTGGTGGTTGCTAAAACAGATTCATGAAAAAGGACTGCTTTATAAAGGCTACACCATCCAACCTTATTCTCCAAAAGCGGGAACTGGATTAAGCTCACACGAACTGAATCAACCAGGGACATATCAGGATGTTAGTGACACAACCGTAACAGGTCAGTTTGAAACTTTAAGTGAAACTCTGCCTGAATCGCTTCAGGAGAATTTACCGCTTTACCTCCTTGCTTGGACAACTACTCCATGGACCTTGCCTTCAAATACGGCCTTAACCGTTGGCCCTAAAATTGACTATGTAGTGGTTCATACTTTTAATCAATATACTCACCTTCCAGTCAGAGTTCTGTTGGCCAAAGCTTTGGTTAAAAAACAGTTTTCTGGAAAATACGAAGCCGTTTCAAAATTAGAAGAAGTTGAAAAATATCAGTCGGGAGACAAAAAAATCCCTTTCTATCTTAATCAGGAAATTAAGGGAAGTGAATTAGAAAATATAGAATATAAAAAAATATGGTCTGAGGCGCCTGATCCTTTCGAAAATGCCGAAAATGCATTTCGAGTTATAACAGGAGACTTCGTTACGACAGAGGATGGAACAGGAATTGTGCATACTGCTCCCACCTTTGGAGCAGACGATGCTAAGGTCGCCAAAGAGGCCGTACCTGAAATCCCACCACTTCTGATTCTCGATGAAAATAACAACAAAGTTCCCTTGGTTGACTTACAAGGAAAGTTCAGAACTGAGCTAGGAAGCTTAGCTGGTCAATACGTTAAAAATGATTATTACCCAGAAGGAGAGGCTCCTGAAAAATCTGTAGATGTTCAGATTGCTATTCGTTTAAAAGAAGAAAACGCTGCTTTTAAAGTAGAAAAATATATTCACTCTTACCCCAATTGTTGGAGAACAGACAAACCCATTCTTTACTATCCACTGGATTCTTGGTTTATTAAAGTAACTGACGTCAGAGGCCGAATGGCTTCTTTAAATCAATCCATTAACTGGAAACCAAAATCCACAGGAGAAGGAAGGTTTGGTAATTGGCTTGCAAATGCAAACGACTGGAACCTCTCGCGTTCTAGGTTTTGGGGCGTACCACTTCCTGTTTGGCGAACTGAAGATGGAAAAAACACCAAAGTCATCGGTTCTATTAAGGAATTGATCGAAGAAATCGAAAAGTCGATCAGTGCTGGACACATGCATTCCAACCCATTTGATGATTTTGAAGTGGGAGAAATGAGTGATGAAAATTATCAAAAAGTAGATTTACATAAACATACGGTTGATGAAATTATTCTCGTTTCTGAAGATAATCAGCCCATGCAACGTGAAAAAGATTTAATTGATGTTTGGTTTGATTCCGGTGCCATGCCTTATGCACAATGGCATTATCCCTTTGAAAATAAAGAAAAAATTGATCAGGGAGAATCATTCCCTGCCGATTATATTGCAGAAGGTGTCGACCAAACCAGAGGTTGGTTTTACACCCTTCACGCAATTAGTACTTTGGTCTTTGATTCTATCGCCTACAAAAATGTCGTTTCTAACGGATTGGTTTTAGACAAGAAAGGTCAAAAGATGTCAAAAAGGCTGGGGAATGCTGCTGATCCTTTTGAAACAATCGAAAAATATGGGCCTGATGCCACCCGATGGTACATGATTTCAAATGCTAATCCTTGGGACAATCTCAAATTCGATATCGAAGGAATTGCAGAGGTTCAACGTAAATTTTTTGGAACACTATACAATACCTATTCCTTCTTTAGTCTTTATGCCAATATTGATCAGTTTAAGTATAAAGAAGCTCAAATTCCATTTGAAAATCGACAAGAACTTGATCGGTGGATTTTATCTGAATTAAACACATTGATCGATAAAGTTGATAAATTCTATGAAGATTACGAACCCACAAGAGCAACGCGTGCCATTTCGGATTTTGTACAAGAAAAATTAAGCAATTGGTATGTAAGACTCTCCCGACGTAGATTTTGGAAAGGCGAATACCACCAAGATAAAATAGCGGCTTATCAAACTCTCTATGAGTGTCTGCTTACTGTTGCGAAATTAGCTGCTCCTGTAGCGCCATTTTATACTGATAAGATTTATCAGGATTTAATCCAAAATACGCAAACTGAAGAGTTTGATTCCATTCACCTTTCAGATTTCCCAGTGGCCAACAAAGCGGCGATTGATCCAATATTAGAAAACCGAACCAACAAGGCCAGAAACATCACTTCTTTGGCGTTGTCATTAAGAAAAAAGGAGCAAATCAAAGTGCGTCAACCGCTTGAAACTTTAATGGTGGCAGTAAATAGTCCTGAAGAAAAAACAGAAATCGAATCAATTCAGGAACAACTTGCTGCAGAAATCAACGTAAAGGGTGTGAAATTACTAGATGACAATAGTGATCTTCTGGTAAAAGAAATAAAGCCAAACTTTAAGACATTAGGCCCTCGTTTTGGAAAAGAAATGGGAAGCATCGCAGGAAAAATAAAAAGCTTAACCAGTGAAGAAATTAAAACATTAGAGCAAGAAGGTAGCTTGTCTTTATTTGTTAATGAAAAAAATATTATCTTGGACATTAGTGACGTTGAAATTTCATCGAAAGATATTGAAGGTTGGCTGGTCGCTCACGGCAACGGATTAACAGTTGCGCTGGATATCTCTTTAACCCAAACCCTCGTTGATGAAGGAATTGCAAGAGAACTCGTGAACCGAATACAAAACATTCGTAAAGACTCTGGTTTCGCCGTTACTGATAAAATAAACATTTCATTTTCAGCTGATAAACGCTTGAAGGAGAAAATAATTAATCATCGGGATTACATCCTTTCCGAAACACTAGGAGAAAACATCAACTTTCAAGAAAGTTTAGATTCTGAAAATGAAGTGGTTTTCGAAAACATGAAAACTTTAATAACCATTAAAAAGATTTAAAATGGCATCAGATATGAAAGTTCGTTATTCTGACAAAGAATTAAGCGAATTCAAAAAGCTAATAGAAAATAAAATTATAAAAGCCAAAGTGGATCACGAATTACTTAAAAGCGCATATATGAACGATGGAAACAATGGCACAGAGGACACTTCGCCGACCTTTAAAGCTTTCGAAGAAAGCTCAGAAACCATGTCAAAAGAAGCCAATACGCAACTCGCAATTAGACAGGAAAAATTTATTCGTGATTTAAACAATGCTTTAATCCGTATTGAAAATAAAACTTATGGTATTTGTCGTGTTACTGGTAAATTGATTAACATGCAACGGCTGTTGTTGGTTCCACACGCAACCTTAAGTATTGAGGCGAAGAACATGCAAAAATAACTTTGCAAAGGACACTAAGTATATTCGTTTTTTTGATAAGTTTTGCACTTGGAGCCCAAAAAACTGTACAAAAAACTTGGCTTGATCCTAACATAACCGACCTGGTTGTAACTCTCCCTTGGGCCTCAAATGTGGTATTTACCGGGGCGGATCACTTTTCAGGGATTCAAATGAAATACCGGTCGGATGGAGAATACCAAAACCGTACCGTTTTAACTTCTAAAGTAGTTGGTAGAACCGTTTATATTGGTGAAAGCACTACCCCAAACACTCCCGACTTAAACGATAAGCTGAGTGCTCATAAGTTTATTTCCACTAGCATAGAACTGATGTTTTCATCAAACATTTCTTTTAATTTAATAAGCAATGATGCAAAAGTCAACGGAAAAGGCACAATGAAAAACATAAACTTAAAGCTTAAAAGTGGTTATTGCGAGCTTTCTAATTGGGACGCTCCAGGGAGTGTCACTACTCAGAATGCAACAGTAAATATAATTTCTGAAAAGACAGTCGTTAGTGGAGAAAGTAAAAACGGAATAGTTGTTTTACCCATGTCAGACAATGACTTGCTCCCGTTTCTGAGGATCAATAGTCTTAATGGAGATATCACACATCAAAAGAAATTATAATTTTCTATTTTTGTTATCAAAAATGTAACCATTGAAACTACAACTTAAAAATATAAATTTATTTACATCTGCGATTATAATAATCTCATTATTGTTTATTGATCAAGGTTCAAAAATATTTATAAAGCTAAACTACCCTTTAACCCACTATGGTTCTGATGCCATTATAGATTGGGGATTTTTTAAACTCCTATTTGTCGAAAATAAAGGAATGGCAATGGGTGCAAAGCTGAACGATATAATTCCTTTCCTTACGGAAAGAACTGCAAAACTTTTCTTAACCATTTTTAGGCTCATTGCCATTTTTGGGATAGGTTATTGGCTTCTAGAAACATTAAAAAAAGATATTTCTAATCTTTTTAAGTGGGCTTTGTGTTTAATTTTTGCTGGTGCTATTGGAAATATTATTGATTCTCTTTTTTATGGTGTTTTATTTTCTCATAGCTACGGTCAAGTGGCTGGTTTTCTTTCTGAAGGCGGAGGATATGCCCCTTTCTTAGAGGGTCATGTTGTTGACATGCTTCAATTCCCCTTGGTAAGCTGGAATTGGCCAGAATGGATTCCTTTAGTTGGAGGAGAACATTACACTTTTTTCAAGTATGTTTTCAATGTCGCAGACACTGCCATCAGCTCAGGAGTAGGAATTTTGATTGTTTTCAACAAAAAAATTTTTGTAGAGAAAGTTAAAACGAAAACACCTGATTTGGAGTAACAACAAAGTCCATTGCAATATCGTTTTCATCAATATCTTCAATTTTATCAATCGGCTCAAAAAAGGAAATCCCCACTTTGATGGTTTCTTTTTGACAGTCCGCCAGAAAGCGATCATAATAGCCTTTCCCATAGCCCACACGATGACCTTGCTTATCAAAAACGAGAAGTGGAAGAAAAACTACATCAATTTCTAAGGGATTTATCTTAATCCCTGATATAGGCTCCGGAATCCCATAATCATTCTCTTTAAGTAAGGTCTGATCACTTAAGAGATAATGTTCAAGCTTTGATTCATTGAGTGTTTTAGACACCACAATTTGCTTGTCTTTCCCCTGAAGGACAGAGAGCAAAAAAGAGGTGTTAACTTCATTTTTCTTTTTGGAAGACAAAAATAAGTGATAAAGCGCCTTTGTCCAAAGGTCAACCGCCAAGCAATGATTAGCAATCGCAATGCTATTCTCCAAGACCTCCTCTGTTGAGAGTTTCTCACGCAGATCTCTATATTTTTTTCTTAATTCGTGTTTGTGAAATGTCAACTTGATTGTCTTTAGACCTTAAAATTAAATTTTCTTTTAAGCATACTTTAAATATTTATGTTTTTTTTTGACCCTAAAGAAAATAGTATCTTCGTTATATGGAAAATTCGCCCATTGCTATTCAGCTAAAAACACTCCCTCCCAATCCAGGAGTTTACCAATTTTATGATGAAAATGATACGGTGATTTATGTTGGTAAAGCTAAAAATCTTAAAAAGCGAGTCAGTTCCTATTTTAACAAAATTCACGACAATAATCGTACTCGACTGCTTGTTAAAAAAATTGTTCGGCACGAGCACATTATTGTTCCCACAGAAGTTGATGCGCTTTTACTGGAAAATAACCTCATAAAAAAATACCAGCCCAAGTACAATGTTTTACTTAAAGATGACAAAACGTATCCGTGGATTTGTATTAAAAAAGAACGGTTCCCAAGAGTGTTCAGTACCCGAAAAGTAATTAATGATGGATCAAATTATTTTGGCCCTTTCACTAATAAAAAAACTATTTATACCCTTTTGGATCTTATTAGAGGATTGTACCCCTTGAGAACTTGTAATTACGACCTTTCTGAAGAAAAAATTAGTAATCAGAAATATAAGATATGTCTAGAATATCACCTTGGAAATTGTCTGGGTCCCTGTGAACAAAAAATAGACGAGGAATTATACAATCAGAATATCGTTGCCATAAAAAATATTGTTAAAGGAAATTTCAAAAGCTCTCTAGATCAATTTCAATTGCAAATGGAAAACTATGCAAAGGAGATGGAATTTGAAAAAGCTCAAGAAATAAAAGAAAAACTTGCTTCCTTAGAAAACTACCAGTCAAAATCAACCATCGTAAATCCCAAAATCAGTAATGTTGATGTTTTTACTATCGTTTCGGATGAAAGTTATGGTTATGTCAACTTTCTTCAAATATCCTATGGATCCATCACCCGATCCCATACGTTAGAGGTAAAAAAGAAATTAGACGAAAGTGACTTCGATCTATTAAGCCTGGCGATAATCGATATCAGGCAGCGATTTAATTCGCAGTCAGAAGAAGTCTATTTGCCTTTTCAAATCAATTTGGGGGAGAAAATAAAAGTAAGTATTCCGATGCTAGGGGACAAAAAGAAATTGGTAGAACTCTCGCTTCGGAATGCAAAATTCTATCGAATGGATCGCTTCAAGCAAATGAAAATTGTAGACCCTGATAGACACACAAAAAGATTAATGAGCCAAATTAAAGTCGATTTACGACTTTCCGGCGAGCCCTATCACATTGAATGTTTTGACAACTCCAACATTCAAGGGACTAATCCTGTTGCTGCATGTGTTGTTTTTAAAAATGGTAAAGCTAGTAAAAAAGATTACCGTCACTTTAAGATAAAGACGGTGGTCGGAGCAGATGACTTTGCTTCTATGGAGGAGGTCGTTTTTAGGCGGTATAAGCGGCTTAAGAATGAGGGGGGGTCACTTCCGCAGCTAATTGTAATTGATGGGGGCAAGGGGCAGCTTTCGTCGGCTATGAAAAGTTTGGATTTACTGGGACTGAGGGGTAAAATTGCCATTATCGGAATCGCCAAAAGATTAGAAGAAATTTATTTTCCTGAGGATCCAATTCCATTGTATTTAGACAAAAAGTCTGAAACCTTAAAAATCATTCAACAACTGAGGAACGAAGCGCATCGTTTTGGAATCACTTTGCACAGAAACCTCAGAAGTAAGGGGTCATTAAATTCTCAATTGGATGAAATCAAAGGCATCGGACCAAAAACCAAAGAGTTGCTTTTAAGAGAATTTAAGTCTTTGAAAAGAGTCAAAGCCGCTTCACAAAAAGAGCTAATTGATGCATTAGGAAAAGCAAAAGGAGCACAATTATTTCTTAAATTAGAAGAGATGTCAAAGTAAAATTGACTTTATTTTAAATATTAAATAGAAGCTTCATTTAAATCATTTAATTATTTTTACAAAATAATGGAGTTTAAAAAAATTATAGCTTTTGTTTTTCTGTTTTTATGTTTCTCCTTTATTCTAAAAGGACAAGAAGTTGATGTGTCGAATCATGTTGAAAAAATTGTACCCTTTAAAGCTGGCGAATGGTTTGGATTTAGGATACATTACGGTATTTTTAATGCCAGCTATGCCACATTAAGTCTTACTCAAGACACTATAAATGGAATTCCAGTTATTCACGCTAAAGGATATGGGAAAACAACTGGTCTTGCGAGATGGTTATTTAAGGTTGAAGACCATTATGAGAGTTTTTTTGACGAGAAAAAAATCATTCCCTATCATTTTGTTCGTGACATTTATGAAGGAGGCTACACCAAAGATTTAGAAATTGATTTTGATCACATACAACAACTGGCTCATGTAAACAATAAAAAAAACCAAAAGAGAGAAGCTTTCAGGATTGAAAAAAACACTCAGGACATACTTTCTGCTTTTTATTACTTAAGAACATTCTATCCTGAAAGGAACATGATGGTTGGAGATGATTTTGAAATTAACATGTTTTTTGATAATGAAAATTATCATTTCAAGTTAAAGTTTTTAGGAAAAGAAAGGCTTTCCACAAAATTCGGAAAAATAAAATGTGTGAAGTTTAGACCTGTTGTGCAATCAGGTCGGGTGTTTAAGGAGCAAGAAAGCGTAACACTTTGGGTGTCTGATGACAAAAACAGAATCCCGCTCAAAGTAAAAGCAGATTTGGCAATTGGCTCATTAGAAATTGATCTTGAAAATTTTAAAAATGTAAAGTTTCCTTTTAATGTACTGATTAATTAATTTTACGATGGACCGTTTATTAACAACTGAATAACTTTATGAGGTGTAAATTGTTATTACGTGTTAAATTCAAGAAATTTATCGAAGTATAAAAAATAATGTTCGTTTTGATTTTTAAATATTTTTCTTTCTCGGCATTCCTTAGTTTAATCTTTTTGATCTATGGCTGTGTAGATCGCGATCAAAAAAAAGTATCCGAAATCGTCACAGTTGAAGAAATCCCTGCAAATAATAAATATGGTTTTAATTTAAACAACTATCACGTTGTAAATAAAAAAGTCAAAAGAGGAGACACCTTTGGATCTATTCTAGAAGAAAATGGAATTGACTATCCCGAGGTATATAATATTCTACAGAAAATAAAGAACAAGGTAAATGTAAGAAGGATCAATGTTGGGAAACCCTACACGCTGCTTTTCAGTAAAGACAGCGTTCCATCTCCAAAAGTTTTTATTTATACTCCAGGCATTCAAACCTATAATGTAATCCAGCTAAGGGACAGTATTTATGGTAAAAAAGTGGACAAACCCGTTCGCACCGTCCAGCTTAAAGGTACAGGGGAAATTGAAAGTTCACTCTATGAAACCATGTCCAATAGCGGTTTGAACGAGCAACTTACCTACTATATCTCCGATGTTTACGCTTGGAATATAGATTTTTATCGTTTACAAAAAGGGGATCGGTTTAAAATAATTTACGAAGAACAATTTGTTGATGACACGGTTTCCATTGGAATCAAGCGAATTAATGCTGCTATATTTGAGCATTCTGGAAGAGACTATTATGCTTTCGAATTCCAGCCAGATCCTGAAAAAGGAATCGTAGAATATTTTGATGATAGTGCTAAAAACTTACGCCGAGCATTCCTTAAAGCTCCTGTTAAATTCGGTCCTGTTACCTCACGCTACAATCTAAAAAGACGGATTGCTTATTATGGAAACCGAATAAGACCTCACAAAGGAACCGATTTTGGAGCGAATATTGGAACATCCATTTTGGCAACCGCCAATGGGGTTGTGGTTAAGGCAAGTTATACCAAAAGCAACGGAAATTATGTTACGATAAAACACAACAATACTTACAGCACTCAATATTTGCACATGAAGCGAAGAAAAGCGAAAAGGGGACAAACAGTAAAACAAGGAGACGTAATCGGGTGGGTTGGAATGACTGGAAACACTTCAGGCCCCCATGTTTGTTATCGTTTTTGGAAAAACGGAAGGCAAGTTGATCCTTTCAAGCAAAAATTACCCGAAGCGAAACCCATCTCTAATTTACTAAAGAAAACTTACTTGATTGGTATTCAAGAAATAAAAATCGAACTGGACTGTATCTCTTTTGTAAAAGAAAACTCCTATAACAATAACACACTAGCTCTTTCAACAAGTGAACTTAAATAAAAACAACCCTTCGAATCTCGATTCGTGGAAAAAATTGAACTCAAATTTCAAAAAACTTTCTTCAAAAACCTTAACGGAATATTTCGCTGAAGATCCTGATCGCGTTGATAAGCTCTCTATTAACTGGAAATCATTTTATGTAGATTATTCAAAAAATCGTTTGGATAAATCAACCATTGATCTTTTGGTTTCACTTGCTGAAGAAGCCGGTTTAAAAGAAGGAGTTGAAGCTTATTTTTCAGGCGAAGAAATCAATGAGACTGAAGGTCGAGCAGTGCTTCATACGGCACTCAGAACTCAAGATTCAACTCCAATTTTAGTTAATGGAGAAAACATTCTCCCTGAGATTGATCAAGCGAAAAAGAAAATGTATGATTTTGCTGATAAAGTGACTTCTGGAGTATGGAAAGGACATACTGGTAAGTCAATTCAAAATGTCGTTAACATCGGAATTGGAGGTTCTGATCTAGGACCGGCTATGGTGACCGAAGCTTTAGAGTTTTACCAAAATCATCTCAATGTCTATTTCGTTTCAAACGTAGAAGGGGATCATGTTAATGAAGTTATTAAAAAAATTGATCCGCAAACAACACTATTCGTAATTGTTTCTAAAACTTTTAATACGCAAGAAACATTAAGCAACGCACAAACTCTGAGAAAGTGGTTTTTAAATCACGCACCGCAAGCGGCTATTGAGAACCATTTTGTTGCAATCTCAACCAATCAAAAAAAGGTTACTGAATTTGGGATTTCTCCAGAAAACATCTTCTCGATGAATGACTGGGTTGGCGGTCGATTTTCATTGTGGAGCACCGTGGGTATAAGTATTTGTTTGGCCGTGGGTCCAACACATTTTGAAAACCTACTCAAAGGTGCTGGCGCAATGGATCAGCACTTTAGAAAAGCTTCTTTTGATCAAAACATACCCGTTTTATTAGCGATGATTACTGTCTGGTATAACAATTTTTGGAATGCAGAATCTGAAGTGATTGTCCCTTATTCGCAGTACTTAAGAAATCTTCCAGCCTATTTACAGCAGGGAATTATGGAGAGTAATGGAAAAGGAGTTGATCGCAATGGCGACCCTGTCGATTATCAAACAGGTGCCATTATTTGGGGTGCTTCTGGCACCAATGCACAACATGCGTTTTTTCAGCTAATGCATCAAGGAACCAAGCTCATTCCCGCTGATTTTATTGGTTTTGCCAAACCGCTTTATCCAAACAATGATCACCAAGACAAATTGATGTCCAACTTTTTTGCCCAAACGCAAGCCCTTATGCTTGGGAAAAATGAGGCAACGGTTAGAACAGAATTAGAAAGTCAAGGGAAATCAAATACTGAAATTGAAGCTTTGCTTCCTTTTAAACTTTTCGAAGGAAATCGCCCTTCCACCACACTATTGATTGAAGAGTTAACTCCTTATAATCTTGGAGCCCTTATTGCGATGTATGAGCATAAGATTTTTGTGCAAGGGGTTATTTGGAATATTTTTAGCTACGACCAATGGGGAGTGGAATTAGGAAAACAGCTTGCTAATAATATTCTCAATGACTTTGAATCTGGAAAATTGGATCATCATGATACCTCAACAAAAAAACTTATAGAACGTTACCAAAAACCTAAAAAAAAAGAAGGTTAAACTTTTAAGTCTTTTACTTTTAGTTGTAAAGAAACCAAGCCTCTAAAATCATTTTCATCAACGGTGTAGATTAAGTCAAAAGGTTTTTGACTTTTAATTTTACTGATGTGGTTTGCCATCCCAAAACCAATACCAAAAATATTTTTTTCGGAAGCATCTTTAATGTCTAATCTTAAATGACTTTGATCATTCCCGACCACACTTGTTTTGCCCTTGTCTTTGCAGTTTTTAGTTAAAAAAATAGGCTGCATGTTTCTTGGGCCAAAAGGCCCCATTTGAGAAATGATTTTAAAAAATTTCGGCGTGATTTTATCTAAAGAAATTTCCAGATCATATTGAATCGAAGGAATTCTTTGTTCTGGGGTTATGATCCTTTCAACTTCAGATTCGAATGCTTTTTTAAAGCCATTGAGCGCCTCTGGCTTTATGGTTAGACCTGCTGCATACATATGTCCTCCAAATTGAATGACGTGCTCCTTACAGGCTTCCAGAACCTGATAAACATCGATTCCTTTAACGGACCGTACCGAACCTGCCAAACAATCCCCCGAAGCAGAAAAAACAACGGTCGGTCGATAGTAAACCTCTATTAACCTTGAAGCGACAATTCCTATTACTCCTTTGTGCCAATCGGGTTGAAAAACTACAGAAGAAAAACAAGCCTCTTCTTCGTTTTGCTTGATTTGATCTAGTGCCTGTTGCGTGATTTTTCTGTCTAATTCACGCCTTTCAGAATTAAAAAGCTCAATCGCTCTTCCTCTTGCCAGTGCTTGATCTTCCTCTTCGGTCAAAAGGAGTTCTACTGCAAAACTTCCATGTTTGATTCTTCCAGCGCCATTGATTCTTGGTGCGATAACAAATACCAAATCTGAAACGGTTAGTTTCTTTTTTAAGGTATTAATAAAACTCAGGATTCCAATTCTAGGATTTTCATTAATTTGTATTAATCCATAGAAAGTTAAAATTCTATTTTCTCCCGTGATCGGAACAATGTCAGCTGCAATTGCCATGCACACCAAGTCAATGTAGGGCAAAAGGGTCTCCACGGGGTTGCCTTTGTCCTTTTCGAGGGCTTGGAGTAATTTAAAGCCAATGCCACAGCCACATAATTCTTTATATGGATACGTACAAGCAGGTTGTTTCGGATCTAAAACAGCAATAGCTTCTGGAAGTTGATCACCTGGCAAGTGGTGATCACAAATAATAAAATCAATCGTTAAAGACTTCGCATAAGCAACTTGATCAACTGCCTTAATTCCACAATCTAGCGCAATAATTAGGCTAACGTTTTGTTCTTTGGCTTTATCAATTCCTTTGATTGAAATCCCATAGCCCTCATCATACCGGTCGGGAATATAGTAGATCGCATCGGGAAGTTGTTTGTACAAATACGAATAAACCAGCGACACCGAAGTGGTTCCATCCACATCATAATCTCCATAAACCATGATCTTTTCGTGTTTTTCAATTGCTGTTTTAATTCGATTAACACCAGCTGTCATTCCCAACATCAAAAAAGGATCGTGAAGATCTTTAAGTTCAGGACGGAAAAAAATTTTCGCACTTTCAAAATCATCAATCCCGCGTTGGACCAGTAAGGAAGCAATCTCAAAAGAGACGCCAATCGCTAGTTGAAGATCTTTTATTTTGTCAGCCTCGGGAAGTGGTTTAGAATGCCAATGCATGTTTTATTTTGGTTGGTTTCCTGAAATGCAAACTACAAATTCCCCTTTGGGGGCTTTTTCATTAAAATGAGCAACCGCATCGTTCAGTGTTCCTCTATAAGTTTCCTCATAAATTTTGGTCATTTCCCGAGAAATAGCAACTTGTCGCTCCCCTTGAAAATAAGTGATCAATTGTGTGAGGGTTTTAATCAATTTGTGTGGAGATTCATAAAAAACGATTGTTCTCGACTCTTGTGAAAGCTGTTCCAATCGTGTTTTTCTACCTTTTTTTGGAGGTAAAAATCCCTCAAAAATAAATCTTTCCGTTGGGAATCCACTTTGAACTAATGCAGGAATCAAGGCTGTCGGTCCGGGCAAACAGATCACTTCGATATTATTTGCAATGGCCTCGCGTACCAATAAAAATCCGGGGTCTGAAATCCCTGGAGTCCCAGCATCTGATATCATTGCGATGATCTTGCCGTAATTTAACTGTGATATGATCCCTTCCAATTTTTTATGCTCATTGTGCATGTGAAAACTCTGAAGCGGTCTAGAAATATTATAGTGATTTAAGAGCTTTGTACTTGTTCGCGTATCTTCAGCCAAAATTAAATCTACCTCTCCCAATACCTTTACTGCGCGATAAGTGAAGTCTGCAAGATTACCAAGCGGTGTTGGTACTAAATAGAGTTTACCCATTAACTGGTCTTAAATATTTAAGTATTATGTAAAATTGTTTTCAATAATTTTCAAAAAATGCTCTTCATATATTTCTTTTCCCTCCCAATTATTATAATCTGGTTTAACAATTTGTACAACAAAATTTTGTGCTTCTTCCCAATTTGAAAAAGTAACAATTTGTGAGACAACCCTTTGATATTCCTGAATATTCGTTTCAAAAAGATGTTTGATAAATGCAAGGCGATCATTCAAATCAATCTGAAGTCCTTTTGAAAAATGATCATTTAAGTTTTTTATTGGAGGGTGTTTCTGAAGTTCCTGCGTTTCGGTTTGTTTTAAATCTACTTTAGGAAATTCAGTAACAATTTCTTTTATGGTCTCCATTAAAGGAAGAGTTTCTTCTCTGTTTTGATCGAGAACTTGTTCAGGCTCTTTCTTCACTTCAACGAAATCAATTGCCTGATTGTAGTTGGATTCCATCTCCTTCCAAGTATCTTTTTCAGCTGCTTCGGTGTTTTTGAGTACCGCCAGTTTTTCAAATAAACATAAAGCTTGATGGTATGTTTTTTCAAAATCAACC
>Ga0308007_10000786_pt1 | contig 14079 bp, 11 predicted proteins | sample Neamet71_FD_203152 | JGI IMG/M metagenome (GOLD analysis project Ga0308007, IMG submission 203152) | Marine microbial communities from water near the shore, Antarctic Ocean - #71 | ecosystem: Environmental > Aquatic > Marine > Unclassified | place: Southern Ocean | collected 2014-06-07
CTTTACTTAATACAGAACCTAGATAGACAGAAACAAAGAAAAAGATGAAATAGACAATAAAATTCGTACCTATTTCTTGTTGTAATACAGCGGCCAATAATAAAGGGGTAACCAAAGAAATAATTAAACTGGAAATAAAGGCGCGTAAGGAAAAAATTGATGCCATAGCAGAAGAACTACCATTATTGTTACGTTCACTCATACAAATGTTCTCTTTAAAAAATTAAAATGACAATAAAATGAAAAAATATAATAAGGCGAAAAAGTCTTATATTTCGCTTTGTACTTAAATAACTACCCTGCAAATACGAGTAAGGTAGCTTTTCTACAGATATCCCTTCTATAATCACCGCACTGCAAAACTAATATGGTGTTATAGAGTTCTATCCGTATTCGTTAAATGCACTACTTTAACCTTATAAGATTAACATATAGACAGTAGTAATGAATACTAGAGAAATCAACGAGCGCATTAATGATTTAGAATTCAAGGTTGCTTATCAAGAAGATACAATCGAAAGCTTAAATTCGGTTGTCTCTATGCAGCAACAAGACATTTTGCTATTGCAGGAAAAATTACAGCACTTAGCAAAACTGGTCGAGGCTTACCGACCACAACAAGCCATGGCAGATAATGAGCCGCCACCGCATTATTAGTAAGGTATGTGATGAGGCATAAACAAATAGTAGAACCTAAACAATAGCGGCTAACCATTATTTATTTTGTCTAATGACTGTAATACATACACATCAAATCGACCAGACTTACCATTGATTTGGTAAGTCGGTTTCTTATTGTTTAAGTAAGGAGCATCTTTAGGTCGCTTGACCACCACGCGATATTTGGCAACGTCTAAAGCAGTATCTAATAAGTCATCTGCATCTGCATCATGTCCGATTAGCTCTCTAAAAAAAGTCATTTCTTTTTTAGCGGCGGCTGATTTTTCAGTATGAGGAAACATAGGGTCTAAATACACCACATCGGCTTTAACATCACTTTCTTGTTGATAAGAGCCTAGCGTTCCATCGACCAACTGCATATTGACCATAATATCAGCGATTTCTTTATGCTCTCGTGCTTGCTCTAAGCCAGATGCCAATAAAGCACGTACAAAAGGAACCCGTTCAAATAAGGTTACCTGACAACCTAAAGTAGCTAATACAAAGGCATCACGCCCTAACCCTGCTGTTGCATCAAAAACACTCAGCCTACCTTGTTTATTTAAACCTATGGCTTTAGCAATATCCTGACCTTTTCCTCCGCCATATTTACGTCTATGGGCCACTGCACCGCTAGTGAAATCAACATAAACTGGGGCAGGTGCTTTTTTACCTGTTTTAGCAATACCAACACCCTCTCCACTAATCAACAATAAATAATCGTATCCATCTGTATATTTCAAATCTTGTGTAAGAGCATGGTATGGCAGCCGTAATTTTGAGGCCATATTCTTTGCGGCTAAAATGTAGTCAATGTCTCTAGCACTAACGGCTAATGTATTTTTACTTTTTAACGGATGTATCTTAGGGAAGCTCTTAGATGGAATCTGAGTGGAGTCGGTTATTGATTCAGAATCTCTATTCATAGAAAGTGATTGATAATTAGAGGGTTAAATGAATGAATAAACACAAATTAAATAAAACCTGTTTAGATAAGTCACTAGGCAAAAACGTCTATACCAATTAAATAATTTCTAGGATTATCCGCAGCCAGAGACTGTGTTGTTTGGTAACTCGAAATAGCGTCTTGTGTCATACGATCAAGACCTTCGATTCTACTAAAGCGGCTACTACTCTGTGATTCTGCCGCTTGTTCAAAACTAGACAATGGACTAGCTGGAAGAGAAAACTGTACTGTTGAATCGGCCCCTTGGCTTACAGGAACAATTGCTTTGGACAAAGGTAACTGCCCAAATCCAGATTGTACTGGGAAATTAGAATTAATTTGCATAGTTTCTCAATTCAAATGCCTGATATTACCAACACAGCGTTAGCTATACGATTTTAACTATAAATACACTAACGCCAAAAGAAAAAATCCTAGTAGTAAACGATATACTAAGAAGACAGTAAAACCAATATTGTTAATCCATTTCAAGAAAAAGTATATGCAAATGTAGGCACTTATCATAGATAAAATAACACCTGTGATAATAGCCACCCAGTCAACAACAGTTGGTGACATAATAAGTTGTAATAGTTTATAACCACCCGCTATTGATATGAGTGGAATGGACAACAAAAACGAGAATCGTACCGCTGCATCACGACTAAACCCTAACGCACGTGCACTTGTCATGGTTATACCGGAGCGAGAAGTACCAGGAATTAAAGCCAATACTTGAGAAACACCAATAGCAAAACTTGTACGCCATGTTAATTGATGAATTTCTTTATTATCATGGAAAAACTTATCCGCTAGCCATAATAAAATACCAAAACCTATTGTGGTGTAAGCAATAACTTCTATTGAACGTAAATGCGTTTCAATCAGACCGCCACAAAGAAAGCCCACTAAACCAACAGGTATTGTCCCGATAATGATATACCAACCTAACTTACCTTGTGCAGCAGTAACGTCACCTAATCGTTTACCAAAAAGAGATAAACACCACGCCTTACTAATACTTAAGATGTCTTTATAGAAGTACGTCACAACAGCAATCAAAGTTCCTACATGTACAGCTACATCAAATGCAAGACCTTGATCTTGCCAATTTAGTAGCTGTGAAGGCAAGATAAGATGGGCCGAGCTCGATACTGGCAAAAATTCAGTAAGACCTTGAATTAAAGAAAGAAAAATTATTTGATACCATAACATTGTATTAACGTTTCCCTATTTTAAGCGGTTGTTTTTCCCAGCTAATTTCATCACGTAAATAAACAGGAATAGCTTCATGAGCTGAAACAACGTCACCTTTATGCAACGCAACCTCAGCAAGCTTGGCAATACAAGCAGACCTTGGTTCTCTATCTATAAAAATATGTTCAGGTTTAGTTGGTAATTTAGCGCAGAGTAACTCTTGATAACACCAGCCAGAGCCAATAGCTTGATAAGAAACATCAATGTTTTCTACCCTATCTGGTTTAATCACTCTCTCTGGGTATGTCGACGTAACGACCAATTGATTACTTTTCTGCTCAATTTGGTAACCACCAAGATAAACCTCTCCCATACGGGCATCTAGGGCGGCTAGCCATTGAGTACAAGCGGTTTGTTTAAAACCATCTAACGCTAATGCGGCGAGTGTTGACACAGGTATAACGGGTAAGTCCGCACCATAAGCCAGACCTTGAGCCACACCGGCCGCAATACGTAGCCCTGTAAAAGATCCCGGTCCTCGACCAAACGCCACGGCATCAAGTTGTGATAGCTTAACCCCAGCTTGATTCATAATGTGTTCTACCATAGGCAAAATCAAAACATTATGCTTACGAGGTGCCAGACGAAAATCTTCTAATAAAACGCCATCAATAATCAGTGCAACTGAGCAAGCGTGTGTTGATGTATCAATGGCTAAAATAGAGCTCATAACGTACTTATGCTTTTAGAGTTGTCAATAATTTTTGTTTAATTGCGTTTAAATCACCTACACCATTTATTTTCACGTATTTAGGTGCGTTCGGTGCATTTTGAACCTCTAAACCATTGTAATAATCAACCAATGGTGCTGTTTGATCATGATATACTTTCAAACGGTTTCTAACCGTTTCTTCAACATCATCACCTCGCTGGACTAACGCTTCACCCGTTTCGTCATCTTTACCAGCTTCTTTTGGTGGATTATAAATTTCGTGATAAATACGACCAGAAGCAGGATGGACACGGCGGCCACTTAGGCGTTTTACAATTTCTTCATCATCCACATTAATTTCAACGACACAATCTATAATGATGCCCGCTTCTTTTAGCGCATCTGCTTGTGGAAGAGTGCGAGGAAAACCGTCAAACAAAGCTCCTTTATTGCAATCAGGTGCCTGTAAACGTTCTTTTACTAAACCAATAATAATGTCATCAGATACCAACTGACCCGCATCAATTACCTTTTTGGCTTGCAACCCTAAGTCAGTCCCTTCTTTTATAGCTGCTCGTAGCATGTCACCCGTAGAAATTTGTGGTATCCCAAACTCTTCTTTAATAAATTGCGCTTGAGTACCTTTACCTGCGCCTGGGGCGCCTAACAAAATAACTCTCATAAAAACTCCTCAAAAAATAAAAAAACTATAAATATGTTCATTTCTGCGGTCTTACAGTGGGAGGTTAATAACCTCAAGATGACCTTGCCGCTTATAAAATAATGCTGTTTCTAATACACAGAAAACAAATGGCCGCCAAGGATACCCAAGCAACCATTCAATATGCAAATTAACTAGCGAATAAATCAGTCGCTTCAAAAGCAATAAAGATAAAAACGACTCATTCTAAAGAAAGGATAAACAAATATCTTATTAATATATTCTTTAAAAACAATAAATTAGTTTATCATAGACAACTTTCAACCCGTATTCTGCATGCCGCTAGCAATGCCAGCCATGGTTATCATAAGAGCTTTGTCGACCTTACTGTTATCAGACGATAGTCTACTACGGTATAACAGTTCAGCTTGTAAGTAATGCAATGGATCAATATAGGGGTTACGCACATCAATAGATTGTCTAATCGTTTTATTATCCTCGATAAGACGATCTTGCTGTTTCAATGTCATAACAAGCTTACTAACCACTTGCAGTTTATTGCGTAACAAACGACCTAAAGGTACTAATTCATCTGGCACTAAACGTTTTTCATAGTATTCTGCAATCTCAGGTTCAGCTTTTGCCAGTACCATGTCTAACATGTCTAAGTAAGCAGAAAAGAAAGGCCATTCATCACGCATTTGTCTCAATTTATCAAGATGACCTGATTCCACAGCTTGCTCTAAAGCACTTTCAGCACCTAACCAAGCAGGTAACATTAAGCGGATTTGCATCCACGCAAAAATCCATGGGATAGCCCTAAGACTTTCCACACCACCGCCACTTCGACGTCGAGCAGGACGTGAACCTAAAGGCAATTTAGCCAACTCTTGTTCTGGAGTAATTGCACGAAAATAATCGACAAAATCATCATGGCAACGAACAATGGCACGATATTGATTCATACCAATCTCAGCCATTTCATCCATCACTGCACGCCACTCTTCTTTTGGTGCCGCCGCTGGCATTAAGGTTGCTTCTAATACAGCAGAACAATATAACTCTAACGAACGTACTGCTATATCTGGAATACCAAACTTAAAACGAATCATTTCTCCTTGCTCAGTAACTCGAATAGAGCCATTCACAGACCCGGGCGGCTGAGACAAAATAGCCACATGAGCAGGACCACCACCACGACCAACAGTACCGCCACGACCATGAAATAATGTCAGGTGTATGCCATGCTTTTTACAAAGCTTTGTTAGCGATTCCTGTGCGCGATATTGACCCCATGTAGCCGCGATTTGACCCGCATCTTTCGCGGAGTCTGAATAACCAATCATTACCTCTTGTTGTCCATCAATATAGGCTTTATACCAAGGCAAAGTGAAAAGCTGTTCGATGGTAGGTTCTGCATTATTTAAATCAGCCAAGGTTTCAAACAGTGGAACAATACGCATGTTATGCTCAACACCACTTTCTTTTAGCAGTAGCGCAACCGCTAAGACATCAGAAGGAGCACTCGCCATAGAAATAACATAAGAACCAAAAGAACGTTTATCACCTTCCGCAATCATACTAAAGGTGTCTAGTACCTCTTTAACTTCTGCTTCTGTTTGCCAATCTTTTGGAATAAGTGGGCGTTTAGAATTTAGTTCCGCCAGTAAGAATGCCTGTCTAGAGGCTTCGTCCCATTCAGAATAATCACCAAGGCCATAAAATCGAGTAATCGCGGCTAATGCATCTATATGTTTGGACGCATCCTGCCGGACATCAAGTTTAACGAGAGTCAAACCAAAAGTAGCAGTACAACGAATAAGATCCAATAAAGCACCATTGGCAATCACCTTCATCCCACAATCAATAAGTGAGTGATAACAAAGCACTAAGTCATCGTGGAAACATTGGCTGTCTAATAAAATGCCTTTCTTAGATACATTTTCACCATCAAGACAGGCTTTTGCCCATGATCTAGTAGCGATCATTTTATTTTCTAAATCACGTAAAATATCTCGATATGGCTGAGTGCTATCACCTACTTTAGCTCGTAAAGCATCGTTACATTGAGACATAGAAAACTCAGAACGTAACAAGTTTAAATCTTTAATGTATAGATCAGCCGCCATCCAACGTGCTAATAAAGTGACTTCTCTGGTCACAGTAGCGGTTACATTCGGGTTTCCATCTCTATCTCCTCCCATCCAGGTTGCAAATTTTACGGGAGCCAAATCGAGAGGCAATAAATCAAAATCAAGATGTTGTTGAAACTGTTGATCTAGTTGACGAAAAAAACGTGGGATAGCTTGCCATAATGATTGCTCTATTACAGCAAAACCCCATTTAGCTTCATCTACAGGGGTTGGTCTTTCATCACGAATTTCATCCGTGTGCCACGCTTGAGTAATAATTTCATTAAGGCGACGTATATGTTTTTCTTCTTCAAGCGGTAGGATATTGTCTTTATCTAATGCTTCAAGTTCTGTGGAGATATTGTCATATTTTCGTATTAAAGAACGTCGAACCACTTCTGTTGGGTGGGCCGTTAAGACCAGATCAATTGATTGTTCTTTTAATGTTTTAAGAACGGTTTCTTGTGACAACCCATTTTGATCTAATCGCTCTAGTAGCTCACCAATAGGGTTCTGATATACGCCTAAACTTTCATTTGTACGACGTCGATGTACTCTATGATATTGTTCAGCGATGTTGGATAAATTAAGAAACTGGTTAAAAGCACGCGATACAGGAACAATTTCATCGTCATTCAGGTTGGATAAAGCCTCAATCAAAGCGCCTGAATCACCGTTTTGTCGACCTTCTTTAGAGAGCATTCGAATATTTTCAATATTAGCGAGTATACCATCTCCTAGATGGTTTTTAATCGTTTCTCCTAAACAGTCACCTAGCAGTCTAACATTCTCTCGTAATGAAGCCTGACGATCAGTCATCTCAACTCTCCTATTATTACTCGCTATGTTTTTTATATACTGGGTTAACTAATTAGCTAGCCTTATAAACCTTCTTGTTTTGCCTGATCCCAATATTTATCTAATTCTTCTAAACTGCAGTCTTGAAGCGGCCTATTTTGTTCGCTTAATAACATTTCTATACGGGCAAAACGTCGCCGGAACTTCTGATTTGTGCCGCTCAATGCTTGCTCTGGATCAATATTTAAATGCCTAGCAAGGTTGGCCATTGCAAATAACACGTCACCTAGTTCTTCTTGCATATGAGGCTGATCTTGTTCGGTAATAGCTTCTTCCAACTCATCTAACTCTTCTCGTATTTTTGCAAATACAGAAGTAACTTCAGACCAATCAAATCCTACTTTAGCCGCTTTTTTTTGTAACTTAAGGGCTTTTTGCATGGGCGGTATGTTACCAGAAACTGAATCCAATAATCCTTTTGTTTTACTTTTCTGTTTTTCATTTTGCTTAATAAGCTGCCATTGTTTCTCTATTTCACTCGACGTTAAATCGCAAGGAATGCCAAAACTTCGTAGGTCACCGTGTGGAAAGATGTGAGGATGTCGTCGTAACATTTTTTCAATGATTCCTTCAACAACGTCATCAAATGTAAATGCATCACTTTCTGTCGCTAACTGGCTATGTAAGATCAGCTGAAAAAGTACGTCACCTAACTCTTCTTTTAGGTTATCACTATCATTGTTTTCAATGGCTTCTACCACCTCATAAGATTCTTCAACCAAGTAGGGTATAAGAGTTTGGTGAGTCTGTTTACGATCCCAAGCACAACCATAATTCGGGTCACGTAAATTTTCTACTAATGTTTGTAATTGTGAAATCAGACGGTTAGTCATTGATCAAGCTCACGATAGGCATCCACCACATTAGGCAATTGATCAATTCTGAGCAATAAACGGCTTAATGTACCAAGCTCTGCTACCTCAATAGTAAGCTGGATCAAAGCCGTGTGATTTTCTTTCGTAGAAAGGGTATTCATAGATAAAAGGTTTACTTTTTCATTAGCAAGCAACACGGTAATATCCCTAAGTAATCCAGTTCTATCGTATGCTTCAATATGAATGTTAACAGGATACAAGTTATCAAACTCTTCTCCCCAACTTACTTCAACAACTCTAGTGGGTTCTTCTGACTGTAATTGAACTATATTGATGCAATCTTGGCGGTGTACGGCGACTCCTCTGCCTTGAGTCACAAAGCCAATAATATCGTCACCCGGTACCGGCGTGCAGCACCCCGCCACTTGTGTCAGTAACTTCCCTACTCCAAGAATATGAATATCGTTGCCAGACGCTTTATGTTTGCTTTTTCGAACACGAACTTCCCGCTCAGGTTTATCACCATTGAGCCCGTATAGGTCTTCTATACGGCGCAAAACACGTGCTATTTGAATATCACCAGCGCCAATACCCACAAAAAAATCATCTTTATTCTGGTAATTGCATTTTTTTGCTACCAGATTGAGATCAATTTTATTTGTGTCTATGGCCAATCGCTTCAAGTCTTGTTCAAGCGATGCTTTACCGGCTTGAATATTCTTATCTTTATCTTGTTTTTTAAACCAATTTTGAATATTTGCTTTAGCTCTATTCGTTCTTACATACCCTAAACCTGCACGCAACCAATCTCGACTAGGCCGCCCTTCTTTCGACGTTAATATTTCTATTTTATCGCCTGTTTTTAATGGGGTTACCAAAGATGTGATTTTTCCATTTACTTTAGCCCCACGACACCTATGGCCTATTTCTGTATGTACTCGATAAGCAAAATCAACAGCGGTAGAAGTAACAGGAAGATCCACTACATGTCCTTCTGGAGTAAAGACATAAATTCGGTCTTGCGCAATATCACTACGAATTTGCTCTGAAAGCGATTCAAGATTATTTTGAACTTCATGGAAATCAAGAATGGTTCTAAGCCACGACAGTTTTTCTTCATAGCTGGTGCTATTTGAAGTTAAGTCTGTCCCCTTATACTTCCAATGAGCACAAACACCTAACTCAGCATCTTCATGCATACTGTGAGTGCGTATTTGAATTTCTACGGCACGCCCATTTGGTCCAATAACAGCGGTATGAAGAGACTGATAGCCATTGGATTTTGGATTGCTAATGTAATCATCAAACTCACCAGGGATTGGTCGCCAAATATTATGGATAACACCTAGTACTGCATAACATTCCATAGTTTCATCAACTAAAATACGGATTGCACGAACATCGTAGACCTCATCAAAACCAATGTTTTTATTCCGCATTTTTCGCCATATACTATAGATATGCTTAGCACGTCCCATCAGATCGCCGGTAATATTAATTCTCTCTAAGCGTATCTTTAAGGTATCAATAACATCGTTAATATATTGCTGACGATCCAAGCGTTTTTCATCTAGTAATTTGGCAATACGCTTATATTCGATTGGATGTAAGTATCGGAACGATAAATCTTCCAGTTCCCATTTTATATAACCAATACCAAGACGATGAGCTAAAGGGGCATAAACACTCTTAACTTCCAAAGCAACGATCACTTTACGTTCATCACTTTGAAATTTAGCTTCTTTAATCGCACACGCTCTCTCAGCCAATTTAATGAGTACTACTCGTACATCATCAATAATAGACACGAGCATTTTACGTAAAGATTCGAGCTGATTTTCACTATTACCTAATACTTCTGCTTCACTGTTTTCAAGCGAGAGGTTTTTTGATACCTCACCCATCCGAACAACGCCTTCCATTAAACCGGTTACCTTACGACCAAACATATCCGTTACTTTGTCTAAGGAAAGCTGATCTTCACGCACTACTCGACACAGAGCCGCCGCAATCAGAGAATCTTGGTCAGCACGAAAATCGGCAAGAATCTCAACCATCTCAAGTCCTGCTCTAAAAGTACTTGCTTGAGCCCCCCAATAAGACGGCTTTCCCATTGCATTTTCAGACTGTCTCGCCAGCTCACAAGCCATACGCAATGGCACCCGACAACTCATTTCAATGTTGTCACCAAATTGCTCCATCCATACATCAATGTCTACGGAACCATCATCCATGATGGGGTGATCCTTACGTACAGTTACCATGTATTCACCTTTGTTTGTGTTACTTGCAATTTTATTTTTGCAATAACATCATGGTTTCCACATGAGAAGTTTGTGGAAACATTTCCATCATGCTGACTCGTATAACACGATAATCATGGGAAACGAGGTATTCAACATCTCTTGCAAGAGTTGCCGCATCACACGAAATATATAAAATAGTTTGTGCTTTCATTTTTATCAAACTTGGTAAAAAATCCATTGCTCCAGCTCTTGGTGGATCCAATACAATTTTATTGAATTTTTGTTTTAACTGCTCTTTTTTAACCGGTTTTGTTAAATCTGCACCAATAAATGTCACATTTTCTAGTCGATTCAATATGGCATTCTGTCGAGCATTTTCGACCATTTGTTCCTGCACTTCTACACCAACAACCGAGGCCACTTTAGCCGCAATAGGTAAAGTAAAATTACCCACGCCACAAAACAAATCCAACACTTTGTCCTCAGGCTGTAGCTCAAGCCATGCAATTGCTTGAGCTACCATCTTATTATTCATACGACTATTTACTTGAATAAAAGCTTGCGGATGATAACGAATAGTAATCCCTTCAACCTGGTAAGTACGCAACTTATCTTGATCGCAAACCATCGTATTCTCTTTAGCTTCTTGCAAATACAAGACCAAGTTATTTTCTTGTGCCATCTTACGCCACAGCAACGCATCATTGGTCGTTAAAACACCCGTCAACCTGAGTAGAACAGAACACCCCATGTCATCTTCTAGCAATTCAATATGGCCAATTGATCTAGGTTGTAAACATTCTACTAGCACTTTTTTTAAAACAGGCAGTAGACGCTGTAAGGACTCAGTTAATACTAGGCAAGTATCAAGAGTGACAATATCAGTTGAACCTTTAGCTCGAAAACCTAAAGCAACAGAGTGATCTTTATAGACCTTTACCGACAAACGAGCTCGACGCCGATAATGGAACGGTTCGTCAAGTAAATATTCAATGCTGTCTTCTTTAATAAATTTACGCAGCTGCCCCTGCAGCCAATGTGATTTGGCCGCTATTTGTTCAGGGTAAGCAAGATGTTGGAAACAACAACCTCCGCATGCCTCATAATGTGGACAGGCAGGTTCAATCCGATGTGACGACGCCTCTTGTATACTGATTAGTTTGGCTTCATCGTAACGTCGATTCACTTTATAAACTTGTGCTTCAACCGTCTCATTTGACAATGCACCCGCGATAAAAGTAACCTTTCCATTCTTTCTCGAGATGCCTCTAGCATCATGAGAAATAGCGTCCACTTGATACTCAGCAACCTGTGAAGGAGGCGCCACTGACGTTTTCTGCCTTCTTTTTTGACGTGACTTATGATGCAAAATAATACTCTTATTTATTTTTTACAGGCTTATTTTTTTATTGATTTATCTTCTGCCGATTTGCCTTTTAGATAAGACAACTAACTATTAAATACACCCGTTGATAAATAACGATCTCCACGATCACAAACAATGACGACAATAGTGGCATTATTTACTTGTTTAGATAGTTCCAGCGCAGCATAAACAGAGGCACCCGAAGAAACACCACTAAAAATACCTTCTATAGTCGCTAACTTACGAGTTGTTTCTTCTGCATTAATTTGTGCCACATCAATCACTCTATCTACACGTGTTGCATCAAAAATAGTAGGCATATACTTCGCTGGCCAACGACGAATACCAGGAATACTGGCACCATCCTCAGGCTGTAAACCAATAATTTCTATGTCAGAATTCTGTGACTTTAAATATTCTGATACCCCCATTATCGTACCCGTTGTTCCCATTGAACTAACAAAATGAGTGATTTCACCATGCGTTTGTTGCCAAATTTCAGGACCTGTCGAAATACTATGAGCGTTTGGATTATCCGGATTAGTAAATTGATTAAGTACCTTACCTACGCCCTGTTGTTGCATGGATAAAGCGAGATCACGAGCGCCTTCCATACCCTCTTTTTGAGATACTAAATGCAGTACAGCACCGTAAGCTGACATAGCCGCCTTACGCTCTGAGCTCATATTGTCAGGCATAATCAAATGCATTTTGTAACCTTTAATAGCCGCTACCATTGCTAATGCAATACCTGTATTGCCACTGGTCGCCTCAATTAAACTATCACCCGGTTTTATTTCACCACGAAGTTCTGCTTGTACTATCATATTCAAAGCGGGTCTATCTTTTACTGATCCTGCAGGATTCTGACCTTCTAATTTTAATAAAAGCTGATTCGTAGAATTTGTATTTAACCTCTGTAATCTAATCAAAGGGGTTTGACCAATTAAAGATTCTATTGTTGGATAATTATTCATAAGACGTCATTATTCGTAAGTTAAATAGTTTTTAGGAAAGTATTATTAGATGCTATTTCCCACCACAAAGACAATACAAAAATCGTATATCCTTAAGGCAAAACACGGCATTAAAGAAGGCTAGATTAAATATCCTCCCTAGAATATCTTGCTATCTTAGTTAGTGATAAACTGAGTAACGATCAACAACACAGCCCAAAGTAAACCCGTATGCAGATCATGAATTATAAGCTACCTTATAAAGCCAAAGTATTCCTCGCAATATTCTTACCAGGGATTCTGTTGTCTTTCATTTTTTCAGCGCTATTCTTCTATGAAAAAAGCCAAGGTTTTACCAGCCAAGGCCATCAGCAATTAAAAAGAGTCAGCGATCAATTCGCAGCCCTGTATCATGCATCGGATCCTAATAAAGATATCTTATCTTTACAACCACAGTTACACACTCTCATCCGCAGTCCAAATATTATTTCTGCTCGTATTTATGATCAATACAAAAACAGGTTAGCCGAGATAGGCTCAAAAAGCTCATCTCTTGCGAGTGATTTAATCTTCAAAAGACATTTAGAAGTAGTAAACACCAACGGTATAACCCTTGTTATTAGCCCACTTTATAAAGAATTAAATCAGAATAGTTTGCCTTCAGCTTGGCTCGTATTGGAATTAAACAAAGATAGAATCGAATTACAACAATATGAGCTTATCGGCATACTCATACTATTATTAATTATCTTTAGTGCCTGCTATTCCTTACTCTCGTTTCATCTTGCGGGTAAATTTTCTGGCCCTATTGAAAGTCTCAATCGCGCTCTAGAAAAAGCAAGTGAAGGTCATTACGATGACATCAAAAATCTTAATATTCCCAAAGAATATTACCCTATGCTTATGGGCGTTATTACAATTGTCGAACGATTAGAACATAACCGTGAAGACATGCTTAAAAGCATCGATCAAGCGACAAAAGACATGCGTCGCAACATGGATAATATGGAAGAAAAAAGTGCTCAGCTGCATATAGCAAATAAAGAAAAATCCGAGTCAAATCAATTAAAGACGCAATTCCTAGCAAATATAAGTCACGAAGTTCGCACACCACTTAACGCCATTTTGGGTTACACCCAACTATTACAAAAAGATGCTTTGGATAAACAACAACGGCTTTATATCAATACCATCGAGCAATCAACAAATAGCTTATTAGCTATTATCGGAGATATCCTCGATTTTTCTAAAATTGAAGCAGGCAAACTAAGCTTAGAACATGCTGATGTTAATATTCGTGATTTAGTCGATGATGTCTATCAGATATTAAGCGCTAATTTACTCACTCATGAAAAGTCCATAGACCTAGTACCAGAAATAGATAAAGAAGTACCCGAGTGGATAACAGGGGATCCAATTCGGATTCGTCAAATTTTAACGAACCTGATTGGCAATGCTATTAAATTCACTCATCATGGCTTTGTCAGAACCAAAATTATTGTCGCCAAACAATCAAAAAGAAAAATAACA